>Ga0307986_10000888_pt1 | contig 22048 bp, 19 predicted proteins | sample EllFjometageno82_FD_203170 | JGI IMG/M metagenome (GOLD analysis project Ga0307986, IMG submission 203170) | Marine microbial communities from Ellis Fjord, Antarctic Ocean - #82 | ecosystem: Environmental > Aquatic > Marine > Unclassified | place: Southern Ocean | collected 2014-10-09
CACGATGTTGCTATACAAAGTTTGCCAGTTAGATTTGCAATAGATAGAGCAGGCTTAGTAGGAGCAGATGGTCCAACGCATGCTGGTTCATTTGATGTTACTTATTTATCAACTTTGCCAAATTTTGTAGTTATGGCTGCGAGCGATGAAGTTGAACTTGTTAAAATGATTAATACTTCAGTTGATATTAATGATCGACCCTGCGCTTTTAGATATCCAAGAGGAACGGGATTAGGTTTAGAATTACCTTCGATTGATGAAAAAATTGAAATTGGTAAAGGAAAAATAGTTTTAGAGGGAAAAAAAATAGCAATTTTAAGCTTTGGAACAAGACTCAATGAATGTTTAATAGCTGCCGAAAATTTAAAGAAAAAAGGAATTAATATTACAATTGTAGATGCAAGATTTGCTAAACCATTAGATGAAAATTTAATATGGCAAATTGCTACTGACCATGAGGTACTGATTACCATTGAAGAAGGCTCTATAGGTGGTTTTGGTTCTCACGTATCAAATTTTTTATCTGAAAAAAACTTGTTAGATAAAGAATTAAAATTTAGAACAATGATATTTCCTGATAGATTCATAGATCAAGATAAACCTGAATTGATGTATAAAATTGCAGGATTAGACGCTCAATCTATTCATGAAAAAGTTTTGGGCTTATTGAACTCAAATATTATTTTAAAAAAACAAAAATAGATTATTAGCTGCACTGAGCTTTGTTCATCAAGTAGTGGTCTAAAAGTACACAATTTAACATAGCTTCACCAACAGGAACTGCACGAATTCCTACACAAGGATCATGTCTACCTTTAACTGAGATAGTTGTATTTTTTCCAAATCTATCTACAGTATTTCTACTTTTTAAAATTGATGAGGTTGGTTTAACTGCAAAAGAAACCACTATTTCTTGACCACTTGATATTCCTCCAAGAATCCCACCTGCATTGTTTGAGTCAAATTTTATTTTTTTGCCTTTTTGGGAAATTTCATCTGAATTTTGTTCGCCCCTTAACTGTGCTGAGTTCATCCCTGAACCAATATTAACACCTTTGACAGCATTGATACTCATCATTGCTGATGCAATATCCATATCTAATTTGGAATAAATAGGAGCACCTAGACCAATTGGAACTCCTCTGGCTCTTACTTCAATAACTGCCCCACAAGAGGATCCAGATTTTCTTATATCTAATAAGTATTTTTCCCACAGTTTCACCATAGATTTATCAGGACAGAAAAACGGATTTTTCCTAATTGTTTTGTCATTCCATTTTTTTAAATCACATCTAAGAATTCCCAGATGGGTTACGGCACCAATTACTTTAAATTTTTTTCCAATTTTATTTTCTAAAACCTTTTTAGCAATTGCACCGGCAGCAACCCTTGAAGCTGTTTCTCTAGCAGAAGATCTCCCACCACCCCTGTAATCTCGAATTCCGTATTTTTTAAAATATGTAAAATCTGCATGACCAGGTCTAAATTTATTTTTAATAGTTTCGTAATCTTTAGATTTCATATCTTGATTATAAATAATTAAAGAAATGGGTGTGCCCGTTGTTTTCCCATTAAATACACCTGATAAAATTTGAACTTTATCATCTTCCTTTCTTTGTGTTGTAAATTTTGATTGGCCTGGTTTTCTTTTATTGAGCTCTACTTGAATATCTTGTTCCTTTATAATGATATTTGGAGGACATCCATCAATTATACAGCCTATAGCAGGCCCATGAGATTCACCCCAAGTTGTGAAACGAAATAGCTTTCCAAAAGTATTAAATGACATTACTTATATTATATAGATTATTTTGTTAAAATTATGAATCAAAAAAACTCATTAGGATTGAATAGTTGTTTTTTAGATATAAATGACCCAATTGAACTGTTTAAAGTTTGGATGGAAGAAGCAAAAATTAGTGAACTAAATGACCCAAATGCACTTGCTTTAGCCACAGCTGATAAAAATGCTAAACCCTCAGTCAGAATGGTTCTGTTGAAAGATATTAATAGAGAAGGTTTTGTATTTTATACTAATTTAGAAAGTCAAAAAGGTAATGAATTAAAAGAAAACCCAAATGCATCCATGTGTTTTCATTGGAAAAGTTTATTAAGACAGATAAGAATTAACGGTAAGCTTTCCAAAGTAGAAGATAATATAGCAGATCAATATTATAATAGTAGATCTTACGAAAGTAAAATTGGTGCGTGGGCCTCAAAACAAAGTACAGTTTTAAAAAAAAGAAGTGATCTTATTTCTTCAATAGAAAATTATAAAAATAAATACAGAAGCAGTGTGCCGAGACCTCAGCATTGGTCAGGTTGGATTTTGTCTCCATTAAATATTGAGTTTTGGCTAGATGGAGACAGTAGAATTCATGAGAGACTCGTATATAATAAAGATGAAAGTGGTAATTGGAATAAATTTTTATTAAACCCTTAAAAATTTCTCTCTAAACTAAAAGAAGTTAAACTTTCTAAAATTGCTTTTTCTTTAGATTCTTTAAATATGCTAAGAGAATTTGAAGCAAGATTAATAAAATGGTCAGCTTTTTTATAGCAATCACTAATAATATTATATTTTTTTATTAAGCTTAGAGTAAAAGAAAAATCAGTAGTAGATCTAATATCTTGTTTAAAAAAAGATTCTATTTTTTTTTTCTCTAAAGTATTTATTTTTTGAAATAATAAAATAATTGGCAACGTAATTTTACCTTCAAAAAAATCTTTACCCACGTTCTTTCCAAAAATTTTTAATTCTGAATTATAATCTAAAGTATCATCAGCTATTTGAAAAGTTAAGCCAACATTTTTTCCATAAAAGCCTAAAGCATCTTTTTCTCTTGCTTGAGTATTTGAAAGAATTGCGCCAACTTTTGTAGCTGCTGAAAATAAAGCTGCAGTTTTAGATGAGATTATTTTTAAGTAAGTTTCTTCAAGCATATCAATTTCACCTTTATGCTGTAATTGTAAAACTTCACCTTGTGCTATTTGTGCTGAAGTAGATGATAGAAGCTTTAAAATTTCTAAATTTCCATCTTCAACCATAATTTCAAAACAACGACTTAATAAATAATCTCCAATTAAAATTGAAGATTGATTTCCCCAAATTGAATTAGGCGTTTTTTTTCCTCTTCTTAAATCAGCAGCATCAATAACATCATCATGCATTAGAGTTGCACTATGAATTAATTCTACACATGCAGCTAGATTAATATCTCGCCCGCCTTTAGTATAGCCACACAATTTTGCAGAAGCCAAAGTTAAAAGTGCTCTTAATCTTTTTCCACTAGTTTGAACGTGATAGTCCGTCATTTTTTGAACTAAATCTATATTACTAACTAGTTTTGATTTTATTTTTTCTTCTACTAAGACTATTTTTTCATCAACAGATTCTTTTAACTGAAAATAAGAATTATTAATTTTTTTTTTAAGCTGGATAACTGTTCCCATATAAAATTAAGTTAGTATAATTAAGTTTTATTTATTACTTATCAATTGACGCACCTTAATCTTCAACTATAAGTAGGCTTTATATTAAACAAAAATTCTGTAAGGATTAACAATGTTCTCTATTTTTAAAAAGAAAAAACTAGTAGCCCATATCAAACTAAATGGTGTAATTGGCAATGCTGGGAAATTTAAACAAGGTATAGATTTTTCAGGGCAAGAGGAAATTATTGAAAAAGCATTTTCCTTAAAAAAGGCAAAAGCAGTAGCAATTACTATAAATTCACCAGGCGGATCGCCAGTGCAATCTCACTTAATTTACAAATTTATAAGGGAACAAGCAAAAAAAAATAAAATGAAAGTTATAGTATTTGCTGAAGATGTTGCAGCTTCAGGTGGATATTTAATAGCTTGTGCCGGAGATGAAATATATGCAAATTCGAGTTCTATTATTGGATCTATAGGAGTTATTTATTCATCTTTTGGTTTTACAGAATTGATAAAAAAAATTGGTGTCGAGAGAAGGGTGCATACTGCTGGAAAAAATAAAAGTTCCCTAGATCCATTTCAAGAAGAAAAATCTGAAGATATTGAAAGACTTAAGAACATTCAATTAGATCTTCATAAAGATTTTATTCAAGTAGTAGAAGAAAGCAGAGGCTCGAAACTTAAAAAAGATGGAATTGAATTGTTTTCAGGAGAATTTTGGGCCGGAAGCAAAGCTAAAGAGTTAGGACTTGTTGATGGACTAGGAAATGCGAATGAAGTTTTAAAAGAAAAATTTGGACAAGATGTTGTTATTAAAAAATTTGAAAAATCTAAAGGTTGGTTAAGTAAAAAGCTTTCTTCATCTAGTAATCAGATGGATCAATTAGCTAATATTTTAGAGGAAAGATCTATCTGGCAAAGATATGGCTTTTAAAAAAAAAACTGTAAAAAATAAATTTCAATCTTTTCAAGATACCATTTTGAATCTTCAAAAATATTGGAGCAAACAAGGTTGTATTATCTTACAACCATATGATATGGAAGTAGGAGCGGGAACTTTTCATCCAGCAACAACCTTAAGGTCTTTAGGACCCAAACCTTGGAAGGCAGCTTATGTGCAGCCCTCTAGAAGACCAACAGACGGAAGATATGGTAAAAACCCAAATAGACTTCAACACTATTATCAATTTCAAGTTTTAATAAAACCATCACCAGACAATATTAAAAAACTTTATTTAAATAGTTTAGCTGTAATTGGTATTAACCATAAAGAACATGACATAAGATTTGTAGAAGATGATTGGGAAAGTCCAACACTTGGAGCTGCAGGACTAGGCTGGGAAGTTTGGTGTGATGGAATGGAAATTACACAATTTACATATTTCCAACAAATGGCAGGAATTGAATGCAAGCCTGTTTCAGTTGAAATTACATATGGTCTTGAAAGAATTTGTATGTTCACTCAGCAAAAGAAAAATGTTTATGATCTATTGTGGAATGACGAATCTATAAAATATGGCGATGTATTTCTTCAAGCAGAAAAAGAATTTTCGGCATACAATTTTGAGCACGCTAACACGGACAATTTATTTAAGATGTTTGATATGCATGAGCTTGAAGCAAAATCATTGGTGGAAAAAAAAATTTCAATGCCAGCCTATGATCAATGCTTAAAGGCAAGTCATGTATTTAATATTTTAGATGCAAGAGGGGTTATAAGTGTCGCCCAAAGGGCAGGATATATAGGTCGTATAAGAGACATTACAAAAATAGTTGCTGAAATTTGGATAAGTAGTCAAACAGATTAATGTCAGAATTTTTTTTAGAACTGTTTAGTGAAGAAATACCGGCTAGTTTACAAAGAAACTCACGTAAAGTTTTATTAGAGAACTTTCAAAAATTATTTGAAGAAAAACAGATTTCATTTAAAAAAAATTCGTCTTTTTCTACACCAAATCGTCTTATAATTTTATTTGAGGGTTTGTCTAAAGAAATAATTCAAAAAGCAGAAGAAATAAAAGGACCCAATGTTAGTGCGCCAGAAAAAGCTATAGAAGGTTTTTTAAGATCCAATCAAATAAATAGAAATAATTTATTTAAAAAAACAATAGAAAAAGGAGAGTTTTATTTCTTTAAAAAATCTTCAAAAAAAATTAATACAATTAATTTACTAGAAGAACACACACCTTTAATTTTTGATAAGCTACAGTGGAAAAAATCAATGAGATGGGGAGATTACAATCTTAGCTGGCCAAGACCTTTAAAATCTATACTAGCTGTATTTGATAAAAAAAGTTTAAAATTTAAATTTCATCATTTAAAATGTTCAAATACAACATTTGTAGATAAAGAATTTGAAGATAAGAAAAAAATATTTAAAGATTTTAAAAGTTATAAGAGTTTTTTTAATCAATCAGGTATAATTATAGATCAAAAATTAAGAAAAGAATTTATTATTAAAGAATTTTTAAAGATATCTAATAAAAAAAATTTTACAATTGAACCAAATAACAAACTTCTAGATGAAGTAATGGATATAGTAGAGCAACCCAATATTTTGATTTGCGAATTTGATAAAAAATTTTTAGATATCCCAAAAGAAATCCTAATAATCACTATGCAATATCATCAGAAATATTTTCCAACATTTGACAGAAAAGGTAAAATTACAAATGAATTTTTAGTTGTTGCTAATAATAAAGATACAGAAGGTTACATAAAAATAGGAAATGAAAGAGTTGTAGAAGCAAGATTGAGTGATGCTGAATTTTTCTGGAAAAAAAATAAATCACAAAATTTAGTTAAGCAAGTATCCAAATTAAAAACAATGAATTATTTTAGAGGACTCGGATCATATTTTGATAAAGTTCAAAGAATGAGAAAGCTTGGAGGCATGATTTCAGATGAATTATTAATCAAAAAAGATCATGTCGAGTTATCTACATCGATTTGTAAAGTTGATTTAATTTCTGATTTAGTGGGAGAGTTTCCAGAATTACAGGGGATCATGGGAGGATATTTTGCCGAAGCCCAGGGCTTTGACAAAAATATTTCTTTAGCAATAAGTGAACACTATCTTCCAACAGGTCCTGATAGCAAAACACCAAAAAATTCTTTTAGTATTGCTTTAGCTTTAACAGATAAGATCGATACGTTAGTCGGGTTTTTTGGAATTAATCAAAAACCAACAAGCTCAAAAGACCCCTATGCATTAAGAAGATCTGCATTGGGTGTAATAAAATTATTAATTGATAATAACAAAGAATCAAAAGTTAAAGACCTTATTAGTTATTCGGCTTCTTTGTATAAAAATCAAGGGTTCGAACTATCAAATAAACTTTTACAAAGAGAATTAATAGATTTTTTGATGGATAGATTAAAATACTATATGAAAGAAAAAAAAATTAGAACTGATATTATTGAAGCAAGCATCAAATCATACGGAATAGATTATATGAATAAAATATATAAAAAAGCATTAACTTTAAACAACGTAATAAACAAGCAAACTGGGGAAGATGTAGTTTCAAGCTACAAAAGAACTTCAAATATATTGGAGAGTGAATTAAAGAATAAAAATATACAGTTATCAAATACAACTGATCCTGGTATTTTTAAAAATGATTACGAAAAAAATTTATTAAAAAAGATTAATGAATTAAGAAAGTATTTCACAGGCTTAAATAAAGATGAGGACTATATGGAGTCCCTTACTGCTTTGGCTGATTCAAAAAAGGTGATTTTTGATTTTTTTGATAATGTGAAGATTAATGATGAAGACGTAAATATCAAAAAAAACCGATTGGAACTTTTACAAATGTTATGTAGAACATTTGATAATTATATTAACTTTGCAAATATTGAGACAAGATAGTGAACAAACTAATTTTAAACTTTAAATCTAAAGACTCTAAAAAAATAAAAAATCCTAAAAATTTTTTAGGTGGCAAAGGAGCAAACCTTTCTGAAATGGGAAGAATGGGACTCCCAGTTCCTCCAGGATTTACTATTTCAACTAAAGTATGTGATTTATTTTATAAAGATAAAAAAAAACTAAATTCACGAATAGTTAATATAATTAAAAAAGAATTAAAAGTTATAGAAAAAGATGTTGGAAAAAAATTTGGTGATTTAAAAAACCCACTATTATTATCTGTTAGGTCTGGTGCAAGAGTATCAATGCCTGGAATGATGGATACAATTTTAAATCTTGGTTTAAATGATAAAACGGTAGTTGCGCTTGCAAATAAAACTTCAAATGTGAGATTTGCAAAAGATAGCTATAGACGATTCATTCAAATGTATGGGAATGTTGTAATGGGAGTTGAGGGCTATCATTTTGAAGAATTAATTGAAAATTATAAATTAACCAAAGGTGTTCTTTTAGATACAGATTTAGATGAAAATGATTGGGAAGGTTTAATTAATGATTTTAAAAAAGTTGTTAAAGACAAAACTAAAAAAGATTTTCCACAAAATGTATATGAGCAATTGTTAGGAGCGATTAGTGCGGTATTTTTATCTTGGGAAAGTAATAGGGCAAAAGTTTATAGAAAATTAAATCAGATACCTGTTGAGTGGGGTACTGCGGTTAATGTTCAATCAATGGTGTTTGGAAATATGGGTGAGGATTGTGCAACAGGAGTGGTCTTTACTAGAAATCCATCAGATGGTGTTAATGAAGTTTATGGCGAGTATTTAATTAATGCCCAGGGAGAAGATGTTGTGGCAGGAACAAGAACTCCTCAGTACATAACAAAAAAAGCAAGAAAAGATGCAAAAGCCAAAGAAGCTTCAATGGAAGAGTCTATGCCCAAAGTGTTTAAACAATTAGATCAAATTTTAAAAGTTTTGGAAAAACACTATAAAGATATGCAGGATGTTGAGTTTACAGTTGAAAATAATAAATTATGGATGCTGCAGACAAGGTCTGGAAAGAGAACTTCAAAATCAGCGGTTAGAATTGCAGTAGATATGGTTAAAGAAAAACTAATTTCAAAAAAAGAAGCAGTAATGAGAATAGATCCGGGTTCTTTAGATTCATTATTACATCCAACATTAGATGAAAAAAGCTTAGTAAATGTTATTGCGAGTGGTTTACCAGCTTCTCCTGGTGCAGCAAGTGGTAAAGTTGTTTTTTCATCAGAAGAAGCAGAAAGATTAAATGATATGATGCAAGATACAATCTTGGTTAGAATTGAAACATCTCCAGAAGACATCCATGGAATGCACGCAGCAAAAGGAATTTTAACTGCAAGAGGTGGAATGACAAGTCATGCAGCGGTTGTTGCAAGAGGTATGGGAAGACCTTGTGTATCAGGTTCAAGTGAAATTGATATAAACTATGAAGCTAAAACTTTTAAAACTTCATCTATTGAAGTTAAAGAAGGAACCATCATTACAATTGATGGTTCAACAGGAAGAATTATTTTAGGAGAGGTACCAACAGTTAAGCCAGAAATCTTTGGAGACTTTTCAAAACTAATGAAATGGGCTGATACATTTAGAAAACTAAAAATTAGAACCAATTCTGAAACGCCACTGGATACAAAAACTGCAAGAGACTTTGGGGCAGAAGGCATTGGTCTTTGTAGAACTGAACATATGTTTTTTGACGAAGAAAGAATTTTATCAGTTAGAGAAATGATTTTATCTAAAACAACAGAAGATAGAAGTAAAGCCTTAGAAAAACTTTTACCACATCAAAGAAAAGACTTTATAGAAATATTTAAAATAATGAATAGTCTTCCAGTTACAGTAAGATTACTAGATCCACCACTACATGAATTTCTTCCTAAAACAGAAAAAGAAATTAATGATATTGCAAAAGTTGTAGATCTTCCTTTAAAAGAAATTGAATCTAGAATCAATGAATTACACGAACAAAACCCAATGCTTGGTCATAGAGGATGCAGATTAGGAATTTCATTTCCAGAAATTTATGAAATGCAGTGTAGAGCAATTTTTGAAGCTTTATCAGAACTTAAGATCAAAAAAATTAAATCAGCATTTTTAGAAATTATGATTCCATTAGTATCAACAGAAGCTGAAATAAGAATTATGAAAGACTTAGTCATAAGAGTTGCAAAAGAAGTTCAAAAAGATAAGAAAGTTAAAATTGATTATTTAGTTGGAACAATGATTGAATTACCAAGAGCAGCCATTAAAGCAAATGATATTGCAAAACATGCTGAATTTTTTAGTTTTGGTACTAACGATTTAACACAAACAACATTTGGCCTAAGTAGAGATGATAGTGGCAAGTTTTTAAACGACTATCTAGAAAATAAGATTTTTTCTATCGACCCATTTATTTCGATTGATGATGGAGTGGGTGACTTAATTAAAATTGCAGTTGAAAAAGGAAGAAAGCAAAACAAAAAAATTAAACTTGGAATTTGTGGTGAGCACGGTGGTGACCCTAAAAGTATTCACTTTTGTGCAAACGCAGGTTTAGACTATGTCTCTTGTTCGCCATACAGAGTCCCGATTGCAAGATTGGCTGCAGCCCAAGCTGAAATTTCTAAAAAAAAATAAATTATTTTCACTCAAAAAGTGGTTCATTCATGAGATGCAATGATTTAGATCTCTAATTTAAAATTAACAGCTGACACACTATGAGTGAGAATACCTATTGAAATTCTATCTACACCAGTAGATGCAATTTTTTTAACTGATTTTAAATTAATGCTTCCAGAAGCTTCGGTTTCGTAAAGTTTTTTAGCCATTTTAACACCTGCTTTAAGTGTTTTGTTATTCATATTATCAAACAATACTGTGTTAAATTTTAAACCCATTATTTGCTTAAGCTGAATTAAATTATCAACTTCTACTGTAATTTTTCTTCCTTTTTTATTTTTAATAGCAAGAGAGACCAAAGTTTTGATGTCAGAACTTGCTATATGATTGTCTTTGATTAGAAACTCATCACTTAGGTTAAATCTGTGGTTAGTGCCCCCACCTAGCTTGACAGCATATTTTTGTATTACTCTTAAGGTTGGAATTGTTTTTCTAGTGCAACAAATTTTACATTTCTTATTCACCAGCTTAACAAATTGATTAGTCTTAGTAGCAATCCCAGAGATGTGACTTAGAAAATTTAAAGCAACTCTTTCACCAATTAGAATATTTTCAGCTTTACCCTCAATTATTGCTATTATATCATTTTTTTTAACTATTGAGCCCTCTTTTTTTTTAATAATAAATTTAATATTACTATCTATTAATTTAAATGTTTGTTTTGCAAACTCTAATCCAGCAACTATAGCCTGTTGGTTAGAAATTAATTTAACTTTTATTATCTTACTATTTTTAACTAAGCTTGAGGTAATATCACCAGAAGGATATAGATCTTCATTTAAAGCAAGCTTTATAATATTCTTGATATAATAATTACTTAATTTAATTTGAGACACTTTTATTATCTGCCGATCGCAACCATTCTTTCGACTGGAATTCTTGCTTTTTTTATTGTCTCTTTATCAATTATGATTTCGCCAGTTTCATTTTCTAAACAATCTAAAATTTTTGGTAATGTAATTTTTTTCATATGAGGACAAAGGTTACACGGTCTAATAAATTCTACATTTGGATTTTCTACTTGAATATTATCACTCATTGAACATTCAGTAACCATCATAACTTTTTTAGGTTGATTGTCCTCAACATACTTAATCATTCCACCAGTTGACCCAGCAAAGTCACTTGCTTTAATTACATCAGGTGGACATTCTGGATGTGCTATTATCTTAATACCAGGGTTTCTTGCTCTTATATCATGTATTTCTTTTTCAGTGAACTGGTCATGAACCATACAAATACCTTTCCAGGCAATAATTTCAACATCGGTTTGAGAGGCAACATATTTTGCTAAGTAATCATCAGGTAAGAAAATAACCTTTTTAACCCTAAGAGACTCAACAATCTTAACTGCATTCGCTGATGTGCAACAAATATCTGTTTCAGCTTTTACATCTGCAGAAGTATTTACATAAGAGACAACAGGTACGCCTGGGTATTTTTCTTTTAATAATCTTACATCTTTACCTGTGATTGAAGATGATAAAGAACAGCCAGCAGTCATATCAGGTAGTAAAACTTTTTTTTCAGGACTCATCAACTTAGATGTTTCAGCCATGAAGTGAACTCCTGCCATTACAATAATATCAGCCTTAGTTTTTGTAGCCTCAATCGCAAGAGCTAACGAGTCTGCAGCAACATCTGCAATACCGTGATAAATTTCTGGGGTTTGATAATTGTGAGCAAGTATAATTGCATTTTTTTCTTTTTTTAATTGATTAATTCTATGAATGTAAGGAGCATGAACTGACCACTCAATCTCAGGCATAACCTTTGAGATTTTTTGATAAATAGGATCGGTAGCTATTCTTACTTCTGAGGTAAATTCCATGTCAAAACCTATCAATTAGGTTAATACTTGTCATTCCTTATTATGCCACACTACTATATCCAATCAGGTATTTTTATTCTTAAAACTGCATTTTCACTTTTTAATTCACTATCTTCTTTAAAATTTTCATCTAGATATTTGATTAATGCAAAGGGATATTTGTCATTAATCAATACTTTACCTATTTCAGTATCATTAACATAAATTGGAGCACCCTCAGTTAATTTTCCACTGATTAATTGTATCGGCAATAATCTTTTAGAAAGCTTATTCTTTAATTTTATTCTAGCTGTATTTTCTTGACCAACATAACATCCCTTTTTGAAGTCTATTCCATTAAGTGCCTCAAAATTACATTCAATTCCAAATAATTTATTTTGTAGTTTATTCATTTCTTTTTGAGCAATTCCTAATTCATGACTCAATTTATAATATTCATCTATTGGAGAGTCTTTTAATTCTAGTTTCTTTAAAGATAGATAAAGTTTTTCTAAATTAATAATAAGTCTTGCACCTAGATCTTTATTTCTTGGGTCTAGTAAAATAGGGTCCTCTCTGTATTTGATTGTACAACCAAGTTCATCTTTGGCACCTTCAAATTTTAAAAATTTTTCTCTATTAAATACTGCAACAACAAATTCGTTACTTAAATTCATAATTTCAACTTTAGATCTAAGCTTATATATACTTAGTTGTTTAAAAAGTGCCTCTGTTTGAGATTTTTCACAATCTATGAAGTAGCCAGACTTGTGTTTTGCAATAATAAAAGCAAAAAGAAACTTTCCTTGAGGACTTAATAGTGATGCAAAACAACTATTGTCTTCATTAACCTTATTAATGTCATTACTAATCATGTTCTGTAAAAATTCTTTGGCATCCACTCCATTTACATAGAGAATTCCCCTATCTTCTAAAATGTATACATTTTGAGTATTCATAATTGATTGATGCCTCAATATAATATAATTACTTTTTTCATAAATGTTAGATCTAATAATTAAAAATGGTTCATGCTACATAGATAAAGATCTTAAAGATCAAGATATAGCAATTAAAGATGGTAAGATTATAGAAGTAGGCAAAATTGACAGTGAGACGAAAGATGTTTTTGATGCCAAAGGATTAACAGTTTTACCGGGTTGTATAGATACTCAAACTCACTTTAGAGAACCAGGTTCAACAGATACAGAAGATCTTCACTCAGGAAGTAGAGCGGCAATAGTAGGTGGTATAACAAGTGTTTTTGAGATGCCAAACACTAATCCGCCAACATCTAATAAAATAGAATTTCAAAAGAAGTTAGATCTTGCAAAAAATAGAATGTATTGCAATTACGCTTTTTATTTTGGAGCAACACCAGATAATGCTGCTGAATTAGCAGAACTAAAAGGTTTAGAGGGATGTTGTGGAATTAAACTTTTTGCAGGTTCTTCAACTGGAAATTTATTAGTTCAATATGAAGAAGATATTGAAAAAGTATTTAAAAGTAGTTCAAAAGTTGTTTCAGTTCATTCTGAAGATGAAAAAATTTTAAATATGAATAAAAAATTAATTAAAGAAGGGGACGTTCATTCACATCCTGTTTGGCGAAGTGAAGAATGTGCAATTTCATCAACTAGAAGAATTGTAAGAATAGCCGAAAGATATAAAAAAAAAGCACACATCCTGCATGTTTCAACAAAACAAGAGATTGATTTTTTATCACAACACAAAGGAAATATTACATTTGAGATCACACCTCAGCACCTAACTATTTATGCACCAGACTGTTATGATAAATTAGGAACTTATGCTCAAATGAATCCTCCTTTAAGAGATAAATCTCATTTTGATAGATTGTGGTATGGGGTTAAAAATAATCTCAACGATACAATTGGTTCTGATCACGCACCTCATTTAAAAAAAAATAAAAAAAAAAATTACCCAAATTCTCCATCTGGAATGCCTGGTGTTCAAACCCTTGTGCCAGTTATGTTAAATCATGTTAATGATGGAAAATTGAGTCTTGAACAATTGATGAATTCTATCTGTGAAAATCCAGTAAAAATTTTTGGGATTAAAGATAAAGGTTTTATCAAAGAAGGTTTCGATGCTGATTTTACAATTGTAGATATGAATAAAAAAATAGTAATCAAAAATGAAAATATTGAAAGTAAATGTGGATGGTCACCTTTTGATGGATTTGAATTTAAAGGGGCACCAGTTTCAACAATCATAGCAGGTCAAATTAAAATGAGAAATGGTAAAATTTTAGGTGAACCCAGGGGTAAACCTTTAGTCTTTTAAAATATTATTTTTAATTAAATCATTTTTTATTTCATTTAAAATTTCAGGATCATCAATCGTCGCTGGTATTTTGTATTCTTCTTTGTCAGCAATTTTTCTTATAGTTCCTCTCAATATTTTTCCAGATCTTGTTTTTGGTAATCTTTTAATCACAATTACAACTTTAAACGCGGCAACCGGACCAATTTTATCTCTAACCATTTTTATACATTCTTTTGAAATGGTTTCGTTATTTTTTTTAACTCCTATCTTAAGAACAACAAGACCTATTGGTAATTGTCCTTTTAACTTATCTGAAACTCCTAGCACCGCACATTCTGCAACTGACTGATGTTCTGATAGAACTTCTTCAATTGCACCAGTTGACAGTCTGTGACCAGCCACATTAATAATATCATCTGTTCTAGACATTATCCAAATATAGCCATCTTCATCAATATGGCCGGCATCATATGTTTCGTAGTAACCATCATAATTAGTCATGTAATTATCTTTATATCTTTTATCTGCATTCCATAATGTTGGAAAAGTTCCAGGAGGCAGAGGAAGTTTTACAACGATATCTCCCATTTCATTTGGTTTAGCTAATGTTTGATCTGGTTTCATAATTTTTACATCATAACCAGGTACAGCTTTGCAAGCTGAACCATATTTTGTTTTCATCATTTCTATTCCAGTACAATTAGAACTAATTGCCCAGCTTGTTTCAGTTTGCCACCAGTGATCAATTACAGGAACTTTTAATAAATTTTCTGCCCATTTAATTGTATCTGGATCTGCTCTTTCTCCAGCTAAAAATAATGACTCAAATTTACTTAATTCATATTTAGAAAAAAACTTACCTTCAGGATCTTCTTTTTTAATAGCTCTAAAGGCAGTCGGTGCAGTAAAAAGAGATTTTACTTTATAGTCTGAAATAATTTTCCAAAAAGCACCTGCATCTGGAGTTCCAACAGGTTTTCCCTCAAATAATACTGTGGTGCAACCTTTAAACAAAGGAGCATAAACAATGTATGAGTGTCCAACAATCCAACCAATATCACTTGCTGACCACCAAACATCATCTACATCAATATTATAAATATTTTTCATCGTCCATTTAAGAGCAACTATGTGGCCGCCAATATCTCTAACAATTCCTTTTGGTACACCAGTAGTTCCTGAGGTATATAAAATATAAGCTAAATCATTTGAATTCATTTCAACACAATCCACTTCTTTTGCATTTGAAAGTGCTTCACCCCAACTAATTTCTTTTGGAGCATTAAGCTCAACTGTATGATCTATTCTTTGAAATAAGATCATCTTATCTATTTTATGAGAAGCTATTTTAATTGCTGCATCAACCAGTGGTTTATACTCAACAGTTTTTCCAGGTTCAAAACCACATGAAGCGGTTACTATTACTTTTGCTCTACTGTCATCAATTCTACTAGCCAACTCATTTGAAGCAAAGCCTCCAAATACAACAGAATGAATGGCACCAATTCTTCCACATGCTAACATTGCAATCACAGCTTCAGGTATCATGGGCATATAGATTATTACTCTATCACCTTTGTTTACTCCTTGATTTCTTAGTGCTCCTGCAAATTTTGAAACCTTCTCCCTTAATTCCTTGTAAGTGAATTGCTTTTTGTTTCCAGTTATTGGACTGTCATAGATTAAAGCAAGCTTATCTCCTCTGCCTTGATCAATATGAACGTCTAATGCATTATAACATGTATTCGTTATTCCATCTTCGAACCATTTATAAAAAGGTGGATTAGATTTATTTAGAATTTTAGTAGGCTTTTTAAACCAAAAAATATCATTAGAAACCTCCTGCCAAAATTTTTCAGGATTTTTTAATGAATTCTGGTAAATTTCATCGAATTTTTTACTCATTTAATTTGATTCTTTATTGTTATTTTTTTAGTTTATTAAATTTACAAAGTGTATTTAAATTTAAAAAGTAAGCAAAATCAATACAAATTAGCCAAAATTAAACCTTCTAAAAACTGAATTACTTTGATAGTTAACGACAACTTTGTTTAAACATTAGTTTGAACATAGTTTATATAAACTAAAGTTTAAAACTAACTAAAGAGGGAGTTTTTTATGAAAAAACTAAAATTGTTTGCTCTTGCAGCTGTAGCCCTAATGGGTATTTCAGGTGCGGCAAACGCAGAAACTGCGCTTTTAGCGTCTAACGATTTTGTTGGAATTTCGTTTTGGGTAATTTCAATGGGAATGTTAGCAGCAACTGCTTTCTTTTTCTTGGAAGCAGGAAGTGTTGCAGCAGGTTGGAGAACATCAGTAATTGTTGCTGGTCTAGTAACAGGTATTGCGTTTATTCATTACATGTACATGAGAGATGTATGGGTAACAACTGGTGAGTCACCAACTGTTTACAGATATATTGACTGGTTAATCACAGTTCCATTACAGATGGTAGAATTTTACTTAATTCTTTCAGCTGTAGGTAAAGCAAATTCTGGAATGTTCTGGAGATTGTTAATTGGTTCAGTAGTGATGCTAGTTGGAGGATATTTAGGAGAAGCAGGTTACATCAATGAAATGCTTGGTTTTATAATCGGTATGGCTGGATGGATCTATATTCTTTATGAAATATTTTCAGGTGAAGCAGGAAAAGCAGCAGCAAAAAGTGGAAACAAAGCTCTTGTAACTGCATTTGGTGCTATGAGAATGATCGTTACAGTAGGTTGGGCAATTTACCCATTAGGTTACGTATTTGGTTACCTAACAGGTGGTGTGGATGCTAACTCACTAAACGTGATTTATAACCTAGCTGACTTCTTAAACAAAATTGCGTTTGGTCTAGTAATTTGGGCTGCAGCAACGCAAACAGGTGGTAGAAAAGCTAGATAATTAGTAAACCTAAATAATTTAAATAGGGCGAGTACATTTTGTGTACTTGCCCTTTTTTTTTTAATTACTATATTTAATCCAATGGCGAAAATAACTTACATTGAACATAGTGGAAATGCCCAAACCATAGAAGTTACTAATGGCTTAACGGTTATGGAAGGAGCGGTTCAAAATGACATTCCAGGAATCGATGCTGATTGTGGTGGTGGAATGGCATGTGCTACTTGCCATGTTTATGTCACAGAAGAATGGTTTGATAAGCTTCCAAAAAAAGAAGATGGAGAAGAGGATATGCTAGATATGGCTTTTGAGCCAAAAAAAAATAGCAGATTAAGTTGCCAAATAATAGTTTCAGATGAACTAGATGGACTGACAGTTAATACCCCATCAAAACAAGGCTAAATGATTAAAACAGATACTCTCATAATAGGTGCGGGACCAGTAGGATTATTTTGTGTCCATCAATTAGGAATAATTGGATTAAAATCTGAGGTAGTTGACAATTTAGATAAAATAGGTGGGCAATGTATTGAACTTTATCCAGATAAACCTATTTATGATATTCCTGCAGTTCCAGAATGCACTGGGGAAGAGCTGACTAACAATTTAATTGAACAAATCAAAGCATTTAAAACAAATTTTCATTTAAATGAAAGAGTAGAAGAAATTAAAAAAGTTGATAAAAAATGGATTACTAAAACAAATAAAGGAACTGAATTTGAGTCATTAAGTATAATTATTGCAGCAGGAGTAGGTTCTTTTGAGCCAAGAAAATTTCCAACAAAAGAAATCGATAAATATGAAGGAAAACAAATACTTTATTCAATTAGAGATAAGACTGTATTTAAAGATAAGACAGTTTGTATATTTGGTGGAGGGGACTCGGCGTTGGACTGGGCAATTGAATTATCAAATACATCTAAAGTTATATTAGTTCACAGAAGAGATGATTTTAGGGGGATGCAAGCAAGCATTGATAAAGCTAAACAGCTAAAAGAAGAAGGTAAAATAGAAATTTATACAAAATATCAATTAGAATCTGCTCAAGGGAAAGAAAAAATTGAGAGCATTAATATTAAGCATGATGATGAGTCTATAAAAGAAATTAAAGCAGATTATATATTGGGATTTTTTGGATTAATAATGAAACTTGGACCTATTGCTGAATGGGGTTTAAATTTAGATAAAAAAACAATTCCAGTTAATACTGAAAGTTTTGAAACTAATAAAGAAGGAATTTTTGCAATTGGAGATATTTGTTCTTATCCTGGTAAGCTTAAGTTAATTCTCTCAGGCTTTCATGAGGGTGCTCTTGCTGCTAGAGGATGTTTTAAATATGCAAAACCAGATGAAAAATATAGATTTGAATTCACTACATCTTCAAAATCAGTTAAAGATAGATTAGGTGTTAAGGAGTGATTGAACTTTTCACTTCTGATACTCCAAATGGAAAAAAAATAACCATATTGCTAGAAGAGATAGGTTGTGATTTTAAAGTTACAGCGATGGACTTATCGAAAGATGATCAATTTAAACCTGATTTTAAAAAGATAAGCCCCTTTGGTAAAATACCTGTAATAGTAGATCATCAAAATAAAGAATCTGTATTTGAGTCTGGAGCGATCCTTATGTATTTAGCGGAAAAATATAATAAATTTTACGAAGCTAAAAATCGTAATGCTATAAACCAATGGTTGATGGCACAGATGGGCACTATTGGACCAATGCTTGGGCAACATCATCAGTTTCATCATTATAATCCTGGCAAAAGTCAATTTGGCGAAGAAAGATTTTTTAAAATTGCCAAAAGACTTTATGGTGACCTAGATGAAAGATTGTCTTTATCAAAACACTTAGCTGGAAATGAATATACAATTGCAGATATTGCAACATGGCCTTGGATTGCAAGACATGAATGGCATGATATTGGGCTTAAGAATTATAAAAATTTATCAAGATGGTATATCGATATCTCTAAACGAGAAGCTGTAATAAGAGGATATCAATTTATGAATAAAAAAGATTTTCCACCACAACCTTAATCTTAATTTTTAACTTATCATTTTGTATAAAGAGCTTAAGATACCGTTTCCTGATAACTCTATAGCCAACACAATAACAATAATTAATATTAATTTTTTGTTCATTTAATAAATAAATATAATATTAAAAATATCCAAATAAAAGCATAATAAAAATAAATATGTTTTTTAGCAAAAAGAAATGAAATTGAATTTTGATTAGTGTTCTTTTTTTTTGGTTTAGTCATCAGCATAAACTTTTTCTTCTTTTTCATGTTTTTCCTGAGCAGCTATGCAAAGTTCTGCAACAGGTCTTGCCATAAGTCTCTTTAATCCAATTGGTTCAGCTGTTTCAGCGCAAAAACCATATGTTTCATCTTTTATTCGCTTCAAAGCTTGATCAATTTTAGAAATTAGTTTTATTTGCCTATTTATTGCTTTCATTTCAACTGTTTTATCAGTGTATGAGCTTGCTTGATCCACAACATCAGCAGAAACACTATTATTATCCATTGAACCATTATAAAGAGCTTCATTGTTTGCTTTTACTATTTCTTTTTTCCACTCTTGAAGCTTTAATCTAAAATAAGCAACGTGTTTGCTGCACATGTACTTTTCATTATCTTTGGGAAAATAAGTTTTTGAAATTTTAATAAGTACATTTCCCTTTTTTGAAGATGTACTAGTTTTTTTTATAGGAGATTTAGAGATTTTAACCATATTCTTAAATTTTAATTTCCGTACTATATTCAGCAATTAATGAGTGTCAAGTAAGGTTAATTCATATAAATTTAAACAAATATTAATAATAATATAAGTCCATTATGAGTTTTAATAAAAGAAATATAAATAAACTATTTTACCTCTTTATTGCAACTCATCTAATTTTATGGACGTTAGTTCCTGCGCTAACAAACAACAACTTGCCACTGGATACCATTGAGGCATTAGCTTGGGGAAGTAATCTAGATTGGGGCTTTAGTAAACATCCTCCAGCAAGTGCTTTTTTTTTAGAATTTTTTTTCCAAATTTTTGGAAATAATGATTTTTTCTATTATTTTTTGAGTCAATTATTTATTGTAATTGCATTTTTTACAATATGGAAACTAGCATTAGAATTTTTTAGAGATAAGATTTATTCTTTTTTATCAGTTTTGATTTTAGAAGGAATTTATTTCTATAATTACACTACACCAGAGTTTAACGTATATATTACTGAAATACCATTCTGGGCTTTAACAGTTTTTTATACGTGGAAATCTTATAGTGAAAATGATTTAAAAAATTTTATTATTCTAGGAGTCGTTTCTGCTATAGGTGTCTTGTCTCATTATCTATTTATTTATTTACTTTTAAGTATTGATTTATTTTTCATTTATATCTTTTTTATAAAAAAAGAAAAAAAGTTTAATCTCAGCTATATTGTTACACTAGTAATATTTGTGATAATTATTTTACCACATTTGATTTGGTTAAGTAATAATGACTTTATCACTTTAACTTATGGAATGCACAGAACAACCTTAGAAAGTTCCACTATACTAAACCATATTCAATATCCATTTATGTTTATTTTCAAGCAGTTAGGGATATTAATTCCTTTTTGGATAATTTTATTTACATGTGTAAAAAAATTTAAAATAGTTAGTTTAAATTTTAAAGATAAAAAAATAACTTTCCTTTTTTTTATTAACTTTATTCCCTTGTTATTAATTTTTTTAACATCATTAATTTTAGGTGCAAAAATTAAAACAATGTGGATGACACCGTTTTATTTATTTTTTGGTTTATTTTTTATTTACTTATTTAAGAGTCAAATAAATATAAAAAAATTAAAAAGTTTTTTAATATCATTCATAATTTTTTTTATTCTATCACCTGTTATTTATTCTGCTATCTCAATATTTAATGATAATAAAAGAACAGATTATCCTGGTAAATTAATTGCTGCTAAGATACAAAAACAATGGAGCCAAGATCATGATGAACCAATTAATGTTGTGCTAGGAAATGAGTGGGAAGCAGGTAATCTGTCATATCATCTCGAATCAAGACCAGTCTGGGAAGGAATTGTTACTGAAGATAAATTAAATTCTTTATTTAAATTTACATGTGTTGAACAAGTTTGTGTTGGAACTAAATGAAAAAAACGAAAATTCTAGTACCAGTTTATAATGATTGGCAATCTGCTTTTAAACTTTTGGAAGAAATTAATGTGCAACTTGATGGATGGGATGCTGATATATCAGTTATAATTATTAACGATGCATCTACAGAACAAAGACCTGTTAATACCTCTTCATTAAAAAATTTAAAATCAATTCATATTGTTAATATGAAGAAAAATAAAGGTCATGCGAGATGTAATGCGGCTGGATTAAAACATATTAATGAAAATGAGGATTTTGATTATGTAATTGTTATGGATGGTGATGGTGAAGATAGACCTAATGAACTAGGGAATCTTCTTTGTAAAGCTTATGAAAATGTAGATAAAGTCATTACTGCAGATAGAGTGAAGCGTTCAGAAGGATTATTTTTTAAATTTTGTTATTTAGCTCATAAATCTTTAACCTTTATATTTGCAGGCCAATCTATAAAGTTTGGTAACTATACTTGTCTTCCTAAATTTGCAGTAAATATGATGACCAAACAAGGGTCAACCTGGAGTAGTTTTTCTGGATCGTTAGCAAAAACAATAAAAAGCAGATCATCAGTTCCATCAATAAGAGGAGAGAGGTATTTTGGTCCGTCTAAAATGAGTTTTATTAATTTGTTAAAACATTCCCTTTCTATTATTGCCGTTTTTAAAACAACAGTATTAATTAGATCTATATTATTTTTAATTGCTTATTTATTTTTGATTATAGGAAAAATATCAGTAATAACATTGATACCAGTTATTGGTGTTTTTATGATGATGCTCTCAGTAATTATTTTATCAAAGAGGGAAAATATGACAGAATTTAATAATTCTTTAGAAAATATTGAAAGCATAGATAAAATTAAATAGCTTTTATTA
>Ga0307986_10000892_pt1 | contig 22023 bp, 23 predicted proteins | sample EllFjometageno82_FD_203170 | JGI IMG/M metagenome (GOLD analysis project Ga0307986, IMG submission 203170) | Marine microbial communities from Ellis Fjord, Antarctic Ocean - #82 | ecosystem: Environmental > Aquatic > Marine > Unclassified | place: Southern Ocean | collected 2014-10-09
TATTATTGGCTCTTCTGCTGGGTATATGCACACAGCAAGATCGAGAAACGATCAAGTAGTTACAGACTTTAAATTATGGGTGAAAGAATCTTCTAAAGATATTTTAAAAGATATTACAAATGTGATGAGTATAATAATTAAGAAAGCTGAAAAAAATACTGATACTGTAATGCCTGGATTTACACATTTGAAAAATGCTCAACCTGTTTCATTCGCACACTATCTTCTAGCATATTACGAGATGCTGAAAAGAGATAAAAAAAGATTTCAAAATAACCTTGAGCTTTTAGATGAATCTCCATTGGGTTCTGCAGCATTGTCTGGTACTTCGTATAACATAGATAGAAATTATACTTCAAAAAAACTTGGTTTTAAAAAACCAACAGATAATTCAATTGATTCTGTTTCAGATAGAGATTTTGCAATTGATTTTTTGTATGCAGCATCTGTTTGTGCAATGCATTTATCAAGATTAGCGGAAGACTTTATTATTTTTAACTCTGATGCTTTTAAGTTAATTTATTTTAATGATAACGTGTTAACTGGATCCTCGATAATGCCGCAAAAAAAAAATCCAGACCCTGCTGAATTAATTAGAGGAAGAGTTGGAATTAACTATGGAAAATTAAATTCAATTTTAACAATAATGAAAGGTTTGCCCATGTCTTACTTTAAAGATTTACAAGATGACAAGTCTTTAGTTTTTGAAGGTTACGATACTCTAAAAGATACTCTAACAATGTCTTTTGAAATAATAGATAATTTAAAAATATCAAAAGAGAAAATGTATAAAATGGCTAATGAAGGTTTTACTACCGCAACTGACTTTGCTGACTATTTAGTTAAAGAAAAAAAATTAACTTTTAGAGAATCGTATGGTATTTCTTCTCAATTAGTAAATTTTGCAGAAAAGAACGATAAGACCTTAGATAAAATTTCTTTAGAAGAATTAAGGAAATTCTATAAAAATTTAGATAAGAGTGTTTTGAAAATTTTTGATGTTAAAAACTCAATGAACTCAAAAAATTCTTACGGAGGGACTTCTTCAAAAAATATAAAAAAAATGATAAAAAAATATAAAAGGGCTTCTAAATGAGATTATTTTTTATTTTTGCTTTAAGCATCCTGATTTTGGGGAGTTGTGGAAAAAAGTCAGACCCAAAGTATCAAGTTAAAGTTAAACAAGAAATTAAAATTATCTTATAAAATTTATGTCTGATTTTAAATATTCCAAGAAAAAATTGTTTATCGGAAATACCTCTGTACAGAATGTTGCAAAAAGAAATAAAACGCCTTTCTATCTTTATTCTGAGCGACAAATTGAAAAAAATTATTTGGATTTTGCTAAAATTTTTAAATCTGTAAATCCCCTTATATGTTTTGCTGCTAAAGCTAATACCAATTTAACTATATTAAGAACGCTTGGAAAGTTAGGTTCAGGTGCCGATGTAGTTTCGGGTGGAGAACTTCTTAAAGTTTTAAAAGCTGGCATACCACCAAATAAAATAGTTTTTTCAGGTGTAGGAAAAACAGAAGAAGAACTTCGGCTAGCTATCAAAAGTAAAATATTATTAATAAATATAGAGTCTGAAAGTGAAGCTATATTAATAAATACAATTGGAAAAAAAACAAATAAAGTAATATCTGTCGGTTTTAGGTTAAATCCAAATATCGATGCTAAAACACACAAAAAAATCTCAACAGGAAAAGCTGAAAATAAATTTGGAGTATCTATAAAAAATTTCTCTACTTTTTATAAAAATATAAAACAGTTTAGAAATTTAAAAATTGATGCGTTGAGCGTACATATTGGCAGTCAAATTTTATCCGCCACTCCTTATAAAAAAACATTGGACGTTCTCATAAAAGTTATAATGGACTTGGGTATAAAGTTAAAATATGTGGACCTTGGTGGGGGATTTGGAATTAGTTATAATAAGAAAGAAAAGCAAATCAATTTAAATAATTACGCAAAGCTTGTTTATAATTTCAAAAAAAAATTAAACTGTAATATTATTTTTGAACCTGGCAGGTCCTTGGTTGGTAATACAGGGATTTTAGTTAGTAAAATTCAATATATTAAAAAAGGCTTGAACCAAGATTTTGTTATTTTGGATGCTGGTATGAATGATTTTATGAGAACTGCATTGTATGATGCTATTCATGATATCGTTCCTGTTATTAAAACAAATAAAAAGAACCAAGAACCTTTAGAATTTGTTGGTCCAATCTGCGAAACTTCCTGCAAATTCGCTAAATATAAGAAATATCAAAAAATAAAAGAAGGAGACTTTGTGGCTATTACTAACGTAGGAGCTTATGGTTCTTCACTATCCTCAAACTACAATACTAAACCTTTTATCGCCGAGATTTTAGCCGGTAAGAAAACTTTTAAAATTATTAGAAAGAAACAAGATTTATTGAAATTAATAAACTCTTAATGCAATTTATCAAATCTTTAATTTTTAATATTTTTTTATATTCGGGTATAATTTTAGTTTTTATTCTAGCTATACCTACTTTATTTTTACCCAATAAATTTACTTTATATTGTGGTAAATTTTTAGCTTACTATATAATTCTAATATTAAGGTTATTTTTAAATACAAAAGTTGTATTTCATGGTCTAGAAAATATACAAAAAATAAAAAAATATTTTGTAGCTTCAGCTCATCAATCCATGTTTGAAACTTTTGTTCTTCAAGCACCTCTTAATTTTCCTGTCTTTATCTTAAAGAAAGAACTTTTAAGAATACCTTTATTTGGCTGGTATTTAAAAAAAATTGGATCAATTGAAATAGTTAGAGAAACAACCACAAAAGAAAACTTAAATTTTTTTGATAAAATAAAAAAAACTATTCTAAAACATAACCGTCCTCTTTTAATATTTCCTCAGGGTACAAGAGTTAAATTTAATGACAGAAGTCCTTTTAAAAAAGGTGTTGGTAGAATTTATGATACTCTTAAGTTGCCCTGCATACCTGTTGCTTTAAACTCCGGAAAAATATGGCCAAAAAATAGTTTTATAAAGTACCCTGGTGATATTCATATTTCTTTTTTAGAACCTATTGAGCCTGGTTTAGAAAAGCATGTTTTTGTCAAAATTTTAGAAGAAAAAATTTATTCTGAAACTGATAAATATTCTTAATATTTTTTTCTGCCAAAGTCTGGTTTATTCGTATCTTGTCCAGCTTTGACGATTTCTTTTCTTACTTCTTTGGTCGAATTAAAAATCTGATAAAGTTTATCTCCATTTTTATCGTTTATAGCTTTTTTTAATTCTTTAAGTCTCTCAATAAAACTATCAATGCCTTTAGATATATTTTCGCTATTATCTAAGAAAATATCTCTCCACATTAAAGGATTGGATGCAGCTATTCTTGTAAAATCTCTTAAGCCACCAGCACTATACTGAATTACTTCTTGCTTTAATTTATCTTCAACGCTCGTTACTGTTCTAACAATGTTGTAAGCAATCGCATGTGGTAAATGGCTAGTCAAAGATAAAATTTTGTCATGCTCTTCTGGTGTCATAATTTTAACTTTACTTCCTATCGCCTCCCAAAAAGCTTTTAAACTTTTTACTGGTTCTTTCGCGCAGTCTTTAGGTGGAGAAATAACACACCATCGATTTTCAAACATTTCAGCCTGCCCTGCTTTTGGCCCACTTTCTTCTGTACCTGCAATTGGGTGGGAAGGTATCCAGTGAATATCTTTTAGATTGATGTTATGCATAATTTTCATAACCTCTTTTTTAACAGATCCTGTATCTGTTAAAATAACATTTATTTTTAAACTATCTTTTATTGATAAAATAATTTCTTTATAGCTACTTAGAGGTGTTGCAATAATTACTAAATCAGAATTAACAACACACTGACGGATATCATTAGATACATTTATACATATATTCTCTTTTTTTAAATATGTAGCAACTTCTTTTGAGTGATCAAAAACTTTAATTTCTTTCGCTAGATTTTTACTTTTTATAGCTCTCAATATTGAAGACCCTATCAAACCACAACCAATTATAGAAATAGTATCAAACATTAAGAATTTTTTTCAATTTAATTATCAATTTTAAATTTTCTTTACTATTACCAACGGTAACTCTTAGGGAGTTTTTTATTGAGTATACATCCATTTGTCTCAACAAAATTCCTTTTTTGGCTAAAGCATAAAAAACTTGCTTTGAAGTTTTTTTAACACGATTAAAATTAATTAATAAAAAATTCACATTAGTTTTATTTGTATGGATATTTAATTCTTTAAAAGTCTCATAGAATTTTTTAGACCACTTTCTTACATGCTGTATTTCTTTATTTAACCAGGCTGTATCTTTCATTGCAGCTGTAGCTGCGTATAATGCAGGACGATTAACATTGAACGGAGGTTTTATATCATACAAAGAATCAACTATTTTTTTTGATGCATAGCCCCAACCAATTCGTAATCCCGCTAAACCATATATTTTTGAAAATGTCCTGGTGACAATGACATTTTTAAATTTAGAAAATAGTTCTAATCCACATTTATAATCTTTAAAATTCATATACTCAAAGTATGCATCATCAACTACTAATAAGATATCACTCCTTAGTTTTTTTCTTAATCTTAGTATTTCATTTTTACTAATATATGTGCCTGTAGGGTTATTAGGGTTTGCAATAAAAACAATTTTTGTTTTTTTAGTTACGCACGAAAGTATGTTATTTACAGATGTAGTAAATTTATTATCTGGTGCATATATTACTTTTGCTTCATTAATTTTACTATAAATCCTGTAAATGATAAAACTATATTGTGGTACTATAACTTCATCACTATTATTAAGAAAAGCTTTACAAATTAATTCAAAAATTTGATCTGACCCATTACCTAAAATTATTCTATTTTGATTTAATTTAAATCTTTTAGCTATAGTTTTTCTTAGAAATGTTCCATCTGAGTCTGGGTATCTTTTAAAATTCTTTGAAACTTTAATGTATTCTTTTATTGCTTTTGGACTTGGACCTAATGCAGATTCGTTTGCAGATAATTTTATTTTAGCAAATTTTTGCTTAAATAAGCTCAATCCAGCAACATATTTTTCAGCGTTAAGAGTTTTAGCTTTTGGTAATTTCATAATTTATTTAAGTCTTACCTAAAAAGCTTTATTATTTCTATATTCATTTTAATTTCTTATAAAATTGACAATTTTCTAACGATTTAGTACAAGATAAATGCGCTGATTTAACCAAATTGCGGGCGCATAATAAAATTCGCTAAATAGGGTTCTGCCCAGTTTAGCTGGGTTTTTTTTTATATGAACTATAAAATTGAAAATATAAAACAAATAATTGTAACAAAACCACTTAAGCTAGATTGTGGTCAAACTATAAAAGATTTTCCCATAGCTTATGAAACTTATGGCAAGCTAAATGAGAGAAAAAATAATGCAATTCTAATTTTTCATGCGCTCTCAGGTGACCAATTTGTTTCAGGAACCAATCCTGTTACTAATAAAGATGGTTGGTGGAGCACTGCTGTAGGTCCAGGAAAAGCTGTTGATACAGAAAAATACTTTATTATTTGTGCGAATGTTTTAGGTGGGTGTATGGGTTCGTTTGGACCTAATAATCTCAATGATATAGATAGTGAGCCGTATGGATTAAAATTTCCAGTAATTACAATAAGAGATATTGTTAGAGCGCAAGAAACTTTACTGGATCATTTTAATATTAAGAAACTCTTAAGTGTTTTAGGTGGTTCAATGGGAGGGATGCAACTTTTACAGTTTTGTGCTTTGTATCCTGATAAAACTTTTTCTGCAGTACCGATAGCGTCAACTGCAAGTCATAATGCACAACAAATAGCACTAAATGAATTAGCTAGACAAGCAATAATGTCGGACCCGTTATGGAATAAAGGAAACTACTACAAAGACAAAAAAATTCCTAAAAATGGTTTGGCGGTAGCGCGTATGGCTGCTCATATTACTTATATGTCTGACAAAGGTTTACAAGAAAGATTTGGAAGAAAACTACAAGAGAAAAAAAATTATGAATTTACATTTGATGCTGACTTTCAAATAGAAAGTTATTTAAGGCATCAGGGTAATGTTTTTGTAGATAGATTTGATGCAAATTCATATTTGTATATTTCGAGAGCTATGGACTATTTTGATTTATCAAAACAATTCAAAAATGGTTTAGTTGGTGCGTTTGATGGTCATAAGACCAGATTCTTAATCATTTCGTTCTCGTCAGATTGGCTTTACCCTACAAAAAATAGTAAAGATATTGTGATTGCCTTAAATGCGTCTGGTACCAGTGTTGCTTTTGCTGAAATAAAAACAGACAAAGGACACGATTCTTTTTTAGTCAACGAACCTGAATTTTTAGAAACTCTTAAGGGTTTTTTAGATTCTAATTTTGAAATATTTAAAAATGAAAAATGAATTTAAAATAATTGCTAATTTACTCCCTGTTCATTCTAGAGTGTTGGATGTTGGTTGTGGTGATGGTACTTTAATCGATGCGCTTATTAAACAGAAAAATATTGATGCAAGAGGCATAGAACTTGAAGAAAATAAAGTTAAGCAATGTATATCTAAAGGCTTGTCTGTAATACAAGGAAACGCTGAAACTGAGCTTAGTCAATTTCCTGATAAAGCTTTTGATTTTGTTGTTTTAAGTCAAACACTTCAAGCATTTTACCAGCCAGAAAATGTTTTGAATGAGTTGCTGAGAATAGGAAAAAAAGTAATAATATCTATACCTAACTTTGGTTACTGGCAAGTTAGAGCTAGTTTATTATTTTTTGGTAAAATGCCTGTCACAAAATCACTTCCAGATTTTTGGTATAACACACCAAATTTACACATGTGTTCTATAAAAGATTTTTATCAACTTTGTGAAAAGAAAAAAATCAAGATAGACAGAATTATAGGTATTAATAGTGAGAAAACATCTTCTATAAATCGAATTAATTTAGAGATGAAAAACCTTTTATCTGAAGTCGGTATATTTTTAATTAGCTAAATGTTAAATATAAATATCGTACCTTGCCTACAAGATAATTACAGTTTTGTAATTCATAATACTGAAACAGGTACTGTTGGTGTTGTTGATCCTTCAGAATTTGAGCCTATTAATAATTTTATCAAAATAAAATTTAAGAAAATTGATTACATTCTTAACACTCACCATCATTTTGATCATACTGGAGGAAATCTAAATTTACAGAAAAAATATGGCGCCAAAATTGTTGGTTTTAAAAAAGATGAAAGAAGAATACCGGGCATAAATATAAAGCTATCTGATAATGAAAATTTTAAATTAGGAAATATAGATTTTGAAATTTTTTTTATACCAGGTCATACTAGTGGTCATATTTGTTTTTATTCGAAAAGTGAAAAAGTTATTTTTACTGGTGACACTTTGTTTTCACTGGGTTGTGGTAAGGTTTTTGAAGGAACACACCTAGAGATGTTGAGATCACTTAATTTTATTAAGAAACTACCAGTGGATACTAAAATTTTTTGTGGACATGAATATACTAAGAAAAATTTAGACTTCTGCATTAAATATGAGATTAACAATAGTAAACTAGCGGAGAGAAAAGAATGGATAATATCAAGGTTAGATCAGAAATTACCAACTATTCCTACAACTCTTAAAGAAGAGTTAAATACAAATATTTTTTTACGCTGTGATAATCTTGAGGTAAAAAAATCCCTTGATATGGAAGATTCAACCGAACTAGAAGTGTTTAAAAAACTACGTGATTTGAAGGATATTTTTTAACTTCTATCACCTTGACTTGAAGTCCTTTCAAGTTATATTGCTTTAATTTTATAAAAAGGAAATTTATGTCATTTGCAATATTTGAAACTGGTGGAAAACAATACAAAGCATCTGCTAGTAAAATTATAGAAATAGAAAAATTAGAAGCTGAAGTTGGCAAAACCATTCAGTTTAAAAACGTTCTGCTGATAAACGATAGTAAAACTACTGAAATTGGAAGTCCAAATGTTACTGGTGCCATTGTCGAAGCTAAATTGCTAGATAATGTTAAGGATAGAACTGTTTTAATATTTCATAAAAGAAGAAGAAAGCATTCAAGAAAAACAAATGGTCATAGACAAAGACACTCAAAAATCCAAATTACAAAAATTTTTTCAAAGGATGGTAAAATTATAGCTGAGGCAAAACCAATTGAGTTGAAAAAAAAAAAAGTCGTAGAGACTAAGAAAGAGAAAAAAGTAACTACTAAAAAAGATTTAAAGAAATAGGAAAATAAATGGCAACAAAAAAAGCTGGTGGATCTTCACGTAATGGCCGAGATAGTGCTGGTAGAAGACTTGGCGTCAAAAAATATGGTGATCAAGTAGTCATACCAGGAAATATTATAGTGAGACAAAGAGGTACACGTATTCACCCTGGGGAAAATGTAGGCATGGGCACTGACCATACATTATTTTCTTTAGTAAAAGGTAAAGTTAAATTTAAAAAATCTAAATTAAACAGAACTTTTGTTTCTGTTGTCCCCAATTAAGCATATAAATAACATTAGTTATTTATATTAAAAGTCTACAATGAAATTTTTAGATCAAGCTAAAATCTATATTAAAGCTGGTAATGGTGGCTCTGGTTCCGCAAGCTTCAGACGTGAAAAATTTGTCGAATATGGAGGTCCTGATGGTGGAGATGGTGGAGATGGTGGCTCCGTCATTTTTGAAGCAGAAATAAACTTAAATACATTAATTGATTTTAGATATGCTCAACATTTTAGAGCAGAAAATGGTTACATAGGAACTAAGAGAAAAAGAACTGGTGCAGGAGGAAAAGATTTAATAATTAAAGTTCCAGTTGGGACACAGATTTACGAAGAAGACAATAATACTTTGATTTACGATTTTACAAAAAATAAGGAAAGATATTTAGTAGCTTCTGGTGGCAATCATGGTTTGGGAAATGTTAGATTTAAAAGCTCTACTAATAGAACGCCGACAAAAAAAACAAACGGAAAAGTAGGAGAAGAATTTTGGGTGTGGCTACAATTAAAAGTTATCGCCGATATTGGAATAATAGGTATGCCTAATGCAGGCAAATCAAGTTTACTTGCAGCTATAACTCGTGCAAGACCTAAGATAGCAAATTATCCCTTTACTACTATCGACCCTAATCTTGGCGTTTCTTACTACGATGATAAAGAAGTCACTCTAGCCGACATACCCGGTTTAGTAGAGGGTGCACATGAAGGTATTGGTTTAGGTGATAAATTTCTACGTCATATTGAAAGATGTAAAATACTATTACATTTAATAGATTTATCGGAGGATAAACTTACGGAAAATTATCTAAAAGTAAGAAATGAATTATCAAAATATGATAAAATTTTAACAGAAAAAAAAGAAATTATTGTATTTAATAAATCTGATTTAATTGAAAAAAATGAAATAGAAGAAAAATTGAAAATTTTTAAAAAAAAAGTTAAGAAAAAATATGAAATAATTTCAGTTGCAACTGATAAAAACTTAATTGATTTAAGAAAAATATTATTAAAAAATGCAAATAAATAAAGCCAAAAAAATAGTTATTAAATTAGGTTCGTCTACCATTGTGGATAATAAGGGTAATTTTAAAAAAAAATGGCTTATAAGCTTAATTCAAGATATTAAAAAATTAAGGAAAAAAAACCAAGAAGTAGTTATTGTTTCTTCTGGTTCTATTGCTCTTGGGCAAAGCTATCTAAAAATAAAAAGCAGAAGAGTTAAACTTGAAATGAGTCAAGCAGTTGCTTCTGTTGGACAAATTCACTTAATTAATGAATTTCAAACACTTTTTCAAAAACATAAAATTAAAATTGGTCAGATTTTAATTACCCCAGATGACACTGAACAGAGAAGAAGAGCACTGAACGCTAGAAGAACATTTGAAAATCTTTTTAAGCTAAAGGCTATACCTATAGTAAATGAAAATGATACTACTGCTACCTCAGAAATTAAATACGGAGATAATGATAGATTAGCTGCGAGAGTAGCTCAAATAATCGGTGCAGATTTATTAATAATCTTATCAGATGTAAACGGTTTATATGAAAAAATATCGAACAAAAAAAACTTAGTAAAAGAAGTAAATATTATTAATGAAAAAATTTTTTCTTTAGTAGATAAAAAAATTAATACTTATGGCTCAGGTGGTATGTATACAAAATTAGAGGCAGCAAAAATTTGCATGAATTCTGGTTGTAGTATGCTAATTGCTAATGGGAAAAAATTTAATCCCATTCAAAAAATTATAGAAAAAAAACTATATACGTGGTTTAAGCCAAAAATTTCTAATTTGGATGCTAGAAAAAAATGGATAATTAGCTCATTAACTTCATCTGCAAAAATTTATATTGATCAAGGTGCATCTAAGGCTCTGAGGTCTGGGAAAAGTTTATTACCAGCTGGTATAATTAGAATTGAAGGTAGTTTTAAAAAAGGCGATAATATAATTATTGTAGATAATAATAATATTGATATCGCAAGAGCATTATCTTCCTTTACATCCGAGGAAATAGATAAAATTAAAGGATTGCAGAGTAACCAGATAGAAAATATTCTTGGTTATTCGAGCAAATCTGAAATTCTACACAAGGATGATATTGTAATATTATGAAAAAACTAAAGCAAATTGGTATTAATGCTAAGAAAGCTTGGACTGTACTTAATAGTGTGGAAGGTAAAGAGATTAACAAAGTGCTTTTAACCTATAATCAACTTTTATTGAAAAATAAAAAACAGATTCTCTACGAAAACCTTAAAGACGTAAAAGATATAAAAAGAAAACATTTTATAGATAGGCTGATATTAAACGATAAAAGGATAGAAGGTATAAGAAGCTCTATTAATGAAATCTTTAAATTTAAAAATCCTTTAAATAAGATTTTAGAAGAATGGAAAAGACCAACTGGTTTAAAAATAAAAAGGGTCTCAACCTCAATTGGCGTGGTCGGTGTAATTTATGAAAGTAGACCGAATGTAACGGCTGATGTCTCTGCTCTATGTTTAAAATCTGGTAATTGTGGAATATTAAGAGGAGGTTCTGAAGCTTATAATTCAAATATGATATTAGCCAGTCTTTTTAGAGAATCTTTAAAAAATAATAATATTGATCCAAATTGCATTCAATTTATTGAAGACAAAAATAGAAATATTGTAAATTATCTTTTATCAAACATGTCAAAGTATATAGATGTAATTGTCCCAAGAGGAGGGAAAGAGCTGGTGAAAAAAGTTCAACAACTTTCAAGAATAAATGTAATCGGACATCTGGAAGGACTTTGTCATATTTATGTAGATAAGGATGCGGACACATCTATGGCTACAAAGTTAGTTGTTAATGCTAAGATGCGAAGAACAAGTATTTGTGGAGCTGTTGAAACACTACTAGTAGATTCGAAGTCAATAAGAAAACACGCTATTCCAATTATTAACGAACTAACTTCATTAGGGTGTGAGGTTATTGTAGATAAGAAAATTAACCAGTTATTTAAAAATAAATATAAAGTAGCTAAAGAAATAGATTGGAAAACAGAATATTTAGATGCAAAAATTTCTATTAAGTCTGTTGATGGGGTTCATGAAGCTAAAAATCATATATTAAAATATGGCACGATGCATACTGATGGTATTATAACTAATAATTCTAAAACAGCAGAAATTTTTTTAAATGGTGTCAATAGTGCTATTGCCATGCACAATGTTTCAACTCAATTTGCTGATGGTAATGAATTTGGCTTCGGAGGAGAGATAGGAATTTCAACAAATAAATTACCACCGAGAGGGCCAGTTGGGATCAACCAATTAACATCGTACAAATATATTGTGACTGGAAAAGGGATTGTTAGGTCTTAGTCTAAAATGGTTAAATCTATACAAAAAAGAATTGGAATTCTTGGTGGCAGTTTTGATCCGCCACATAATGGTCATCTAGAAATATCAAAGCTAGCAATCAAAAAACTATTTTTAGATGAGATTTATTGGTGTGTAACTAAAAAAAATCCTTTTAAAAAAAAAGCTTTTTTTTCAATATCTGAAAGAATTAAGAAAAGTAAAATTATAACAAATAGAGTAAAAAAAATTAAAATTAAATTTTTTGAAGATAAGGTAAAATCAGTTAATACCATAGATTTAATAGAATATTTAAAAGAAAAGAAAAGAAAAAATATTTTTTTCTTTATCGTTGGTTCAGATAACTTAATTAAATTTCATAAATGGAAGAATTGGAAACTTTTACTAGAATTAACCAAAATTGTGGTATTTTCACGCAAGGACTACGATAGGAAAGCTAAAAAATCTGCTATAATGAAACAGATGAAAAAAATAATATTTATTAAAAATAAACCTATAAATATTTCATCTACTCAAATTAAAAAAAAATATAAAATTTAATGGAAATATCAAAATTCAAAGATCAAATTGAAACAATTTTAGACAATAATAAAGCTAAAAATATTGTTTCAATTAATCTCAAAAAAAAATCTTATATAGCCGACTATATGATTATAGCTTCAGGGAATTCATCTCGACACTTACAATCTTTGTCTGATAATTTAGTTTCAGAACTAAAAAAAATAGGTATTTATAATTGTAGGATGGAAGGAAGAGATAGTAGCGATTGGAAGCTTGTAGATGCAATAGACATAATAGTTCATATTTTTCACCCTGAAAAACGAGAGTTTTATGATCTTGAAAAAATGTGGTCAGAACCAATACCTAAAGGTAAATTAATATTATGAAAAAATTTTATACAATAATTATAATTTTAATTTTCAATACTTTAATCAACACTAATCCTCTTCATTCTAAAAATTCCAATGAATTATATGAAAAAATAGATTTATTTAGTGAGGTTTTAGAAACTATAAAAAATGAATATGTTGATGAAATAGATCAAGCAGAAATTATGGATTCTGCTATTAACGGGGTCTTACAATCTCTAGATCCTTACTCCGCATACATGAGTCCAAAGTCTTTTGATGGTATGCGAACTGATACGAAGGGTGAATTTGGTGGGCTTGGTATAGAAATTGGAATGGAATCAGGAGTAGTTAAAGTGATTGCACCAATAGACGATACACCTGCTGCTAACGCGGGAATTAAATCGGGTGATTATATTGTAAAAATTAATAACGAACAAGTTCAAGGTAAATCATTGACTGAAGCTGTTGAGCTTATGCGTGGACCCATAGGATCGGAAATAAATTTAACTGTCAGAAGAAGAAATAAAAAAAAAGTTTTAGAGTTTAAGATTAAAAGAGCAGTTATTGAAGTAAAATCAGTTGTGGCAAAAATTATTGGAGATAAGAAAAAAATTGGTTATTTGAGATTAAAGTCGTTCAATGAAAATAGTGGTGAGCAATTATTAAAAAATATAAACAAGTTTGAGAAAAATAATAATTTAAATGGGTATATTCTCGATTTAAGAAATAATCCAGGTGGATTATTGAGTCAAGCTATTAGCATAACAGATTTTTTTTTAGATGATGGTGAAATAGTATCAACTAAAGGGAGAAAGATTAGTGAAACTAGAAAATTTTTTTCCAAGAAGGGAGATACAATTAATGGAAAGCCTCTAATAGTAATTATTAATAATGGCTCAGCTTCTGCTTCAGAGATTGTCTCTGGAGCTTTAAAAGATCATAAAAGAGCAATTATCTTGGGTGAAAATACTTACGGAAAAGGATCTGTTCAATCTATTATACCTCTTAAAAATGGTGGGGGCATCCGGCTGACAATATCAAAATATTATTTACCTTCAGGGAAATCAATCTCGAATGTGGGTGTTCTTCCCGACATTTTTGTAGAAGAATTTGGAGATGATTTTAAAATTAACAGCAAAACCGATAATCAATTACAATATGCAATTGATTTACTTAAATCATAAGAATGGATCATAAAAATCTCCCGTTAAGAACAGGTGTTGGAATAGCAATTCTTAATTCTGAAAATAAAATTTTTGTTGGTAAAAGAAAAGACAACCCATTCGATAAATGGCAAATGCCCCAAGGAGGTATAAACCCTAATGAACCTGTGCTGCTTGCAATGAAAAGAGAGCTAGAAGAAGAAACTAGTATTAAAAATATCGAAGTTTTAAAAGAAATTAAACACTGGCTTGAGTATGAGGTACCAAAAGAACTCATTGGAAAAATTTGGGATGGAAGATATCGAGGACAAAAACAAAAATGGTTTATAGTCAGATTTAATGGTGAAGAAAATGAAATTAATATAAATACGCTAAATGCCGAATTTATTGAGTGGAAATGGATAGATATGAATTTGTTACCAAGTCTAATTGTAGACTTTAAAAAACACGTCTACGAAGCAGTTTTGATAGAGTTAAAAAAATTTAATTAATTTCTTGAAGAGCGTCAATTTTATAACTTAAAATATATTTTTCATTATCTTTTGTTTCAGAGTTTTGCAAAAGATCTTTTGATTCTTTTAACATTTTTTCTATAATTTCTTTTGAAAGTTCTTCGATTTGAATTACCGAAGAAGATAATATTAAAAGTTGATTGTTAGAAAATTCAATAGTGCCATTTTCTACATAAAACTTCTCTGTTTTATTAAGGTTTTCTACTTCAATGAAGCCAGGTCTTAAAAAAGTTATTAAAGATATATGATTTTTTAGAATTGTCATTATTCCTTCATATGCTGGAATAATTACTTGTTTTGTTTCAGAATTAAATATTATTTGATCAGGGCTGATTATTTCTAAGTTAAATTTTTCAGACATTGCTACTTATCATCTTGTGCGATTTTTTCAGCTTTTTCAATAACTTCTTCGATTCCTCCAACCATATAAAATGCTGATTCTGGTAGGTGATCATATTCTCCTTTGCAGATAGCGGCGAACCCTTTAATTGTTGATTCTAAGTCGACTAATTTCCCGGGAGAACCAGTAAATACCTCTGCTACGAAAAATGGTTGGGACAAGAATCTCATAATTCTTCTCGCTCTTGCTACTGTAAGTTTGTCTTCTTCCGAAAGTTCGTCCATACCTAGAATAGCTATAATATCTTGTAATGATTTGTAGGCTTGTAGTATTTCTTGTACTTCTCTCGCTACTCTATAGTGTTCTTCACCTACAATTCTTGGATCCAGTATTCTTGAAGTTGAATCTAAAGGATCGACCGCAGGATAAATGCCTAGCTCAGCAATTTGTCTTGAAAGAACAGTTGTGGCATCTAGGTGGGCAAATGATGTTGCGGGAGCTGGATCAGTTAAATCATCTGCAGGTACATAAATTGCTTGTACTGATGTTATCGATCCTTTTCCAGTTGATGTAATCCTTTCTTGTAGATTGCCCATATCTGTAGCTAATGTTGGTTGATATCCGACGGCAGAGGGTATCCTTCCCAATAAAGCTGAAACTTCTGAACCAGCTTGGGTAAATCTAAAAATATTATCGATAAAAAATAATACGTCTTGTCCTTCTTGATCTCTAAAATATTCTGCAACAGTTAATCCTGTTAAAGCTACTCGAGCACGAGCTCCTGGCGGCTCATTCATTTGTCCGTATACTAAGGCTGCTTTAGAGCCTGGCCCATCTGGTTTTATTACACCTGATTCTATCATTTCATGATAAAGATCATTCCCTTCTCTAGTTCTTTCTCCAACTCCAGCAAAAACTGAAAATCCACCGTGAGCTTTTGCAATATTATTTATTAATTCCATTATAGTTACTGTTTTTCCAACACCTGCTCCTCCGAATAAACCTACTTTTCCCCCTTTGGCATATGGAGCCAATAAATCAATGACTTTAATACCGGTGACTAACATCTCTGTCTCTGTTGATTGATCTGTAAATTTTGGTGCTTGTCTGTGAATAGGCCATTTTTCTTTTGTTTTAACTTCACCTTTTTCGTCAATTGGTTCACCAATGACATTTATTATTCTACCTAATGTTTCTGGGCCAACTGGAACACTTATCGGAGAGCCAGTATCTGTAACAACATCTCCCCTTTTTAGTCCTTCTGTTGAATCCATCGCTATAGTTCTAACACTACCTTCTCCTAAATGCTGAGCAACCTCGAGTACTAATTTGTTTCCTTGATTATTAACTTGAAGTGCTGTGTAAATTTCTGGTAAATCTCCCTCAAAACGTACGTCTATTACGGCTCCAATAATTTGTGTAATTTTTCCTAATTTATTCATATTTATAAACTTTCTGCTCCTGATATTATTTCGATTAGTTCTTTCGTAATCGCTGCTTGTCTACTTCTGTTGTAAACTATTGTTAAACTTTTAACTAAATCACCAGCATTTCTCGTTGCGTTATCCATTGCAGTCATCCTTGAGCCTTGTTCACTAGCTGAATTTTCTAGAAATGCTTTAAATACTTGTGTTGAAATATTTTTTGGCAATAGATCTTCTAATATTTCATCTTTATCTGGTTCAAATTCGTAAAAAAAATCATCTTTCTTTATAGAGCTTTCTTGTTTTTCAGCAGGAATAATTTGTTGAGCTTGAGGTATTTGAGTAATAACATTTTTAAAATTGTTATAAAATAAAACACATTTATCAAATTCATTTTTTTCAAATAAATCTAGTATTATTTTTCCCACTTCATCAGCTTCATTGAATGAAATTTTTTTTTTATCTTTATAGCTAAGTTTGTTAATTATATATTTGCTATATTCTCTTTTTAATTGATCGTGTCCTTTTGAACCTATGGTAATTATCTTCAAGTTTTTTTCTTCTTTTAAAACTTTTAAAAAATAATTTTTAGCTAATCTGCAGATATTAGAGTTAAAACCTCCACAAAGTCCTCTGTCCGATGTCATTACTACACACAAATGAACTTGTTCTTTACCAGTTCCTACTAGTAGCTTTGGCGCATTTGAGGGGTCATTGATTGACTCAGTTAAATTTAAAATAATATTTTGCATTTTTTCACTATAAGGTCTTCCTCTTTCAGCACTCTCTTGTGCTTTTCTTAATTTTGCCGCAGCAACCATTTTCATAGCTTTAGTAATTTTTTGTGTAGATTTTACACTAACAATTCTTTTTCTTAAATCATCTAGACTTGCCATTATTTTTTACTTTTTTTATATTCTTGTATTATTTGTATTAATGAATCTTCTGTTTCTTTTTCTAATTTTCCAGTAGTTTGAATGCTACTTATAATTTCATTTTTTTCTTTTTTTATTTTTTCTAAAATATCTTTTTCAAAATTCTTAATTTGATTAAGTTCTACATCATCTAGATATCCTCTTACTCCTGTAAAAACCGTAATAACCTGCTCTGCTACTGTTAGTGGAGAGTATTGATTTTGTTTTAAAAGTTCTGTTAACTTTGAACCTCGATTTAAAAGTCTTTGAGTAGAAGCATCTAAATCTGAACCAAACTGAGCAAAGGCAGCCATTTCCCTGTATTGAGCAAGTTCTAATTTGATTGATCCAGCAACTTTTTTCATTGCTTTCGTTTGTGCCGCAGATCCAACTCTTGAAACTGAAAGACCAACATTAACAGCTGGTCTAATACCTTGATTAAACAACTGCGTTTCTAAAAATATTTGCCCATCAGTAATTGAGATTACGTTGGTTGGGATGTAAGCAGAAACATCACCCGCTTGTGTTTCAATGATAGGTAAGGCCGTCAAAGATCCACCACCATTTGCATCACTTAATTTTGCAGCTCTTTCTAAAAGTCTACTGTGTAAATAAAATACATCTCCTGGGTATGCTTCTCTTCCCGGTGGCCTTCTAAGCAATAAAGACATTTGTCTATAAGCTACAGCTTGTTTTGATAGATCATCATATATAATTAATGCATGCATTCCATTATCTCTAAAGTATTCTCCTATAGTACAGCCTGTGTATGGAGCCAAAAATTGAAGTGGAGCTGCGTCAGAAGCCGTTGCTGCAACAACGGTTGTGTATTTCATGGCACCAGCGTCTTCTAGAGTTTTAACAATTTGAGCTACTGTTGAACGTTTTTGTCCAATAGCAACATAAATACAATATAGTTTTTTCTTTTCATCATCTGATTCGTTAACAGCCTTTTGATTTATTATTGCATCAATAGCTACTGCTGTTTTTCCTGTTTGTCGATCACCAATAATTAATTCTCTTTGACCTCTCCCAATTGGTATTAACGTGTCAATTGCTTTTAGTCCTGTTTGCATTGGTTCGCTAACAGATTGTCTTGGAATTATTCCCGGTGCTTTAACCTCTACTCTTTTTCTTTCAATTTTTTCACTTAAACTTTCTTTTCCATCGATTGGGTTTCCCAGTCCGTCCAAAACTCTTCCTAAAAGTTCTTTTCCAACTGGTGAATCAACTATTGACCCAGTTCTTTTTACTATACTACCTTCTTTAATTTTTCTATCATCTCCAAAAATAACAACACCGACATTATCACTTTCTAGGTTGAGAGCCATACCTTTAGAGCCGTCTTCAAACTCGACCATCTCTCCTGCCTGTACGTTATCGAGACCAAAAATTCTTGCTATACCATCTCCAACAGATAAAACTTTTCCTACTTCCGATACTTCTGCTTTTTTTCCAAAATTTTTTATCTGCTCTTTTAGTATTTTAGTAATTTCTGAAGGATTAATTTGCATATTAAGCTTCTAACATTATTTGTTCATATTTTTTTAATTTATTTTTGATTGAAGTGTCAACCATAAGGCTACCTATTTGCATTTTCAAGCCACCTATCAAATCTTCTTCAACCTTGTAATCAAGTACTATTGATACACCAATAGTTTGGATAAGGTTTTGTTTTAAACTTTGTAATTCTTCTTTGGTTAAATGTTTTGAAGAAATTAAAGATGCTTTTACCTCTCCTTTTTTTTCTGAAACTAAATTTAAGAAACTTAGAAAAATTTTTTCGATAAAAAAAATTCTTCTTTTACTGACTAAAACATTTAAAAAATTTATAATTGTTTTTGATAAATTCATTCTGTTTGATATTTTATCAAATACATCTAATTGACTTGATTGAGATTGAGTTGGATTTTTTACAAAATTTTTTAAATCTTCACTAGAGTTATAAATTGCAAGAATATCATCGACATTTTTTTCTACTATTTCTAGTTCAGAATTCTCATTAGCAATTTCGTACAACGCTAAAGCATATCTATTTGCTGTTTCTGCAGAAAATGTTTTTTTAGTACTCAGCTTAATACCTTTAGGTTAGAATTTCTTAAGATGTTGATTTCCTAACATAAGGACAGGTATCGTTCAAGGTCGTTAGGTTGCTTTAGGCAAAGTTAATGGGATCAACATCAACTGTAAGTTTTATTTTTTTTGAAATAGTTAAATTTTCAAGAATTTTTGCTACTTTTGTCTGGATCAAGCTATTATTTTTTGATCTGAGCAAAAGTCTAGTTCTAAACTTCTTTTTTACCTTAAATATAGGTGAGTCTACCGGACCTAATACTTCTAGTTCGGATAAAGTATTTAACTTTTTTTTAATTTCTTGTGCTGCTCTAAAACTATCCTGACTAGAACTAGCAGAAATAATTAAAGCAATAAGTCTTGAGAAAGGAGGTAGGTTTTTATTTTTTCGAATTATGAGTTCATTACTTAAGAATTTTTCGGGATTATTCTCTAATACATCTTTCAGCGTCTCATTTAATGGCGTTATAGTTTGATAGATAATAATAGATTTTTTAGAAAGTCTTCCGGCTCTTCCACTTAATTGATTGTAAAGTTGAATATTTTTTTCTGTTGTTCTTAAATCATAGCCCATTCCGGAAAAGTCTGCATCAACTACAACAATACAATTAAGTTTTAAAAAATTAAATCCCTTCGAAATTAATTGTGTGCCTACTAAAATATCAATTTCATTTTTTTCTATTTTTTTAAGAATAGATTCTGTTTCGCTTTTTTTAGATAAAAAGTCACTTGAAAATATTTTAATATTTTTGTTTGGAAAAATAATTTTTAACTCTTCATAAATTTTTTCAACACCAGGCCCGTACATACGAAATTCACAAAATTCTTTATCAGTTTTACAAGGGTTATCTTTTTTAACTTTTTTCCCGCAATGATGACAAATAAGTTTGTTTATAGATTTATGATAAGTTAAATAAATAGAGCAGTTTGAGCACAAGTGTTTAAAACCACATTTTTTACAAATTAAAAAAGGGGCATATCCTCTTCTGTTTAAAAAAAATAATACCTGTTCTTTTTTTTTTAAATATTCATTAACTATACCAATAGTTTCTTCTGCAATAAAATAATCTTTTTTTAGTTTAGTTTTTTGTAAATCTATTACCTTAGCCTCAGGTAGTGGAGATTTACTATAACGATTAATTAATCTTGTGTGATTGTACTTTTTATTTTTTATGTTGTTAAATGTTTCTAGTGACGGAACAGCAGAAACTAGATGTATGGGTATGTTTTCAAATGAAGCCCTTGCAATGGCCATATCCCGCGCATGGTAAATAATTCCCTCATCTTGTTTGTACGATGGGTCATGTTCCTCGTCTAAAACTATTAAACCTAAATTTTTGAATGGTAACAACAAAGAAGAACGCGCACCAATTACTAGCTTTAAATTATTGTTAATAATACCTTGCCAAATTTTTCTTTTACTTTTGATTCCAATTTTTGAATGCCAAATTGGTGGAATAAAACCGAAAAACTCCTCAAATCTATCTTTGAACTGATTGGTTAAAAATATTTCAGGTAATAATATTAATACTTGGCGGCCTTCTTTTAAAAAAAATTTTATTCTCTCAAAGTAAACTATTGTTTTTCCTGAACCTGTAACTCCTTGTAATAATGATACGTTAAAAGAATTACCAAATTTTTTTAAATCTTCAAGACTTTTTTTTTGTTCTGTATTTAAGGAAAAATTATATTTTTTTTGGCTTAATTCTTCTTTTTTATACTCTTCAATTTTAGATGTATTTTTTTTGTCACCTAGACACATCTTCAAAACCATTCCTTTTGAAACTAAATTATATGACGAAAACCAGTTGATATAACTTATTAAGTTTTTATTAATTTTGAAATTATCTAATTTTTTCTCAATATTTCTTAATTTAAAAAATTTTTTAGATGGTTGAATTTTATCCCAAACAACCCCTATCTCTTTAAACTTTCCAAAGGGTACTATAACTATATCTCCTGGTTTTAAATTACCTAAAACACCAGAATTGTAAGTAAATGGAAAATTAAATACTTTAGGGACTAAAACAGGAACTTTCATTTTTGAGAATCTAATTGATATTATATCAATTAAAAATGAATTGCTCTTTTATCAACAGCTAAAGCAGCTTCTTTTACTGCTTCTGTGTGAGTTGGATGTGCATGACATGTTCGAGCAATATCTTCGGCGCTTGCACCAAACTCCATGGCTAGTGCCATTTCGGCTATCATATCGCCAGTATGTGGACCAATCATGTGAACACCTAAAACTCTATCTGTTTTACTATCAGCTAAAATTTTTACAAAACCATCTGTCTCATTGTTAACTTTAGCTCGTGAATTTGCAAGAAATGGGAATTTTCCAACTTTATAATTTATATTTTCCTTCTTGAGTTGTTCTTCTGTTTTTCCAACAACTGCAACTTCTGGTGAGGTGTATATAACGCCCGGTATAATATTATAATTAACATGGCCTGCTTGACCTGCTAAAATTTCAGCGACAGCAATTCCTTCTTCTTCAGCTTTATGAGCAAGCATTGGACCTTTGATTACATCTCCAATCGCATAGATATTATTTATCGATGTTTGTAGTTTTTTATTTACTTCAATCTTACCTTGTTTATCTTTTTTAATTCCCATTTTTGTTAGGTTCAATCCTTCTGTGTAAGGTTTTCTTCCAACAGAAACTAATACCTTGTCAGCTAAAATTTTTTCTTCTTTTAACGTTTCGTTATTTATAAATGTAACTTCTACCTGATTTTCTCTGTTGTTCACGGAAGTTACTTTTGAATTTAATTTAAATTTAAATCCTTGTTTTGTTAAAATTTTCATAAACTCTGAAGAAATTTCTTTATCCATTCCGGGGGTGATGTGATCTAAATA
>Ga0307986_10000893_pt1 | contig 22020 bp, 20 predicted proteins | sample EllFjometageno82_FD_203170 | JGI IMG/M metagenome (GOLD analysis project Ga0307986, IMG submission 203170) | Marine microbial communities from Ellis Fjord, Antarctic Ocean - #82 | ecosystem: Environmental > Aquatic > Marine > Unclassified | place: Southern Ocean | collected 2014-10-09
TACTCCGTCACCATCACTATCAGGGCAACCATTCATTTCTTTCGAACCAGCTTTGTTCGGGCAAGCATCATCAATGTCAGCTATTCCGTCATCATCAGCGTCAGGACATCCTTGAAGCGCTTCTGATCCAGCTTCTTCTGGACAACGATCTTTATTGTCTGGAATCCCGTCACCGTCAGTGTCAGGACATCCGTTAAATTCTTTTAAGCCAGGCACATCTGGACATTCATCTTTTTTATCCGAAACACCATCCTTATCAGTATCACCTGCACCAAAATGATAACTAAAACCTACAATGTGTTGTAAATGATTAAAGGAATCATTTATTTCAGAAGTCCCCCTGTAAGAGGTGCTTACGTTTACATTTAATTTGTCTCCTATAGGAATATTTACTCCAATACCACCTAGAGTAGTCCGACCACTATCTGCAGAAGGAAACATTCCTTCTTTTTCGACTCCATCGGCAGAAAATTTTGAAATTCCGTATCCCGCAAAGAGGTATGGAATAATTTTTTCGTCGGTTAAATTGTACTTTATAATTCCGTCAAAAGATGTATAATTAAGATCTTCATTATTGTTTTCAACATTGTTGAGTCCATATTGAACACCAACAGACAAGCCAGCACCAATATATCGAGATAAGCTTAATGCAGGCGCACCAAAGCTTAATCCAGAATCAACATTGTCGCCTTGAATGTTGATTAAATCCGCGCCAACCGAAATGACCCAAGGGTTTTCTGCATTTTGTGCGTTTATACTAAACGTAAAAGTTATTAAAATCAGAAAAGATAGAATTGATTTTGTCATGTTCATTTTTGCGAAATTTATATAACAAATATAATGATTTTTAGTATTTGTAAAGCTGTTTTCGCAAAAAAACTGTAAAAGCACTACACTATAATGATAATATTAAATCACTAGTAGTTTTCTGTGAGATAAAGATGAATAAAGAAGGTTTAATTCTTAATTTTAAACAAAAAATATTTGTGACTAGCTATTAAAACAAATCTTTTTTTTAAATTGGTCAAAAAATTAAATGATCAAAAAAGCATTCATTTATAATCTTATATTATTACTTATTTCTTGTAATAGCTCTCATGAAAAACCGGAAGATTGGATAGTTCTTTTTGATGGTACTTCTATAGATGGATGGAGAGCTTACAATGGAGATACTCTTCCGCCAGGATGGAAAATTGTTGATAAAGTATTGACTTTTAAGACCAAACAAATTTTAGAGGAGGATTACGATTATAAAGGAAGCAGAGATATTATTTTTGGTGTTGAGAAATTTGACAATTTTGAGCTTTACGTTGAATGGAAAATTCCAATTGGAGGAAATAGCGGAATTTTTTATCACATTAAAGAAGGGTATAATGGGCCTTCAGAAATATCTCCAGAGTATCAATTAATTGATGATCAAAATTATGCAGACATCCATGATTTAGTTGATTATAATACAAGTGTAGGTTTTGAAAATCCTTCAGAATTACATCCACTACAACAGACTGCTTCAGATTATGCAATGTATTCCGCAGATCCATCACAAAAAAAACTTAATCCTGCAGGTAATTGGAATTCATCTAAAATAATGTTTACATCAGAAAAAGTAGAATATTGGTTAAATGGTAATGTAGTTCTCTCTTTTGTCCCCTGGTCTGAAGATTGGAATTCAAAAAAAAATTCCGGTAAATGGGACAGTTTACCTGATTATGGTAAATTCAAAACCGGTTATATCGGATTTCAAGATCATGGAAGTGATTTGTGGTTTAGAAACATTAAAATAAAAAAAATATTATGAAGAAAAGAGAATTTTTAAAATCTTCAGCAGCTATTGCTGGTTCGGCTCTTTTGCCATCATCCATTTTTGCTTTAACTAAAAACAACACTCGGTTAAGAACAGCTCATATAGGTGTCGGTGGAATGGGTGCTTCAGATTTAGCTGCTATTTCATCTCATGAAAAAGTAGATGTTGTGGCTTTATGTGATGTGGATTCTAAGAATTTATCTGCAGCTAATGCCTTACATCCTAACGCTAAAACCTATTCAGATTATAGAATTTTATTAAAAGAAATGGCTTCTGAAATAGATGCTGTTGTAATTTCAACACCTGACCATACACATGCTCCAGCATCTATGTTGGCAATGGAAATGAATAAGCCAGTATATTGTCAAAAACCTTTAACGCATTTTGTTTCGGAAGCTAGGGCAATGCATAAAATGGCCGAGAAAAAAAACCTAGTAACTCAGATGGGAATCCAAGTACATTCATTTTATGATTATAAACTGGCAACTAAATTAATCCAATTAGGAATTATAGGAAAAGTTCATACAGTTCGTGCATGGTCACCCAAAAACTGGGGATATGATGGTCCAGAACCTAAAGGTAAAGATCCAGTTCCAGATCATTTAGATTGGAATTTGTGGCTAGGAACATCAAAAGAACGTGAATATAAAGAAACTTATTACCATCCAGGTAATTGGCGAAAATTGGTTGATTATGGGTGTGGAACACTTGGGGACATGGGAGTTCATATTTTTGACACACCTTATAATGCATTGGATTTAGATGTTCCGATGACAATTAAAAATAAATGCAGAAAGTCTAATAAATATGGTTTTCCAGTTAATAACAATGTAACGTATACTTTTCCGGGAACAGAATATACAGCAGAAACCTTGACATGGATATGGTCAGATGGTCCTGGAGCTCCCTCTTCTCATAAAGATTTAAAACTCCCTAACAAAGATGAGCTTCCTTTACAGGGGGCAATGTTTATTGGAGAAAAAGGGCGGTTATTACTTCCTCATTTCATGGAATTACCAAGATTGATAGTTGATGGTGAGTATCAAGAAATTGATATTTCAACATATGATCTTAACAATGCTTTAGGTAATAATAAAAATAATTATGAACGCGATGCACCCAAACATTATCATCAATTTGTTGATGCATGTTTAGGAAATGATAGTGCTTCTGCACCTTTTTCATATTCTGCCCGCTTAACCGAGACAATTTTACTTGGAGTTATTGCTGGTCGTTTTCCTAACAAGACCCTGAATTGGGATAATAAAAACGCTCGATTTAAAGAAGAAGAGGCTAATCAATACTTAAGTGGAGAGTACAGAGACTTTTGATTTTATTACCCATTTAATTAAATTTTAATAATAATTATATATATAAAAACCGTTAGGAATTATTCCTAACGGTTTTTAACCATAAATCAATTCAATTTGAAAAATTGACAATATAAATGTAACAAAAACATGGCAAATGTATATGTTATTCTATAGTAATTATTAAAATTCAATTTATTTATGGTTACTGTAGCTTATTAAACAATATTAATATAATAAAAATATTGTTAATTGCAAAATACAAGTAATTAAAATCCGTGTTTTTCAAATCAAAAAACTCTATAGCCCTCCATTGTTTCCTTAATCACATCAAATCATTTTTTTGCTACTGGGGCTATTTCAAATTCATAATAGTTTGGGAACCATATGTGTAACTCATATATTATAGGATATAAATTAATGCCAATATCAGTTAAAATATTGGTGGGCTATCCCTTCTCGACTTAACTTGATCATTTCTGAAAAAGTACATCTTTTGATAAAAAGATCTCTTATGACGATTAAGGACCACTTGTCTCCAATTATATCCAAAGAAGTAGATATTGGGCAACCCCCTGACCTGTTATCGTCTATTTTTATTTTACTCATACCTCACGCTTTTCTATACCATCTTTAGAATAGACAAAATAAAATAAGTTTATTTTATAAATGACAATCTATTTCAAATCCCAAAAAATTAAATATTATAAATCACCTTAAACAAGGTATAAATTACATATTGAAATTCAAATGGATTAATTTAACGGAAATTACTATTTTAATATCTTTATATTTACAAAAAAAAAGATGACAAGTAAATTTTTTGGAAATAGTAAAGTTAAAACTGAAAATAGCGGAAAAAAGAATAAACCGGTTTCACAAAGAAACGCAAAACGCACTACAGCTATTCGCAAAACAGGAAGAGGTAAATAATATTAAAACTGAACGAAAACTCTTTTTCAATCTAGAAGTTCTTTTGTTTAATGGTTTTGTTTTCTTAAATAAACTCTTCAATTATGTTTATAATTAATTTTAGGTTATTTCATTTAAATACAAGTGTTCTAAATTTATCGAAACAAAAAACAGACAACTTGATTTAGAATTCCATGAAGAAATTTTAATTAGGTTAAACTTTTAAATATATAAGTTAAGTTGTTATTAAAAATTAAAATTATTTTATGAAAAATAATAATTTATCAATTTATATGGTGTTGTTTTTTTTTCTTAATTTTTTATCCTGTGGTAAGGATTCTGACGTAGTTGATGATCAAGATCAACTTCTGACTGAAAACAATTCAGAAACAATAAATAATGATTCTAACAATACATCATCATCTAACAACAATGGTGTAGAGTCTGATCATCTTATCACCTCTCCTTCCCAAAGTAAAGCTTCTTCTTTATTAATGACTTCGAGTGAATATAGTCAATGGATAAATGACGATCAATTTAGAGATGGCTTTTTTAGAAATAATTTATTTAAGGATATATATAAGCGGTTTACTGATAAATATGATTTTATTTTTCTTGTTTTAAATGAAGAAAATATTCCTCAAAATATTAATTATTATGGAATGCTTATTGATGTTTCAAATAACGTTAGTGGTATAGGTTTATCCCAATATGATTACAGTTCTGATTACGGTTCATCAGGTAAATTAAAAGCGGTAATGCAATTAACAGGTCTAAGCTTTCTTCAAAATGGTCCTGCTTTACACGAATTAATGCATAATTGGGGTAATTATAGTTTGCCCTCAGAGAATGTGGATGATGCAGGGTCAAATCTTAATTCATATTCTTATTACGGACATTGGGGTTTTACTGGTGGAAGTACGCTTGGTCAACTAGGAGGTTTTAAACAAAGTACACTTCAAGATTTAGGATCAAATCAATATTCGGTTTCCGCTTTTGGACCATTTGCTAATGGTGGAAATAGTATTCCTTTTAACGAATTTGAATTATACTTAATGGGTATGATTCCGTTAAGTTCAGTTAATGCTTTTGATTTATTTAATAAAATAACATCTTTAGAAATTACTGATGCAAAATATACTTTCTCTGCAAATTCAAGGATAACTTATACTCAAGATATTTTAGAAAACTTACTTGGCCCTAGACTTCCTAGTTATACGGCTTCTCAAAAAGAATTTAATTTATTAGTTATTGTAATAACAGACAGTCCTCTTAATGATGAGCAGTGGAACACCATAAATACTGCAGCTGAATGGTTTTCATTTGAGGGCCCTGATGATAGTTATCTTTATAATTTTTGGGAAGCTACAAATGGAATTGGAAGTATCGTTATAGGGGATTAAAACCGTTAAAAATCAATCTATATCAAATAATTGTTTGACGTATGAATTTTAATTTGATATTTTTTTTCAATAAATATTTTTGAAGTTATTTCTATTTACTACAATTCAATATTAATAAATTGTTTTTAAAAATCAATTTATTAAGTCAAAAAATTAGAAATTATAACATCCTCATAATCGGATTTTTTTCATTTTAGAACCTTACAGCTTTTACATTTATTATCTAATCCATCGATTTGTAATTTATTCTTGGAATACTCGCGAATACTTTTAAACTCTTTACAGCGACTACATTTTATCTCAGTTAAAACTCCATTTATATCGAATTTTCTTCTGCTCAAATATAGAGGTGTCTGTTTGCTGTATTCTTTAACCTTTTTCTTATCTTCTTCGTTCATGTTTTAGTATAATCTATAAATTTACCAAAGAACCAATCGATATGATCAATTTATTATTATTTAACAAATTTCTTAGAAATCAAATTTTGTCTATCAAGTATATGAAAAAGACTTTAGAAAGTGAATTCTAAAGTCTTTTTTGTGAAGCAGGAGAGGGTCGAACTCCCAATCGCCACATTCGTAGTGTGGTGCATTATCCAGTTATGCTACTGCTCCTTTATGTTATTTGTTTAGATAACATCTTAGCTTTTATAGTTTCTTGCAGAATATAATCTCTTGAAAATTAATCAAATGCACTATTATATTATGATACGAAGCTATTTTATGGTTGCAAATATAAATAAATTATACATTCACCAAAGCCTTAACATAAGTTCATTTTAAACTAATTTAAAAAATATCTTTTGAAATTAGTTTATCTTTCTAAACGAAATAGATGGATTATTTAGGAATTATTTTAGGGTTATTTTTTCTTATCAAAGGCGGTGACTGGTTGATGCGTTCAGCAGTTTCACTTTCTTTAAATTTAAATATTTCTAAAATTGTTATTGGAATGACAGTTGTTTCTTTTGCAACTTCTGCTCCGGAGTTAATAGTTAGTATAAAAGCTGCAACACAAGGTTATTCAGATTTAGCGTTAGGAAATGTTATAGGTTCTAATATTGCAAATTTAGCACTTGTTCTGGGCATTGTTATTTTAGTTTCTCCTATAAAGGCGACTAGTAGTTTTTATAAAATGGACTGGCCTATGATGATTTTCGCATCTCTTATTTTTTATTTTTTCGTAGCAAATGATAAAATATTAAGTCAGTTTGAGGGTGGTTTGATGTTTGCATTTTTAATAGTTTTTTTAATTATTTTATTATTTTTTCAAAAAAAAACAATTTTAGACCATGTTGATGAACCAATAAGTGAAACCTTCAGTAATTCAAAAATATTTTTATACCTTATTATAGGAGCAATTTTCTTGTGGTTGGGGTCTGAAGTTTTGATTAAAGGAGCTATTAATCTGGCTACAGATTGGGGAGTAGGAGAGCGTATTATAAGTATTTCAGTAGTATCAATAGGAACAAGTGTTCCTGAATTATCAACCTCTCTAATAGCTATATATAATAAGGAAAAAGCAATTTCAATTGGAAATTTGATTGGCTCCAATATATTTAATATACTTGCTGTGATGGGAATTACTTCACTTATTCATCCAATTGAGGTAATGGACTTAAACTTAATACATAAAGACTTTTTATGGATGTTGTTTATTTCTTTTCTTATTCTCCCTTTAGTTTTTCTTCCAATTAAAATGCGTCTTGGAGCTATTGAAGGTTTTATACTAATAGGATTTTACATTTTCTTTTTATTCCAAATGTTTTTTTAAAAAGAGTAAAGATTTAAAAATATTAAACTTTTGCAGATTTAACAGTTTCAATAATACGAGAAGCAATTTTGTACGGATCTCCATTAGAGGATGGGCGTCGATCTTCTAACCAACCTTTCCATCCTTGTTCAACAGTCATTATGGGAATACGAATAGAAGCTCCTCTATCAGAAACACCAAAACTAAATTCATCAATTGATTGTGTTTCGTGCTTCCCAGTCAATCGCTGATCATTATATGCCCCGTATACTTCCATGTGTTCTTTAACTACAGGTCTAAATGCCTCACATATTTTTCCGTAAGTCTCTTTAGAACCGCAGGTTCTTAATATTTCATTAGAAAAATTAGCGTGCATACCTGAACCATTCCAGTCTGTGTCTCCGAGTGGTTTAGGGTGGTAATCAATAGCTAGTCCGTATTTTTCTCCAATACGTTCGAGAAGATATCTAGATACCCACATTTCGTCACCAGCTGTCTTAGCTCCTTTCGCAAAACACTGATATTCCCATTGACCTGAGGCAACTTCAGCATTAATTCCTTCAACATTGATACCAGCTTCTAAACATTGATCTAAATGTTCTTCTATCATTTCTCGACCAAAAGCATTTTTTGCTCCTACAGAACAATAGAATTGTCCTTGAGGAGTTTGATCTTTTGGAAAACCAAAAGGGAGGTTTGTTTCTGGGTCCCAAAGAAAATATTCTTGTTCGAATCCAAACCAAAAGTCATCATCATCGTCTTTAATAGTTGCTCTTCCGTTACTTAAGTGAGGAGATCCATCAGCATTTAAAACCTCTGTCATTATTAACCATCCATTTTTACGATCAGGATCTTGGTAAAGAGCCACTGGCTTTAATAAACAGTCGGATGAATTTCCCTCTGCTTGTTGAGTTGAAGAACCATCGAATGACCACATCGGGCAATCATCTATTGTTCCTTTAAAATCAGCTACAATTTTTGTTTTACTTCGAAGGTTGGCAGATGGTGCATATCCATCTAACCAAATGTATTCTAGTTTAGACTTACTCATGATTAAAATATTTTCAGCTAAAATAAAATTTTTATGGTAACCCCAGTAAAAAGAATACATTAAAGAAATTAACAATATTGAAATTTTATTAACCCCCTATTTTTATGGGGGTAAAATTTGATATTATTCAATTTTAACTAACAAATATTCAATAATTCATATCTTTGAAATATCCAAATTTCCAATATTTAAAGATGAATACGCCCCGAAAACAAAACATTAACAGACTTCTGTCTGAATCTCAAAACAATTCAAATTCCTTAAAAGAATCAAAAGTTTTTGCATCTAGTGTTTTTAATTCTGAAAAGCTAAAACAATATTTAAATGAAAAAACTTTCATTCAAATTGAGCAATGCATTAATAAGGGTTCTCAAATCACAGCAAATTTAGCAGATCAGATTGCAGCAGCAATGAAAGCTTGGGCTATTTCACAAGGAGCTTTTCATTACACTCATTGGTTTCAGCCTTTGACTGGAGCCGCAGCCGAAAAACATGATTCTTTTTTTGATTTGGATAAAAATGGTAAACGAATTGAAAAATTTGAGGGTTCTCAGCTTGTTCAACAAGCTCTTGATAAATCAAATTTTTCGAGCGAAGGTATGCGCAACACTTTTGAAGCTAGAGGTTATTCTACTTGGGATCCAACTTCACCCGCTTTTATATATGAAACAACACTTTGTATTCCTATAATATTTGTTTCATACACAGGAGAAGCTTTAGACTATAAAACACCATTATTAAAATCCATAAAACAACTTGATATTGCTGCAACTGATGTTAGTAGGTTTTTTGATAAAAATGTAATTAAAGTTTTTGCGACATTAGGTTGGGAGCAAGAATATTTTTTAATAGACCGAAGTTTTTCTCAAAGTCGTCCAGACCTTGTGCTTACAGGAAGAACCCTTCTAGGACACGCTCCATCTAAAGTACAAGGGTTTAATGGTCATTATTTTGGCTCAATTCCCAATAGGGTAAGTAGCTTTTTAAATGAATTAGAAAACGAATGTATTGCACTTGGAATTCCAGTAAAAACCAGACACAATGAAATAGCACCTAGTCAATATGAATTGGCTCCTGTATTTGAAACAGCAAATCTAGCTATTGATCACAATGCCCTTTTAATGGATTTGATGAGCAAAGTAGCATCAAAACACAACTTTGAAGTTCTTTTTCACGAAAAACCTTTTGATAAAATCAATGGATCAGGAAAGCATTGTAATTGGTCACTTAGTAACGATACCGGTTTGAACTTGTTAAGTCCAGGAAAAACTCCAATGAATAACCTTCAGTTCCTTTCTTTTTTTATAAATACAATTGCAGCTGTTTTGAAACACGAAGCTTTACTTAGAGCATCATCCGTTTCAGCAAGTAATGATCTTAGAATTGGACTAAATGAAGCTCCTCCAGCTATACTTTCAATCTTTATAGGGAAACACTTAATACAAGTTTTGGAAGAATTAGAAAATGTTTCAAAAGGCAAGTTATCTCCTGAAGAAAAAACAGATCTGAAATTAAATGTAATAGGAAAAATCCCAGAAATTCTTTTGGATAATACCGATGGAAATAGAACTTCACCTTTTGCGTTTACAGGAAATAAATTTGAATTTCGTACGGTTGGATCAAAAGCGAATTGTGCAAAACCCATAACTGTTTTGAATACAATAGTTGCAGAGCAGTTAATTCATTTTAAGGCCTCTGTGGATCAATTGATCGAAACCAAAAGCATGAAGAAAGATGATGCAATATTTAATACTCTTAGAGAAACTATCATTTCAATTAAAGATGTTTTTTTTGAAGTAGACGGCAATAGTGATCAATTTAAGTCTCAAGCTGATAAAAGAGGTTTGAGCAATTATAAAACAACCCCAGAAGCTTTACCTGCATATATTAGTAAACCTTCCTTACAGCTATTTGAAAGTTTAGGCGTTTTTACTGAGAAAGAATTAAAAGCTCGTTATCAAGTGGATCTAGAAGAATATATTTCTACTATAGAAATTGAATCAAGAACCCTCAGCGATTTGGTTCAAAATCATATAATACCCACAGCCATAGAATATCAAAATACCATAATAAAAAATATTCAGGGCTTAAAAAAAATTTACAAACAAAACTTTAGGGATCACGCTAGTGAACAAATGTTGATTTTAGAACGTATTTCAAAACATATCACAGGAATTAGTAGTGGAGTTACGGAAATGACTGAAACACGAAAAAAAGCAAATACAATTTCGGATCCCCATAAAAAAGCACTCGATTACTGTAATAAAGTACTTCCTTTTTTAACAAGCATACGTTATCATTCTGATAAACTAGAGCTTATTGTAGATGATGCTTTATGGCCATTGGCTAAATATAGAGAATTGTTGTTTATTCGTTAATAACTATATAATATTGAGACAATTCAATTATTGAGAAAGAGCTATTTTTATTTAAAATTTAATTATGTCCAATCGATATAGTCAAAGGGGTGTTTCAGCTCAAAAAGAAGATGTACATAACGCAATAAAAAATCTTAATAAAGGTTTATTTCCCAAAGCATTTTGCAAAATTATTCCCGATGTTATCACCGGAAGTAAAGAGCATGCTATTGTTATGCATGCTGATGGTGCTGGAACAAAATCATCTCTTGCATATATGTATTGGAAAGAGACTGGTGATCTTTCAGTTTGGAAAGGAATCGCTCAGGATGCATTAATAATGAATATTGATGATTTGCTTTGTGTTGGCGTTACTGAAAATATTCTTTTATCTTCAACTATTGGACGAAACAAGAACCATATTCCAAGAGAAGTTATTGCTTCCATAATAGAAGGAATGGAAGAATTATTAAAGACATTAAATAAGTGGGGTATTTCTGTTTTTAGCACAGGAGGTGAAACAGCGGATGTTGGCGACCTTGTAAGGACAATTATTGTAGATTCTACAGTTACAGCTAGAATCGCTCGAAAAGATGTTATAAACAATGCCAATATTAAAGTAGGCAATGTTATAGTTGGTTTATCTTCATCAGGGCAGGCAAACTATGAGTCAGAATACAACGGAGGAATGGGGAGTAATGGTTTAACTTCAGCCAGACACGATGTTTTTTCCAAAAATTTAGCAAATAAATTCCCAGAGAGTTTTGATCCAAATCTTCCAAAAGATTTAATTTATTCAGGATCAAAGTCACTTACTGAGACCTTGGAAGGTGTTCCAATAAATGTAGGAAAATTAGTGCTTTCGCCCACTAGAACATATGCGCCTGTGATTCAAAAAATATTTAATGATGTGGGCCGTAAATCAATTAGTGGAATGGTACATTGTAGTGGTGGTGCACAAACCAAAGTATTACATTTTATTGATTCTCTCCATGTTATAAAGGATAATCTTTTCCCAATTCCTCCTTTATTTAAAATGATTCAAAAAGAATCAGGGACTTCAGCTAGAGAGATGTATCAAGTGTTTAATATGGGACACAGAATGGAGCTGTATGTAGCGCCCGAAATAGCAGATACGATTATATCAATTTCTAAATCTTTCAATATTGATGCTCAGATTGTAGGAAGGGTTGAGGCTGCTGAAAACAAAAGACTTACATTGGAAACAGTTCTTGGTACTTTTGAATATCATTAATTATTTAAAAGAGCAACTACAGATTAATGAAAATAATTTAAATGTTTAGAAAATATAAATTATTTTTTCTTTTGTTAGTTATTACATCTTCCTATTCACAAGATGAAGACTTATTTAGATCGTTACGATCTGAAATTAAAATTGACAACTCTTTATTGCCGGATAAAATTATTTTTTCTCAACGCTTATTGTGGGGAGAAAAAGGTTTATTTCGAAAAACGGGTTGGTCGCTTCTTAATATAAAACAACGAGAAAAAGAGCTTAAAATACGCAGGAAAATGTTAAAATTACATCAACTGATTGGTTACGCTACTTTGGCAGGTATGTTGGCTCAGGGGATTATAGGGACCCAGCTTTACAATGGAAATTACAAATTAGACGATATCCATGAAACTTTAGGCAATTTAACATCGATTAGTTACTTTACTGGGGCAGGACTTTCACTTTTTGCTCCACCTCCTTTAACAAATAGAAAAACAAAAGGGCTAACCTCGATAAAAGCCCATAAATATTTAGCTACAATTCATTTTTCTGCAATGATAGCAACGAATGTTTTGTCGGAGGAAAATATAAAGCTTCATAGAACAAGTGCATTTATTGCTTTTGGAAGTTATGCAACTGCTGTGTTGGTATTTAAATTTTAATTATGAAGATTTTAAAACTGTCGATTATTTTAATTTTTGTTTTTTCATTTTCTTATGGACAAAAAATTAATTGGCAAGTAGATGCGGAAAAGTCATTTATAAAATACGAGGGGAAACATGCACTGCATGAATGGACCGGAATCAATTCGAAAATATACGGACTGGCTGTATCCTTAAAGGAAGTTTTGACAATTAAAAAAATTGCTCTTTTAATTTATGTAAGAGATTTTGATAGTAAAAATTCCGGTAGGGACTCACGTTCTTTGGAAGTATTGGAAGCACTTCAATTTCCGGAAATTAAATTTTATTCTGAATCCATTGATATAAAAAACAACATAGCAACCTTTAATGACGGATCTTTAGAATTTCATGGGATTAAAATAAATAAAACCTTTTCGTCAAGTTTTGAGGTAAATAATAATGTAATTTCTTTTAATGGAGAATTAAATTTACTTACCAGTGATTTTGGAATTGAATTACCCTCGTTTATGCTATTTAAAATGGAAGACTTATTAATAGTTAGTTATTCCATTGTTTTAACAAAATAATACAATGACAATTTGTAAATTTGTATTTATATGTTAGAAAAATTTCAAATTATCCAGCAGCGTTTTGATGAAGTCTCGGACTTAATCATTCAACCAGATATTATTTCTGATCAAAAGCGTTATATCCAACTTAATAAGGAATATAAGGATTTGTCTGCCATGGTAGAGAAGATGGGCGATTATAAAATTATTATTTCTAATATTGAAGAAGCTGAACAGCTAATAAAAGCCGAAGACGATGAGGAAATGATTTTAATGGCAAAAATGGAACTTGAATCGGCTAAAGATAAATTACCTCAATTAGAAGAAGAAATTAAATTATTATTGATTCCTAAAGATCCTGAGGATGCTAAAAATGTTGTAGTTGAAATTAGAGCTGGAACTGGAGGAGATGAGGCTAGTATTTTTGCAGGAGATTTATACCGAATGTATACTAAATATTGTCAGGGTAAAAACTGGCAAGTTAGTTTTGTTGATTCAAGCGACGGAACTGCTGGAGGTTTTAAAGAAGTCATTTTTGAAGTTTCTGGACAAGATGTATACGGTACGCTAAAGTATGAATCTGGAGTACATCGAGTTCAACGTGTACCTCAAACTGAAACCCAAGGTAGAGTGCACACATCAGCAGCCACAGTAATGGTTCTTCCTGAAGCAGAAGAATTTGATGTTGAAATTGACATGAATGAAGTTCGTGTTGATTATTTCTGTTCTTCTGGTCCTGGAGGTCAATCAGTAAATACTACATATTCAGCAGTACGTTTGACACACGAGCCAACAGGAATTGTTGCTCAATGCCAAGATCAAAAATCTCAACACAAAAACAAAGACAAAGCTTTAAAAGTATTGCGTTCCAGACTTTATGAGCTTGAGCTTTCTAAAAAGTTGGCTTTGGATTCTGAAAAACGAAATTCTCTAGTTTCCTCAGGCGATCGTTCTGCAAAAATAAGAACCTACAATTACCCTCAAGGAAGGGTTACAGACCATCGTATTGGCTTAACTCTATATGACCTTCCAAATATAATAAATGGTGATGTTGCTAAATTAATTGATGAATTACAATTATATCAAAATACGGAAAAACTTAAAGAAGAAGGAGAGTATCTATGACCAAAGCAGAACTAATCAAACAGATAAAGAAAAAAAAATCATTTTTATGTGTAGGGCTTGATATTGATTTAGATAAAATTCCCTCTCATATAAAGAAAGACAAAGATCCCATTTTTACTTTTGCAAAAGCTATTATAGATGCAACTCATTCTTATGCTGTAGCTTATAAACCTAATCTAGCTTTTTTTGAATCTTATGGCCTTGAAGGTTGGAAAGCTTTTGACAAAGTGATGCATTACTTAAACACGAAATATCCAAACCATTTTACTATTGCAGATGCTAAAAGAGGAGATATTGGTAATACTGCATCCAGATATGCCAAAGCTTTTTTTGAGACATATAATGTAGATTCTGTTACAGTGGCACCATACATGGGACGTGACGCTGTAGAGCCTTTTCTTTCATTTGAAGGTAAACATGCTATTTTATTAACCTTAACTTCAAACGAAGGTGCCTCTGATTTTCAATTCACTAAGGAGAAAGATCAATTTCTTTATCAAAAAATATTAAAAACTAGTTTAACATGGAATAATTCAGAGCGTTTAATGTATGTAGTGGGAGCGACCAAAACTAAAGCATTGAAATCTATTAGAGAAATTATACCAAATTCTTTTTTATTGGTTCCTGGTATAGGTGCTCAGGGGGGGAGTTTAGCTGAAGTGGTTCATGCAGGAATGAATGACAGCTGTGGCTTGTTGGTAAACTCTTCAAGAGGTATTTTATACAAATCTCAAGGGCTCAATTTTACAAATGCTGCTTCTGAAGAAGCTGAGTCTCTTCAGAAAGAAATGGAATTTTATTTAAACAAAAAAGGAATTACCTAGTGTTGTACTATAATACATACACTTCTGAGAATAATTCCAAAAAATGGGTCACATTTATCCATGGAGCTGGAGGAAGTTCCTCTATATGGTTCAATCAGGTGCACTTTTTTAAAGCCTATTTTAATATTCTGTTAATTGATCTTCGAGGTCACGGAAAGTCGATAGCTTCACCCGAAGGGACAAAGTATACATTTGATTTAATCATTGACGATATTATTGAAGTATTGGATCATATTTTGATTAAAAAATCTCATTTTGTTGGAATTTCATTAGGTAGTATTTTGATTCAAAAAATGGGTCAAAAACACGATGATCGTATTGATAAAATTGCGCTTGGAGGCGCCATATTAAATTTGAATTTGCAGTCCAGAGTTTTGATGTTTTTGGGAAAATTCACACAGAGTATATTACCTTTTATTTGGATTTATACTTTTTTAGCATATGTTATAATGCCCTATAAAGCACATCGAAAATCAAGGTCAATGTTTATAAAAGAGGCCAAAAGAATTTCTCATAATGAGTTTAAAAAATGGTATACTCTTACTTCTAATATCCTTCCTGTTTTGAACAAGATAAGATCTGTAGATATTAAAATTCCTACACTATATATAATGGGTAAACAGGATTATATGTTTTTGTCTTTTGCAAAAACAATAATTATACATCATTCCAATTCAAAACTTATTACTCTTAGTGGTTCTGGACATGTTGTCAATATTGATCAGTATGATCAATTTAATTCTAAGCTGCTTAAGTTTCTTTTAAGTGATTAATTAAATACAATTGTTTTATTGTTGTAAACCATTATTTTTCGTTCACAATGAAGCTTGAGTGCTCTTAACAAAACGAATCGTTCAAGGTCTTGTCCTTTTAAAATAAAATCTTTCACTTCGTGTTCGTGAGAAACACGTACAATATCTTGTTCAATGATTGGTCCTGCATCTAGTTCCTCGGTAACATAATGACTGGTGGCACCAATGATTTTTACTCCTCTGTCAAAAGCTGAATGATACGGTTTTGCACCAGGAAAAGCAGGTAAAAATGAATGATGAATATTGATGATTTTGAATGGATATACATCAATAAGTTTTGACGAAATAATTTGCATATATCTTGCAAGAACGATACAATCTACTTGATGTTCTTTTAAAATTTTTAATTGAGACTGCTCTACCTTATTTATAGAACTTTTCGTAATGGGTTTATGATAAAATGGAACATCAAATTGTTTAGCAATATATTCTAAATCATTATGATTACTTAGGATAAAAGGAATCTCACAATTTAGTTTTCCTGAGCGTTGTTGAGAAAGAATATCATATAAGCAATGATCATATTTTGAAACGAATACAGCCATCTTAGGTCGATCTTCTTCTAAATAAAAATCACACTTTAGCTGAAAACTAACTCCAAGCTCTTTTTTAAATGTAGTTTTAAATTGATTAAATTTCAATAAATTAAAATCTCCTTCTACCTCAATCCGCATAAAAAAGTCTGCATGAACACGATCCACATATTGGTCTATGTATACTATATTTCCATTGTGTTGGTGAATGAAATTTGTTACTGTAGCAATAATCCCTTTTTGATCGGGACAGTACATTAAGAGTATTAGTCGTTTCAATTGATGCTTTAAAATATTTATTTTTCCCCGGGTTGTTTTATGCTATAACCTTCTTTGGATTTAGCTTGGTCTACCATCGTTTTAACTTCTTCTAAAAGTTTTTTGGCGTCATACACAACTCCTTCACGAATTGTGAATTTCACTCCTCCCACACGAACAACTTCGTTATCTTTTGTCAATTTTATAGCTCCCGTTCCATATAGCACTTTAAAGTTTTGTAATGGATTTTCCTCTATTATAATCAAATCTGCACTTTTTCCAATCTCTATGGAACCCGTTTCATTTTCAATTCCAAGTGCTTCTGCTCCGTTAAGTGTTGCAGATCTTATGATTTCTAGAGGATGAAACCCTGCTTCACGAAGCATTTCCATTTCTCTTATATAAGCAAAACCATATAGTTGAAAAATAAATCCTGAGTCAGATCCTGTTGCGATTCTTCCTCCACGATTTTTATATTCATTTATAAAGGTCATCCAAAGTTTAAAGTTTTCTTTCCAAGCAACTTCTTCTTCTGTTCCCCAAAAATGCCAATAAGAACCATGAGATATTTTACTAGGTTGATAAAAGCGCCATAGTGAAGGTAGTGTATAGTCCTCATGCCATTCTGCTCTTCTTGCCCTATGTAAGTCACGACTTGCCTCATAAATATTAAAAGTTGGTACCATAGTGAAATCAAGATCTATAAGTTCATTCATCACTTTATTCCAATGATCTGAATAAGGAGCTGCAGCTTGTTTCCATAGTTTTCCTGCTTCTCCAAACCGATGTTGCTCATTTTGATAATTATAGTCTAAAGGGTAGTTCTGAACGGTGCGATCTTCAAATAGAGCTTCTGGTAGTCCATACCAGTGCTCCATAGTCGTTAGCCCAGCACGTGCAGAATGTAATACATTCCATCTCGCAACACTTAATTGGGCGTGATGAGAAGCAGAACGAAGCCCTAATTTTTTATTTTCGTCTAATGCAGCACTCATAATTTTAGGTTCTGCACCAAAAAATTTAATACCATCAGCACCATTTTTTGCATTTTGACGTACCCATTCTCTAGCTTGTTCTTCAGTACTTATTGGATTTTTACTTCCCTGTCCAAAACCGGTGTAAGCTAAAATTCTAGGAGCAACAATCTGGTTTTTGTTACTTCTTTTTTTGAGGTTAACAGCATATTCAACTCCTCTTCCGCTAGGCTCACGAACTGTGGTGACTCCATGGGCTAACCATAATTTAAAAACATATTCCCAATCTGCTCCTTGCGAAACACCTCCAATATGTCCATGCATATCTATAAATCCAGGTAATACAAACATACCATTGGCATTAATTTCTTTTCCTCCTGTTTTAAGTTTTGGCCTTCTTGAGTCTTTTATTGGAACACCTGGATATCCTACCACATCAATTGCAGTTATACGATTCTTTTCAACGCTTATATCAACTGGACCTATAGGAGGCGCGCCATTTCCATTAATAATCGTAGCCCCGCGAATAATAAGTTGTGAAAAGGGTCCTTCTGCAGAAGAGGAATTTTGATTTTGCGCTACATTTATTTGAGAAAAAAGACATAGCATTAAAAATAATAGTGACCTCATATCTTAATTTTTGATTAAGATAAATAAAAAAACCTCCTGTAGCTACAGGAGGTTTTTAAAAACAAAATAAATAAATTATAATTGATTATTTTAATGCTGATTTAATCTAAAATCCGGATAGGCGTCCATGCCGTGTTCAGAAAGATCAAGACCTTTCAGCTCTTCATCTGGATCTACTCTAAGTCCAATAGTCGCTTTTATCGTATAGAGTATTATTAATGCTGAAATAACTGAAAATGCACCTACAATTCCAACTCCAATAAGTTGGATTAAGAATTGGTTCAAACCTGCCATAGCTCCAAAAATCCCTACAGAAAGGGTTCCCCAAATACCACAAATTAAATGAACAGCTATTGCTCCTACAGGATCATCTAATTTCAATTTATCAACAAGAGCTACTCCTAATACGATAATAATACCTGCAATTAAACCGATGAGTATAGCGTCGATGGGACTCATTTGATCTGCACCAGCTGTAATTCCAACAAGTCCTCCCAATATGCCATTCATAAACATGGTAAGATCAAAATTCTTGTACAGTATATTTGAAAATAATACTGAAGAAACACCTCCAGCTGCAGCAGCTAGACATGTTGTAACTAAGGTTAAAGAAGTTAATTCTGGATCAGCTGATAGTACTGATCCCCCGTTAAATCCAAACCATCCAAGCCAAAGGATTAAAACTCCCGCTGATGCAAGTGGAATATTATGACCAGGTATGGCATTAGGTTTTCCTTCTTTGTTGAATTTTCCAATTCTGGCTCCCAGTAAATAAATAGCAATTAAAGCCGCCCAACCTCCAACAGAATGAACTAAAGTAGAGCCTGCGAAGTCATAAAATCCCATTTGGTCTAAAAATCCACTACCCCATTTCCATGACCCAATAATAGGATAAACAAGGCCTACGTATATAACTGTAAAAATCATAAAACTTTTTAGCTTTATACGTTCAGCTACAGCTCCTGAAACAATCGTTGCAGCTGTGGCAGCAAACATTGCTTGGAATAAAAAATCAGTCCACCAGGTATATCTTCCACTAGCATATTCAGCAGACATACCGCCCTCTGGAGCAGTGATTCCGAAACCAGCAAATTTAAAAAAGCCCATAGAACCTTCTTCAAAGCCAGGGTACATTAGATTAAAACCTCCGATACAGTAGAGCAATAGTCCAGCAGTAATTACAAAGAAGTTTTTAAAAAGAATATTGACAGCATTTTTTTGACGCGTTAATCCGATTTCTAGAAATGAGAAACCTAAGTGCATAAAAAAGACAAGGGCGGTACAGATCATCATCCATACGTTATTAGCAGTAAAAAGTGCAGTACTTTCCATAAATATATTTTTAGTTTTTAGTTTAAAGATTTACCGCCTTTTTCGCCGGTACGTATTCTATATGCCTCTTCTACAGGAAGAACAAATATTTTTCCATCTCCAACTTTTTCAGTAGCTGCAGATTTAAGAATAGCATTAATAGTGGGTTGAACAAAGTCATCATTTACTATGATGGATATGTAACGTCTTTGAATTTCAGAAGTGCTGTAGCTAATGCCACGATAAACATGACCTTCTTTTTCGTTACCTACACCAGTTACGTCCCAATAGCTAAAGAAATTTACCTCTACATTGTGTAAAGCTTCTTTAACTTGATCAAACTTTGATTTTCTAATTATAGCTTCAATTTTTTTCATGATTTTTAATTTAAATATTTATGAATTTACTTATTTGAATATAAGCTATTCTATTAATTTTAGAAAGAATAAATTGCAGCAATCACAAATGAAGCTAAGCTATCAGCAGTCTCCGTTGGTGAGATAGCAAAGATTTCAGAAGAAGCAGAGTCTATTCTGAATTCAGGCTTTAAAATGAAATTTTCTGCAGTGTAGCTTCCCGTTAAAGTTAGAGAGAAGTTATCGGCGTCTCCATCATCAACTAAAGCTCCAAATCCATCTGTTTCAGAAAAAAATTCTCCTCTTAAACCAATAGAAAAACTATCAGAAGTAGTAAGTTGGGGGTATAGAGCAATACCTGTAAATCCTTGATCGCCAGATAAAGTTGCAGAAGTAGCATTAATTCCTATAAAGAAACTATCTCCTAAATCAAAGCCACCTGTGTAATCTATTTGAGTATAATCCTCACCCGCTAAAAGGTTAATGTATTGACCATAAAGACCCAATTGTGCACCAAAGGCGGTATAGCGATCGTAGTTAGCTTCGGTTTGGTCAGTTTGGTTAAAAATACCAATAATTAAAGAAACGTCATCTGAAATTGAAAAGTCTGCTTTAACTCCTGTGTGAGAAAAAGGTCCATAAGAGAACATGTATGATGTGGAATAGTTAAAGTTTGCTGCTGGAGATATTACTTCGTATCCCAAAAAGGTATTAAAATTACCCAAGGTAATTTTAATACCTTCAGTGACGTTGTAGTAAGCATATAGTTGATTAATTATTTCAGAAGAATTTCCTTCTGATCCAAAAACAGCATTAGAACCTCTTGGTCCGAAGACAACATCAGCGACAAATCCTGATTTTTCTCCTTCATAAGCGACAATAAAATTGGCCATCCCTAATGCAAAACCATTTAAGTCTGCAAATGAAGTTGCGGGAGCAACAGGGTCTTCTGAAAAGCTAGCTCTAAAATAAGTATCAACAGAGCCACTAAAGTCAAATGTTGGTTCTGGAGTTGCTTTATCAGTGTCTTGTGCTTCAGCTAAAGTTGTAAATAACATTAAAAGGCTTAAAAAAAGCGTTAATTGACTAGTTGTTTTTTTCATAATGATTATTTATAGTTCGCAGCAAAAGTATATTTATTGATTTATACCCCACAAAGAATAGGGTATAAATATTTATTTATGATAAAATAAAAATTTATACCTATGAATATTAAGGGTATAACAAAAAATATATTTATTTTTTGTTAAATAAGTAAAAAAAGATGGTTTGCTTTATATTTTCTTATTTCGACACAAAGTGACCTAATGCAACAAGGATTATGCCTCCTGTTATGCTTAAAAAGAGATAACTGATAAATGCCCAGTAATGTCCTGCCTTAAGAAAATGAAGACTTTCGGAGCTTAATGTTGAGAATGTAGTTAAGCCACCACAAAAACCTACAGCTGAAAAAAGATACAAATCAGAACGTAACGTGTCATTTTTCATTGCCCATCCCAATAGAAGTCCAATAATCAAGCAGCCAACATAATTTGCAATTAACGTATGCCAAGGATAACTTTCATTATTAGTAATTATGAATCTACCAATAAGATAGCGGAATGTGCTTCCTAGCCCCCCTCCTAAAAATATAAAAAGTATTGATTTCATTTTGTGGTAATATATTTAACAAATACCATAAATCCAATAGCTATAAAGAAGCCAATCAATATTTTATAGCTTCCCTTGTAGTAACTAGGTAAGCTTTTTTTGTCTTTTTTATACGAAAAAACAATTATACCAGTAAATGCAATAATAAATATGATTGCAAAAATTAATTGTCTAGAAGAAAACATTTCTTTTTTTTGACTAATTTAGAAATAATAAATTCATTAACAATTTCTATTACAATGATAAAAAAACCTATTAATGCTGTAACGGAATTTCATAAAGCCTATGGTTTAGGAATTGAATCGATTCCAACCGCAATTTTACCAGAAAAAATTTATGAATTACGTTATAACCTAATGAAAGAAGAAAATGAAGAATATCTAGAAGCTGCAAAAGATAAAGATCTAATAGAGATAGGTGATGCACTTGGAGATATGCTTTATGTTTTATGTGGAACAATAATTGCTCATGGTTTTCAAAATAAAATGGAAGCTATATTTAGTGAGATTCAACGAAGTAATATGAGCAA
>Ga0307986_10000894_pt1 | contig 22015 bp, 20 predicted proteins | sample EllFjometageno82_FD_203170 | JGI IMG/M metagenome (GOLD analysis project Ga0307986, IMG submission 203170) | Marine microbial communities from Ellis Fjord, Antarctic Ocean - #82 | ecosystem: Environmental > Aquatic > Marine > Unclassified | place: Southern Ocean | collected 2014-10-09
CTTTTTTCTGAACATCATCAATGTCTGGATATGATGGTGGACTAGTAGACATATCTATTTTTAACCATTTTGATAAATCAGATCCTCCTTTATTTACAAACTCTTGTTCTGTTTGTGCAATAATATATTCTAATCCAACACTTTGCTTTAAAACATTAGCAACAGCCATATTGTCATTAACTACGGAATTTGTAATATCTTCTATCAATGTGTTAAAATCTGCTTTACCTTCTTTTCCTGCAAGAGCCGTCACCATTTCTCTTGCGCCTTTTTCTGTGACAATCACATTTCCTCCGTCCTCAACAGTGTATCCAGTAATTTTTGATGTAATAAATTCCCCAATACGAGCTGTATGTGATTTAACTAAACCCCCTATATCATATTTAGCACCATCATCCTGATAATTAAGCCGGTTATTCATAGTCCCCATGTTCTGGAACTTGTCTCTTTGAGTATCCCAATCAGGCATTATTTGATCCCCGTTACTATCTTCTATCATATCCACTAAATAAACCTTTCCTGTAGCAGATACCCATGGAACTTTATTGTCTAAATTTCCAAAAGATAATATCCCTCCTTGAATATAAGTCTCGGTTCCAGAAGCAATCTTTTTACCGTTTGGCCCTAGTTTCTGTCTTGATTGAGAATCTACATAACTTTTATCCCATCCTTTAGCGGCAATCCCCCAATTAGATATATCATCTTTAGCTGACTGAAGAAAAGCCATATATTCAGCTGGCTTGATTTTACCCCTCTTCATAAGTTGAGATTGCATCAATACATTTTCTTTTAATGATGATGCAAGCAAAAGAACTGTTTTTCCTAAAGTTTGATTTTGAAAACTATCAGCTTTGTTTAATTGAGCAACAACATTATCTGTTTCTGATTGTAATTTTGCTTTTTTCCCTTCACGTTCAGAAGCAATAAGATTTACACCTGTTGCAATTTTTGCAGCTTCTGCTGAATAATCTATTTGAGATCCTGCACGACCCGCATAATTTTGATAATCAGTTACGCTTTCTTTTCTAGTAAATTCGTTTGCCATGTCTTATATTTTATTGCCCTGCTGCTTTTGCTTTCATCAAATTATCATAAGCTATTTGCTCTTCTGGAGTTAAAGCTTTACCTCCAAACAAAGGAGATAATTGAGATGCTTGCATAGCTGTTGATCCTAAACCTGATATACCTTGTGAGAAAGCTGCTGAAGAAGCTGCTGCCGCTTCTTGCGCCATCTTCTCGCTATCTTTAGCTAACCCTAGATCCATACGTTTTAAATCTTGGTTGATAGCATCTTGAGCATCAGCCTTCATTTTCGCGTTATCCTCTAGATCACCCTGCATGATTAAACGAGTTTTATCTGTAGATGCATCAGCTGCTTGTTGAACTAATCCAACACCTGCTGCTAAGTTACGAGGATCACCCTCCTGTAAAGCTTGGATATTTTGTGTTTGTACCTGTAAGTTGTTTTCAAAAGCTTTATCGTAAGATTCTCTTGAAACATTTAAACCTTCATAATAATTTTTCTCGGCTCTGCTCTTCGCTTCTGCCATTGACTTCTTAGCCTGGGCTGCTGCTTTCTCAGCCAACTTACCTTGTTTTGCTGATTGACTAAAAGATTGTATTGTTCCTGCTGCGCTTGAAGCTACCCCAATTACTGCTGCTGTTGTTACTGCCATATTATAATTTTTTAATCATTTCAATTGAATAGGTACTCGCTTCCTCATAACCTATTTTTTTGTATACATTAATAAGAGGTTTATTCTTAATCAAAGCATATACATATTTTTTATCTAAACTTTTAGCTTCATCGGTTATTGTTTGGATCAATAAGCTTAAAGCTTTTTTTCTATTATCTCTGTCTTTATAACGCATATTAGATATGATCCAGTCACACCACACTGCCTTAGAATTAGTCGTATACATAAATCCTGCACAAATAGGAATATCTCCATCATATACTATGTAACCACCAGATCCATCATCGGGTAAAAAATCCCTCGAAGGAGCTGTCCATCTCCAATCATTCCACCATCCGACAAGAATATCATCGTAATCACTTGCTTTTAATCGAGATATATTTAATTTCATTTATTACAAAGATAGTAAATTTCTATGGATAACTTTTCATCACACTACTACCGACTGAGTACATCTCAACCGGACTTGTCGAATTGTTCTCCAATTTAAATTGTAAATAATATCCTCTTGCTCCATGCGATTCCGCTTGGCTATTTTTAATGTACATTATATACTGGCCTACTGTTGGTAATGTATAGTCTCCAGTGGGTGTTCCATCTATTGTAATACTGTTAGAAGTTCTAGCTATAATAATACCAGCTGGCTCCGGATTAAGTGTTGCAGGAAGAGTAACAGCATATACCACATCTCCAATACTAAGAATCGATCCTACAGGAACTGTAAAATCAATTACCCTACTCGCTGAGGTTCCACTTATATTACTACAAGCTCCTATTCCATTTGCAGAACGCATAGACCAGTTTACTGTTCCAACATTTGTTCTAATGAAACTAAACCACTCTCCTTCTTTCTCTTCAAAATAAGTCTCTAACATAGACCCCGGACTACCATCAGTTAAATCGGTTAGTAGTTGAGTACAAGACCATCTTGCCTCAGTGGTATCTGCAACTGTTGTATTAGATTCGTAAGATAAAGTTTTAAATAGTTTTATACTTTCCGACGGCTCTGGATTAAAAGCACTTGTAATTGACGAAGCAGTATACGTATCATAATAAGTATTACGCTGTTCGTTGGTATTGTGTCTCCATAAATTACCTCCACTAAAACTGTAGAAATAACTATTCATTCCGATCATATAGTCAGGAAAAAAAGAGTAGAAAGAAGGCCATCCTCCTACACCTTGCTTCTCCAGTCTACCTGACGAATCTGTATTATACGATAATGTGTAATTTGGCATTATTTTTCTATTTTAATATTAATATTATGTTGCACAATGGACTGAATCTCCACATGCATATGATTGATCACTAAACAAAGTAGCGTCTGCCGTACCTCCTGGATTTATAGTTGTTACTGTACCACAATAAACTGCTCCTGTCCCTGGTGTTCCTGTTTGATACTGAACAACATCTCCTATAGAGAAACTATGAATATTCTCTACCGTATAGTTTAATGCTGAGCTACAGTCATCAAGTATATAAGTTCCATTAGAACAATCCCCTGTTGATACAACAACGCCGTTTCGCACACCTATGTACGTTGTGTTGCTTATAATGTAGTATTGTATTGTAATGGTATCATTTAAATAAGTACTTCCGTTAGAGGTAGTAAATACCCAGTTACCCACCTCTGGTGTTGTATTAGTTGATACTGTAAAAGGAACTGTGGTTCCCGTTGCATTCTGTATAAAGTAATATGTAGTTGTAGCTACAGCACAACTTATTGTAGATTGCGCTGCCGAAGCAGTGAATGTTGGTAAATTAGTAGGACAAGCTATCTCCCAATAAAATGCTGTTCCACATAACGGAGCATAAACTTTTAAGTTTACATTAGTAGGTGTTACAGATGATTTAGGAACAACTAAAGTAAATACTGGAGACGTTAATGTACTTGCATCAGAACTATATCCTACCTGAGCATTAGCAACACTAATACTTTGATAAGTTCCTTGAGCAGTATAATTACTAGAGACTAATAAATAGTCTTCAGGTTGATCTCCTTGAACACATCCAGCGCCTGGAACATTAGAATAACTTCCAACCAGACTAGAGTTTTGATTTCCAGCATAAGTTGGTAACCCTGTTCCTTGATTTGCAATACCAGCATAATCTACTGTTGTACCAGCTCCGTCTAACAATACCACTCCATCGTGGTTATTCTTAGCGGTCATTCGATTGTATACTATACTATCATAAGTAGCTAAAACCCCATCAGGGACACTACTTCCTAAGTAAAAATACAATACCACTGCTCCTGTTGAGTTGTTTAGATTAATATCAGCACTGAATATTCCGTTTTGATTTCCAATTGACTCAGATATTCCTGTGCCACACTCAACTGAACATGCTGTACATGCCTGTGCGTTTAATAACACACCACTTAATTGCCTTCTAACAACTTGCCCCTGGGAATAATATCCGTCTGGGGCTAGTGTTGATAAAGTTGCATCTGTGTATAAAGATGATGCCTGTGAAAAACTTGTTCCATCGAAACAATATGTTCCTATTGATGCCATAATATTATATTTAAGTACAAATTACTAATTGTGTTACTATTCCGCTACTTCCAATTCGGATATACTTACTTGTTTCTGATCTGTAATATCCTGAAGGTAATGGAACCGCTTGGCTACTAATACATATAGAAGAAGAGTAAACAAAATCTCCAACCGCTGGATAAGTCCCTGCTCCTGTATGGTAATAAGTATTAACCAATGGTTGATTACAAATTACAGACGCATCTTGCTGAACGCCACTACAACTAAAAGACACACAAGGCACACTACAGTCACAACATGCTGAAGACGATAAAGTCGCATCATAACAAAATGACTGACAAGATGTAGTCCTATAATCATATATCAAATACAAATATTGATTTGCACTTGGTAAAGACAGAGCTGTTATTTCTGCTTGGTATAATCCTGCTGATGGATTTGTTACACTTCCATTTGCAATTGTTGTTGATGCCGCTAGTAATGAAGCTATATCTGTTTGATTATTAGCATATAATGTATTACTTGATAAATACTTAAAGTTATCCAATGGATAAGCCCAGTCATAGTCATCAAAATTTATTTTATTAGACCTCATTGTTAAATCCACTCCACTCAAAGGAAACACTCCTAGAGATCTAACTCCAACTTGAGAGTCATAAGTAGATGCAACTAAATGAGAATTTCCAAACTCACATAAATCACTATCTACAGGGCTTATATTTGTTGAGTCTTCCCAGAAATATTCTGCATGAATATATTTGTTTGCATTCGTTTCTGAATTTATAACAACCTTTACAATAGTAATTGTCTCTTGAGTAGGACAGTTATAATTCATAATAAAACTTGAGGCTCCTCCAATCGACGTAACAGTTACTACTGCATTTGTTGGAGTGTTCAGTGTTTTAGACCATGTGTAACTTCCAGTACCAGTTAAGGTTCCGCTGGTTACAGAAACTCCATTCCAAACAACATTAATCGTAATTGATCCAGAGCTTATATTATATCCTACAGGAACATCTCCTATTACGTTTCCATAATCTACTGTTGAAACAAAAGTTGCTCCACTTGCTAAATTATTTTTACTCACCTGTGAACCACAAGGAGTAATTTGAGCTGGAATAGGAACAGGTATCTGATTCATTGCTAATACATATTCATCCATGTAAGGATCATAAGCCCCTAATTTCTGATTATTTAAATTACCATAAAACTCATCTCTAAACCAAGATCTCATTCCAGATTCAGAAATAACAGTTAACTGATCACCTTGACCACCTCTACTTTGACCTGTTAATTTAAGTACCGCTCCTCTTTTTGAGTCAGTGAAATAAACATCATATCCATAAGAGATAAAACTCTCTGGATTAAAGCTAATTCCATACTCTTCAATACGAGCTATTTGAGTACCTAAGATCTCCGGAACAGAGGTTACAACACCTCCACCTGTAGAGTCAGATAATAAATTTTTACTCAATAACACATAAGATATTCTATCTTCTTGTAAAACAAGCACATCAGTTTTTCTTGAGTGTAATTTCTGAATAGGCCCGTAAGAAGTCTCTAGATCTTTAAAGTTTACCAACCCTAAATTAAATTCATTTAAGTTGTTCGTTCCTGAGTTACTACTATAAACACCACTATAAGTTAATCCTTCAAATCTATCCGCCTCTTTATAGTCTTGGTTAGAAACAGCTAGTGTTCGTTCTCCTAATTGGAAGCTTTTAGCTGCTAATTGATCTTTTATCTTATAGCTTTCTACTCCATTTCCAAAAGAATAAACATCTGCAAAATCTAAATTTACAACGGCATCTTGCGAAGCTGTTTGGTTTTGATCTCCAAGATCAGTATTCGTTCCTGACAAATGGAATCCATTTGAGTCTATATCAAACATCTCACTTGAGTCGTAATATAAATCTGGATTAGCATCTAAAGGCTCACTTTCAAAAACCATTAATGTGTTAGCTCTAAATATCACAAGATCAACTTCAATAGAAGCTTTTCTGTTGCTACCTAATCTCTCACATCCTTTTACACCACTGTTTACACCGAAGTATAAAGGAGAAGTTACGTCTCCTGGAACAGCCTGAGCAAACCCAATACCAATTCTCCAAACTCTACAAGGAACAGTCCCTGCATAGTTATATGGATTTCCACCTGGAACTGTTGGAGCATAGTACGAAGGATAGTAATCCCCTGAAGGATCTCCATCATTCTCCATACCTGTTATATTTCCTGGACTAGCAGTTGCTACATTTATATTATCTCCATCATACCATGCTTTTAAGTCATTATAATCTGTACTTGCTACATAGCTTTCTTCCCATAACCACTCTTTAGGATCACAGCCAAGTTTTACATTTGCTCTGTTTGCTCTAATATAAAGCTTAATAACAGATCCTCCAGGAATACTATAATTAGTTGTTCCTGTTATTACACCAGCAGAATCATACTGAGTGGTGAAACATGGATATCCAATAGATCTATTTGTTGTACATCCAAAAGCACTACTTGCGGTCTCTTGACTTCCTATTTCTATTATCGAATCATTAGGGATAGAAATGTTGAAATTTTGATTTTTAACATTCATATATAACCCTGCTAATTGGCTACTGTCTTCATCAAATCCCTGCTCTCCTGCAAGTCTTAAGAAATCAGATGACTCAGAAGTTATATCTAAAACGTTTACTTTTTCAACTCTTGTTAATGCACCACTAACATCTGCTTTCACTATTAATGTTTCTCCTTTAGCAACCTTATTAGCGTTGTCTCCTTCTAATTTAAAGAAGACCATATTATCACTTGGTCGAATATAGTAAAAGTTACTAAAAATAGTATTGTAAGTACCTAAACTTGGTTTAAGAACAAACTTATATTTCTTCGCCCAATAAGGAGCTGTACTCGTTATTTGAACCTGAACTGAATTTATATTAACTGAATCAGCTGGCTCTATGTATATGGTATTATATTCTGAAACCAAAACAGTAGATGCTCTACCGTAATCATCCATGTATACTATACCAGTTTCATAATCTCTATTACTATGTAAGCTACTTGTATCATTGTCTTTTGAGAAAAATACTGTTCCTGAAATAAATCTAAAAAATTCAAAAATATTTGTAGTAACTGCACCCGTAATATTTTGATACTGCATAGCAATAACTTGCAGCTCAAAAGTGTTTGATCCTGGAGATACTCCAGTTAAAGCAAATCCCTGTTGCGAGGTTGCGTCTGTAATACTACTATTGAATTTAGTAAAAACACAAGACAGAGCAGGTGTTACTAAAAAATTATTAAATAAATCTGTTAAAGAAGACCCAGTATCTGCTGTAGCCAATGGCATAAACCTAGCATCAGCTAATGTTCCTGTTCCTATAGCCTCCTCAAATAAAGTAGAGGTTAAGAAATCGTACACAGAAGAGTAATTTGCGTCTAAGGTTATGGAAATACTCAGTGAAAATGTATCATTTTCAAAATTCTCATTAGCTATATAGCAAGCTGTTGATGTTGTACCTGTTATTTTTGAAGTTTCAAAAGCAAAACCAAGGGATAACACTGCTCCTTGCACTAATTTATCTGCAATATCAGTAAAATCAAATGTTATCTTAGAATTAGATATCGCCTCTGAGGTTCCGGAAAGGGTATATGAAATACCATCCCCCGGCAAGCCATCTGGTGCTGCAATAAAATCAAGAGGAATAGAGTTATAGCTAGTTGCATAGTCTAAAGAAATATTCGACCCTGTAGAGTTCGTTCTCTTAAAGTTATATCCATCTATGAAATTCCCGTAAATCAATCTATTGCTCATGATTGTTTGAGCTTTTGCTACACGAGGTACATTATCATATTGGCGTAACAACTCATCACCACCTATTGTAGTGTAAATTTTACTATTAGTAAAAGAATAACTTTTAGTGGTATTATCAGCCCATCCGTAATCCTCTTTTTTAAATCGTTCTATAACGAAAATAGTATTAGACGTAGAGTCTTTGTATAGTAAGTCTATCTCACTAACTAAGCTACTCCCTGTACTAAATCCTACAATCGCTCCATTATAGCGATTAATCATTCCTGTATTTAAATAATTCCTTGTGTCAAAACTAAATTTATCTGCCGAAAAAGCAGGTTTTGTAAATAAAGAAGTAGCACTATATTGATTATCTAAATATCTATATCTATAAGCAAAAGAGATAAATCTTTCTTTAATATAATTCTCATTTCCTGGTAGTGTTACCATTTGTACCGTAGGAACTGTTAAAGGAATATGAGTCCCAACAGTGTCTTCAAAACCAGGTGGCTTTACAATAACACTTATAGCCTCTTCATTTATCTGATCTACATTTGCTATAGGATCTGCATAATTTCTACTAACATTTATTACCCTAGGCGGGTTTAAATCATCCGTAAAGAATAACAACGATCCGTCCACAAGATCTACACCAGTAATTAGGTACTTATCGTTAAAGTTTAAAACTGATGTTGAAATTACATGATACTGAAGAATCTGATCTGAAGTATTAAAAGAGATTATTAAATCTACCTTTCCTCCAGGAGCAACTGTATTTGCTGAATCATGTACGAACCAGTAAATAGTCTCCCTCATTCCGTCTTCATACGCTCCAATACATTTTGTAGCTGGTGATAGCGGACTTCCTCCGTATTCTAAGGTCGTTAAACGATCATTCCCTTTAGAGTTCTCAACAGCGCCTATTTCTGTAGACTCTGTAGCCCCTAACCTAATATTTAAAGCATCAATGTATTCACCAGGAGGAAGAAGTCTTTCATCCACCGATTTATTCATTCTACCTAAAATAAAATTTGTTGTAACTATTGGCATATTATTTTATCCATTTATTCTGACCTCTCATGTTCATCAAGAGTCTGCCAGGGTGTATATTACTTAACCTTATTTTTGCGTTTCTTAACAAAGAAGACTTATCTTTTCTTGCTCTATTAACAACGTATTCTGTTATACCAACTCTAGTATTTAAAATAGAGTATTTTACATAAGCATAAATGTACTCTTCAAAAAGTTTATTAAGATGAACTTCTGAATCGATACCACCAGCCATTCCGTCTGACACATATTCTAAAACCACTGAAGAAGATCCTAGTATATTACTAAAATTTATTACACCAGATTGTTTATTGATTGTGAAGGTAGGGTTTGAGTTTGCAGTTTCTGTGTTCAACCCAAAACGAGCGCCTACAGCATAATCAAAATACCAGTTACCATCTACACACCAGCCTTCAGAATTATTGTAAGGACTGCTTGAGTTTAGATAGATACTTTTAGCTGTTGCGGACATCTGATTTAAATCTAATTCAGAGTCTTGTGGTCTTAATGCTTTTCCGTCTTGATCAAATAACACGTTAGAGTCATTGTCTTGCAGGTAAGCTGCGGACCAGTTGGTTTGTATATTTTCTGATAAAGGATATAATGTACCATCTCTAAACTGAGAGATACGAACCCAATTCACATAGTCTGGAGGTAAAACAAAACGCAATTGATTAGTGATGTCTAATTGAAGAATTTTAATCTCCTTCATAGCATCGTAATTCAACTCCTGTATACCTCTTTTTGCATGGAATAATATCTGGTATCGTTCTATATTGTTAATCAGATCATGGTTTCCCTGATACATTAACATAAAATTGTTAACTATATCCGCCAAAGAAAGAAATTGATATGATCCCCAATTCGCATCAGTTGGTGTAGTCCCTGAGTTTTGATAATATTCGTAATCTGTTTTATAAGCCATAATAAATATTGTTATTGGTTATCTTCTGCTATTGCTGCTTTTCCGAAATCATATACGGCCTGTTCTCTTATTTCTACTCCTATGTATTGACAGATTTTAGCAATTAAAATTGGCTCATCTGATAATGGTAATTCAAAATCCTGATAATCAGCTTGAGTCGCATCAAATAAAGGTTCTCCTCCAAGTAATTGAGCGTATGTCCAACGCGGTGGATTAGGATACCTAACATATTGTGCGAAGATTGTCCCTGGAGTTGTTAGTGTTACAGGGTATACATTTACAGTATTCCCTAAAGAAGTATTATTTGCACTTCCTAGCACGTAAGCAGGATATCCTGTAGATGGAGAAGTAAGGGGAGAAGAATTTAAATAAAAGATCTTATTCTGATTCACTCTTTCTACCTCAACGACACCAACACTAGATACGATCGTGTATGTGTTACCTATTGTTCCAGCTACACCAAAGATATTATCACTCAGAGTTAATTCAGTATTACTTACAATAGCTATTACATAAGCACTTTGGCCCGCTGTAAGGCTACCAGAAGTTACCGATGACACTAACTGTCCTAAAATAGCTGTATTGCTCGTAAACGTTGCCGCAGCGTCTGTCAGAGTATTTGTCCCTGCCGCTGTGGTTGTTCCAGATAGAATTACCGTTGGGTAATAATTAATTTTATTTATTAAATAGTAATTGCTTGGTAATGAGAATAAGTTAACCCCATTATTTATCAAGGTTTGTGTAGCAGAAAAACTATCAATTACTTCCACTAAACCTTTTGCTATATCTGCATATCCAGAGCCTGATTGTCTTAGATTTTCTTTTATTAATTGATTATTATATTGATAAAAATAATCCTCAAACATATCCATTTGAGCTTGCTTTGCATATAGATTAAAATCAGCGGGAGATATATATCCGTAGTTGTTTTTATTAGCTATAGCCAACACTGTATTTCTTACGTCGTTAATAGGCATAATTTATTCTTTTTACAAAGATAGTAAAAAAAAAGAGGCTTACTTTTTTTGTAAACCTCCTCTTATAAATTATTCTTAAAACGTTCTATGCCACTGCTATACTTACGTATGCGTATGGTAAAGTAACCACTGGCGCTGCGTTCGTATATGAAGTAGACATTAATGTTTGAAGATGTCCAACCAAGAAATTCTGAACTGCTACCGCTGACGCATCTGCGGCATGAGTAATAGTAATCACATCCGCAGCAGCAGCTCCATTATAAGAGATTACTGTTGTGGTAGTGCTTGTTTGGTTGATTGCTTTGATCCTGTTCGCGTTAAGCAACGCCTTGGTTGCTCCGTTCGTGTAAATATTGAAGTATTTTGTCATGGTTTCTGGGGTTTAAGAAATAGTTACGTTAGAAATCACTAATGGAGAACCATCGGTAATATTAAGAAAAGATTCAGACCATTTACCTTGAGCCGCTTCAACAAGTTTGTCTTGAATATATGCGATCATTACAATTGCAGCGGAATCCGCAGCATGGGTAACGGTTACCACATCAAGTGTTCCGTTATTCATTAAATAAACCTCGGTACTCGTCCATGGAGAACCAGGTGTGTTTACCCAAACAACATCTGTTGCAGGGATAACTAATTTGCCATTAGATGCTGTATCTACTTGGAGAAATTTTGCCATTTTATAAAAATTTTAGTTAGTAAAAAAACTACCTATATGATAGTTACTGTCAACAAATATACAAAAAAAAAGCCACCATTTTCAGGCAGCTCTTTTCTTAGTTAAGGGAAATATAATTACTTACTGTTTTTCAACTTATTATTTAAAAGCTTGTATACCTCTAAACCTTCATCTGATTGCAAGAAAGAACCTATAATATAATACGGATCTTCTCCGTAAGGAACTGTAAGCATTTTCTTCTTGTTGTTGACAAGGTTATAGTACACATCTTTATTGTTGTTTCTATAAGCTAAGAATCCTGCCATCATAAACTGATGAATAGTATCCATTAACTCCAACATAGGATCATTTATGGTATTCATAAAATCCTCTGGCCTAGCTTTAGCGTACAAAAGAATATCTCTTTTTAATTCAGGAATAGTCATGTTATCCACACCATTACCCATTAAGACTCTAGATACAGAAGTTAACCTGTCTACGTCAGTTGTTATTCTTTTAGCCTCTATTTGAGCCTCTAATTCTTTCTCTACCCATTCCAGCTCTATAGCTGCATCTCGAGAGTTATTAATTTCTTCAAATACCATCCCATTGCTAGGGTGATAATGTAGAAATGATTGTAATGCTTGATTTTGTTTTTCAACGATCAACATTCCATCCTCAAACACAATTGGTTCTAGGATTGCATTTCCATCTTGCTCATCCTCGAAGGGAGACTTCTGATTTCTTGCATAACGAAGTGGGCGATTAATACCCTTGTTTTCGTCAAAATGTAATAAAGGAGATCTTTGTGAATGTCTTGATGATAGCATATATGAAAGTGGATGCTGTTCACCTGAAAGCCTATAAGCTTTGTTCTCGTACTTTTCTTTTTGTTTTGCCATTATAATATGATTTAATTTGATTTATATAAAAAAAAGAGGGGCGGGTTAGCACCCCTCCTTAGTAATTTACTGTCTATGCATCTTGAAATAAGAAGAAGTTGTTTGCACCTAAAGTACATACAGCTCTTTCAGAAAGGAAGTTAACTTCCATTGCATCAAGATCGTTAGTTCTTGCACCACCAGCAGAACCAGTAATCCAAGTTTTGTAACGTCTGTCTTCAGTTTCTGAAGCTCTATAACGAACATGTAAGAAAGGACGCTTAGCGTTCTTACCTAAGATTTGATCGTAAACTGTAGTTGAACCAGCAGGAACTAAAAGTCCGTTGATTTTTCCAGCTTCAAGACCACCCCTCATTGTAGGATCGTTTAAGTATTTCCAGTCAGACTTGTAGAAATCATAACCTCTACGGAATCCTGTGAAACCTAAGTTCAACGCCATATCCTTATCATTGTCAAAAAGACCATAAGATGTTCCACCCGCTCCATAAGAGTTTTGAGCAGCTAACATATCGTCGATATCGAATGAGAATTGTCTGTTAACAAAGATTACGTTTTCTTCAATAGCACCTTGCTTATCAAGTCTTTGAATCACTTGATCAAACTGAGCTAAAGTTGTTGGGTTTCCACCACCGAAAACATTTCCTCTATTTCCTACTACGTGGAAGATACCGTCAGAACCTGAAAGGTTTGCTGCACCTGCACCAACTCCTACACCTTGTAAGAAATCTGCTGCACCAGAAGCTGCTGCTGCTGGAACTGCTTCCACCATAGCTGTTTCTAAGTAATCTTCAAAACGAAGTCTTGTATCATGTTCAGATTTCAAATACCATAGGTATCCAGTTGCACCGTTTTCACCTGTAACTTCAATCCATCCAATTTGAGCCATGTCAGAACCAGAAACAGAATATTTGTCCTTGATAATAATTGGCTTGTTGTCGAAGATAAAGTCATCAGACTCATTAGAACCTACCATTCCGTTAGTTCCTTTTGCGAACTCAGAACCATAGATAAAGATATCACAACTTGTATTTGCTACTACCGCTTGTCCACCTGCATCATAATACGCTACCGTAAAAGTCCCTGGCGCTGCTGGCGTCGGAGCTGTTTTGATAATCGCTTTATTTTGCAATGTAGATCCTGGCGTGTTGTCAGAAATCATTACAGTCTGTCCTACTCTAAGCGTAGCTAAAGTACCAGAATTGGCATTTAGTTGCGGGTTAAAGTTAGTAGGGTTGTTTGCTCCTACTCCTGGAGCTGCTCCAATCCCTGGAATTGTCCAAATACCGTCAACTGCTGCTGCTGCTGATGCAGAAGTACAAGATTGGTATTTAGTGTGTAACCTTCCTTGCTCAGCCCATTTGATAAGGTCAGAGTTAGAAGGCATTTCAGCACCAACCATTCTTAAGAATGATGCTACTGATCTATTTCCATAACGTTCAAATTCTTTTTCGTAAGTATCAGGAAGATACTGATTCAAAAAATCAAAGTTAGTGATATAGTTTGTTGATAATGGAGTTTGTTGCGCACTTGGCTGCAAGTCAAATCCTGGTGTTAAATTTACTGCCATTTTGAATGTTTTAAATTAATTTTTTTTACTACTTCTAATTTTGAGTCCTCTACCATTTTCGTGTCTATCATTACTACTTACAGGGCGTATCTTCATTCCGTCTTTTGAAACAGATTGAGAAGCTGATCTAACATCCATATTAATGTTCTTAGACTTTCTAGAAACATCATCTACAGTATTAGCTACACCTTGGTCATAGAAATATTGAGCAAATTTATCAGGATTCATTGCCACTGACAATGCCTTGTGATAACCTACCGCGTCTGTTATTAAACCATCTTTATCCAAATATTTACCAATAAAATTGCCAACATTTGATTGAACGTTTTTCAACTCTTCCGCAGTACCAGGTTTAAAGGTGAATTTGTTATCAGACACATTGAAATCAAAACCTTTGAAATCACTGTTAAACACACTGTTTGTTTTGTCTACAAAAAACTCTTGCTTCTTCCTGTTTTGTTCTTCTACGCTTTTAGATTCCTCTATGTAACTCTTATAAGCATCAAGGCTTTTTTCCTGATCTTCGGATAATGCACCCCCACTTGACTCAAGAGGAATGTTGTACTTATCTTTCTCGTCATTTAAAAACTTCTTCGCCTTAGCGAGTTCGCGTTTTTTCGCTAACTGAACTTTCTTAATCTCTCTCGGTTCATCTAATTCCTCATCGAAACTAAACTTATCCTCAATTAGATCTTGAATGTCTATTTCGTCCAACCCATCTTCGGTTGACGCGTAATAGTTAGCAAGTACAACATCATCGTCCATTCCCTCAATATCCTTTTGCAAATTGTAAAAGTCACTGATTCCACGCCCGGTATCTTGTTTATACTTTAAATATGCAGATACGTCTTCTGGTAACTCAACGTTTGCCTCTTTTTCCGCAAACAGTTCATCAATAGAATTTATATCTTTATCATACCTATTCTTTATATAAGAAAGAATGTCATCTTCCTTTAATTCCTGTGGTTCTTCTGCAAGTTCTTCAACTTCCTTTACCAATCCACTTATTTCCTCTCCTTCGTTTCCTTCGTTTCCGTCAGTTAATGTATCTAATCCGTTTCTAAGATCTACGCGATCTACACCATCATCTTTAGGTGATGGATCCGCAAACTTCTCTTCATGTTTTTTTAACATTTCTGTTTCAACTTCCACTCGAGACTTCTCTTCTTTAGTTACTTCTTTTACTTGAAATTCCATTTGATTTAATTTTTATAAAGTTAATACTATTTAATTTAATTATCTTGGGTTAAATTCAGATAGATCAAAACCATCTAAACTATCCTCATTAGACTCAAAAGAAATAGAAGGTAAATTACGTTTTCTCTGCTCAATCATTCTTGATTGATTAGAAGACTGTTTATTTAACCTGTTATTTTTCTCCTCTTCTCGGTTCTGTTCTCTAGTGTCCAATTGACTTTCCGTTACTCCTTGTAATTGCATTTGATAGTTAAACTCCACTTCCATTAACTTAGTTTTCAACTGAGCCTCCATTTGCATTTTCTGAATTTCCATCTGGCTTTGAGCCGTCATAGTCTCCATCTTAGCTGCGGATGTCGCTTGTGTTATTTGCATTTGCTGCATTGCTGCTGCCTCTTGAGCTTGCATTTGCTGTTGCGCTTGCATCTCTTGAGCTTGCATTTGCTGCGCCTGCTCTTTTTCTTCTTTCTGCTTACGCTTAAGTTTTAGTAACTGGTTAGCCATTTTTAGATTATTGATTTCTCGAATATCTATAGCGTCTTCTAAACTTATATTTTGCTGAGATAAAGCCATTTGAATATTCTGCTCAAGCATTGCTTTTTCTTCCTCATCAGGAGACATTTCAATAAAGATCCCGAAATCATATAGATATAGATCTTTTATGTCCTCAATAATTTGAAGATTATATTTACCAATCTGCATCGCAAATTCATCTTTGAAGTCTGCATACTCTAGTATGTCAGCCATTCTAATTGATAAACATTCCGCTAAACTTCGTGTCATATATAAGCTTGCTTGCAAAATATGTCTTGTTGCTGTATTTGAATTTAAAGCAGCTAACTTATTAATACCAACCAATGAATTAGGATCTGGCATACTACCATCACGCGCTTCATTTAGTCCAGTAACCGATCTAATCATATCTAAATAATGATTATAGTTACCAATTAGCATTTGCATTTTATTAGCTCCACTACTTGCGGTTAACTGTGTAATAGGAACCTTTGCATTATTGTACTCGCCATCTTGCGTATAGCTACGACCAACAACACTACCTGTTTGAAAATACAAACGTAATGCGTCTTCCGGAGTATATGCAGCACCAGTACCTAGATCCACTTCATTAAGCCCATCAGCATCAATAAAGACACCATCTGGAACTAAACGTGAAACTACTTGTTGAATTTTTAAGTGAGTCATTTGAATTAAATCCGCGAATGGGATCATTCTACGAACTAAAGACTCTACTGCTCCTTTGTACATTCGTGGAGCGCACGCAATATAATTTGGTCTAGCATACTGATTAGCGGACTTTGGACGAACCATATTCTCACTCAATTTCCATTGAAGAACAATATTAGTACCCATCACCATTATACCATCATACCATACATCTATTCTTTTTTCTACTTTTTTAAACTTCGCCTCCTCTTGCATTTCTGCTGTTGGATTAAACTCATCATCTTTCTCAACGGTCTTAAAAGTTCCGTCAGCCATTTCTTTTTTCTTATAAACAAAAGAATGTGTAGATTTATAGTTGAAGTATAGTAATGTTGCAGTGTCTCTACTAAACATACTATCATTGTAAGCTTGCGCTCCATCATAGTATTGCGCCCAGTCTTGACTGTACTTAGAAACCTCAAGTAGATCTGCATTTGTTAATGAAGGATCGATTTTAATCAACTCTCCAATTGGCACAGTTTTAATCTCTCCCCAATAAAAATTATCTTTAAAATAAGGATCTTCAGTATAACTATATACCACATTAGCTGGATCCACATATTCAACCTGAACCCCAGTTCCTTGTAGAAACATGTGTTTACACATTCCTATTCCCAGAACCGTCTGATCATAGTCAACTCTTTTTCTTGTATCTGCATAATGGTTTTCATCCAACAAAGTATTAATCGCTACTTCTTCAGCGATCTCAATTGCTGGCTTGAATTTCATTTGCATGTATAACTCTAACTCTTCATCGTTTCCTGGAAGTTCCTCTTCTTTTACACTGAAGACAGGAATACCAAAATCCTTTTCAAGTTGTTGTAACAGCGGTGCAGCAACCATATCAGCCTGTACCATATCTTGAAACGTATTTCTTTTTTCAGCAGACATTGCATCTTGCGCATACGCTTTAATTTTAAAAAGTCTATCAGACATTCCGTTCACTACGATATCCACAAACTTTGGGATAATAGGAACTGGGGTCCAATCCAAATTTAAATGACTTAAGTCACCATTAATTGATATTTCGTCCTTATACTTAGCAATAGACTGTTCACCCCTTGCATATAGCCTTAATCGATTGAAGTCGGCCCATTGATTATAAAACCTACACGACCCGCTATCCTTACGAAACCATTCATATTGTATTGCCTGCCCAACCTGTAATCCAAACTCTATTGTGTCTTTAACTTTATCTGACGCGAATTGATCGGGAAAAGCAGCAGAGTTAACTTGTATTTTTACATCTTTCATTTATCTAAGTAATTGGCTAACAGAATCTGTATTATTATATCTAGCAAAGTTAATGCTTATTTTCGATTTTTCTTTAGTCGGGGTATATAGGTGTTTTTGATTAGCCATTATAGCTAACCCAGTACTTATAGACGCATCGAACTTGGTTCTATTGTTTATATCAAATTTCGCCCAATCCTCCAGAGTCCTATGAAAATGCATTACTCCCATATCATCTTGATCTCTATAAGATCCCTCCATATCTAACCCAACATGTTTTTCTATATATGATTCAATCGCAGAAGCATGAGATTGTTTAACGTCCTCACTTGAATTTGGAATCCCACCTAATTCTCTCTCTGTTTTTGATAATTTATTAAAAGTCTTATCCGGTCTATTTATACTGTACCCTCTATAGCCTCTGTTTTTTAAATGATACAATAGCCTTGGTTTATTATTTTCACATAAAATAGGCATTCCATAAAATACTATAGCCATTAAAACTTCTTCAAAAAATATCTCCGCCGTTTGAGGGCGAGCGATATATTCTAAGAAAAACTCATTACTCGGTGCGTTATCCATATTGAATTTCGTCAATCCATGTAAAGAACCGTTAGACCCTTTACCAACAACTACACCAGAAATATCATAAGAATCACATCCAAAAGTCCCAACATGTTCATTGCCAGGGTACTTCTTTCCGTTTTTCGTTATAACATTATTTTGCAATGCTCTTTCAGGTAACCAAGTTACAAAAAATCTTCCTCTTTTATTAGGCGTCCATATTACCTTAGTATCCTTAATTCCATTCTCCCAAGAAAATGACCCTTGTGTTACATATCTATCGGTAATTAAAGAATCGTTGTAGTCAATTTGCTGATATATTTTAGTAAGATTAAAGATCGATTGCTTGCTTTCATCCCTAAAAGCATGAGACTCCGTTCTAGGAAACTGTCTATAAAATTCATTTAAAGCATCTGGATCTTGTTTTAAAGAATCTACTTCATTCTCCCAGTAATTTATAGCCCCCTGAACAATAGGCTCATTGTCAATTCCTATCACTGGTTTATCAGGTGTTCTAAGAACAGGCATTCCAAAGCGATCTATAAACCCCTCCATATTCCACTCCATAGGAACAAACAAACTATACAGTCCACTTTTTGTCTGGCCATTTGAATTACGAACAGTACAGCTAGAATCGTTATATAATTTCTTGAAGTTACTACCTCCTTTATCTAAAGCATTTGATGTTGATCCCATCATACACTTACCAATAACCCTACTCCCTAAACGTAGACATGTCTTTGTAACACGCCAGTTATTTAAGATATTCTCAGGCTTCTCCCATTTACCACTCTCATCATGTAGTAGTAGCTGTAATTTCTCCCCATCATAGGAGTTATCTGAAGTATTCTTCCAGTCAATCGTGGTATCTAATCCTTCAAGCTCTTGCTCTTCAGTTAGGTACATATTTTTTTTGGTAATCTTAGATGCTGGAACCCTATACGCTAATTCCGTTTTAGGTTTATCCATACCATCCTGGATAGGTTTAAAAAAGAAAGGATAGTTATTTGAGATAGGAACAATCTTGTCCGTAAACATTTTCTTTGCATCCGAACCTGTTTTAGATAAAATACCTATACGAGCATCTTTTGTGATCGTACCTGTATTCACTCCTTCACAGGACGCCATGAATGAGAATCCAGAACGTCTGATCTTTAGGTAATCTAAACCGAAACTTCTCTTGTCCGCTTTACAGGCTTCCCAGAAAATATAAAAAATTCTATTTGCTTCTCTAAAATCAGGTAGACCTATATCGATTTTAGTCCATTGAAGGTACATGTAGTGAGTACCGGTAATATACGAAGGAGTTCCGTTATTCATAAACCAACGCCCTTGCTCCCTGTAATTAAATTCATTTTCTACATAGTCTACCCACTGATTTTTAAAAGTAGCTGGGGTGCTATGCCACTGGAATATAGACTTGATTCTTTTTAGTTCTTTAGGAAGTATTTTTGGCTCCCAATACTGCTGATCTTTTTTATCAGATCTTTTCAATATATCTTTAGGGACTTTAGGAAGAGCAATATTTAAACCACTGATATTTATTATCTGACCAATTTCTCCAGTCTTGGAGATCACTACAAAATTATATTTTTCATTATAGCCATAAGCCCAGGTTTTAGACCTGTTTTTATTAGCAAAGGCTGCTTTAGGAACTATATTAATAAGTTCTACATATAATTTATCTTGACCTTGATTCAGCAAATCCTTTTGGGGTATTATTTTTTTTATTATCTACTCCATCTATCATATCCTTCTCCTCTTCTATTCTCTTTAAAATCTCAAACGCATCGAATATTGCAAGCTTTTTTGTAGCTGCTGCATTTTTTAATTTATCAGCAGCAAGTTCATCATCCTCACCATATTTGATGATATGTTCTTCCGCTACTCTTATCAGCTGCATAACTGCTTTTTCACCAGCTTTTATTATCTGTTTTTTTATGCTTACGACATCCATCTTTATTTTGATTATATTTTAATTTCAATTCGTCTACTTTCTTCTGCCAGTCTAAATCTTTTTTACTAATATTTTTTTCATTCATAATCTGAAACTTTATAAAACATCACAAAAACCTTTCTACCTTCTTCCCAAGAGACGTTAGGGTATTTGCTATGAAAATAACTAGACGGGTATGAAACCAATCTATTCTCTTCATATCCAACAACCGTACTCAATCTCCATTTTTCTAATTCGTCAGCATCCATTTTTATCATTCGATCATACTCCTCGTCACTAATATCTTCCGGAAGTTCCCTGCCGTAAATATAGTGTTCCCATAGTGCCGTTCCATGCAGCTCTTCTTTCTCTCGTGGAGATAAATAAAGAACTACTGCTCTGTCTGGTTTCTGTCCATTGATATTTAAATCAGAATGAATACGCCATGTTACATCTATCTCGTCTGTAGCCACCCTAAAGAAACTTAAAATATTCTCAATTTTTTTACCCTCTATGATAGAAAGCTTTGTAGCAATATACTCATCAAAATCCTTATTTGAGTCTTGAATATAAAAATCTTTTTCACCAACTATTACTTTATTGAATTTATTCTCATCTAAATATTGGTTAGCTAATTTAAAGAGGTTCTTCTCAACAAAATCATCTATGATGTAGATCATACTGCAAAAGTTATATTATTAGTAAACATCCTGTACAATCTCTCACCATCAACATCAAATTCATATTCACTTTCTGGCTGATAAGATATCTCGTCACCTACATTTAACCCCATACTTAATAGCTGATCGTTAATGTATTTTATAGTTCCATATAATGGTTCTTCTGTTATTGATTTTTTAATATAAGAATCTTTTACAGGAGCAGGCTTTATGAAGCAATATTTATTATATCCCTTCCACTGCCCGTCTTGCTTGTATAAGAAAAATTGATCTGGATCGACAAAAAATAAGTTGTCTTTGAAGTAACTTTTCCCACTTTTTCTACGACCCTGCATGTCATTATAAAACTTAAAGACATTGTGGTGAACTAATAAGGTGTCACCTTCTTTTACTGGGCCAGTATAATTAATTGGAGTAGATACCACGATAGCGTATCTATTTGCGACGCTATGATCTTCTTCTGAGGTGCTTGTGATAAAATCTACTTTACCATAAGTTTTTGTATTATCGTACCTTCTATCATTAAAAGGAGTTACGATAAACGAATAAGGTGATTGCATTTGATTTCATTTAAGTACTAGAAATTTATATTGTATTCTAAGGATATAGGCAACGTACATTTAAATTCTTTCCACAGCAAAACTTCATTGTCTTTTACAATCCAAATTTTATACGAATCATTATCATGTAAAATATGTTGAATTATATAAGATGCGCCAAGGACATTTTGGCCAACGATATAGTGCATTGCCCCTGATTTATAATCGGATCCTATAGAGATTTTTCTTATGTCCATTTCTGTGTTTAGCTGATAGCTTGAGTTGATATAACTCCTAGATCACTAACAAACAACTTCCATACACCACCCCCTGGAGCGATTAATTTCACAACCCCTGCATCTATAATGAAACTTGAAAGAGTTGAGATCGTACAAGATTTTGTCATTAAATTATTTTCCTTGTCAGTTAAAATTAAATAATCTGCCGAGTCAATACTTGAAATGTTAGGGTATGCCGCTGTGTTGCTAATTTTTGCCATTGTACTTTATTTTACTACCTCAAATGGGGTATCTGTTTCTTCTTCTTTTACTGGCTCTGGGTCTTTAACCTCTCCAGTTTGTAAGTTT
>Ga0307986_10000895_pt1 | contig 22002 bp, 22 predicted proteins | sample EllFjometageno82_FD_203170 | JGI IMG/M metagenome (GOLD analysis project Ga0307986, IMG submission 203170) | Marine microbial communities from Ellis Fjord, Antarctic Ocean - #82 | ecosystem: Environmental > Aquatic > Marine > Unclassified | place: Southern Ocean | collected 2014-10-09
TAGTTTGTGATCGACCAACTTATAACCTAATTTTTTAGCAACTTTATTTTGTAAAATTTCTATATCTTCATCAACAAATTCTATTATTTCACCACTATTAATATCTATCAAATGATCATGATGTTCTTCGGGTGCTGCTTCATATCTAGCTTTGCCACCTTTAAAATCATGTTTTTCTACAATCCCCGACTCCTCGAACAGTTTAACTGTTCTGTACACAGTAGCTATACTAATTTTTTTATCAATCTTATTAACTCTTTTGTGCAGTTCGTCTACATCGGGATGGTCATTAGAGTTAGACATAACTTCCGCTATAATTCTTCTTTGGTCGGTTAATCTTACGTTTTTGTCTTTACATTTTTTTTCTATACTATTCATATAATTATTTGTAACTTAGCTTAAATATAGTGGTTTAATCAATTTATTTTCGATTAGCTTATTTTCTATTAATAAGTCAATATTTCTAAGGTTATATTCAGCAATTCTTATATTTTTTGGATCTATATTTTTAATTATTTCATCATTTTTGATCTCTTCAGAAATAATAAATATTGATTCTTCTTTTTGTATTTTTTCTAAATCGATTTTTTCAGGTAAAGTGAATAGATAGTCTGTGTTAAATACACCTCTGCAAAAATAATAAAATTTATTTGTTTTTAGTAAAGAAACAATATTTTTTTTTTCTATTAGGTATGGGGCAGCATTAATCAAAAAATTATTATAACTATAAGTATTTGTATTCTTGGCTAACTGCATTCCTTTCGCAACGGCTAAGGATATTCTAACTCCAGAAAAACTACCGGGACCAGAATTAACAAAAATTGAGAAGCTGTTGTTTAATTCAACATTGTATTTCTTGGTAAAATCAACAATTTCTGAAACTAATATTTCATTTTTAATAAGATTAGTTTGTAATTTTTTTATAAAAAACTTATTATTAATTTTTAATGCGATAGAATCATTTTTACCCGTGCAATCAATTATTAAAAAATTTTTAATCATTTATTTATTTTTTATATTCATACCTTATGAATCTACATCTAATAATATAGAGGACAAAGGAGTTATTGTCCTTATGTATCATAGGTTTGAAGAAAATAAATATCCGACTACAAATATAAAGATAGAAGATTTTAAAAAACAAATTTTTTTAATAAAAAAAAATGGCTTTAATTTTATTGAAGCCAATAACTTTGAGAATAGTCTTGTAAATCTCAAAAATAAAAAAAAAGTTTTATTAACGATTGATGATGCGTTTAAGTCTTTTTATGATCGAGCATGGCCTATACTTAAAGAAAATAAAATACCTTTTTTATTATTTGTAAACACTCGAGAAATCGGAAGCAAAGGATATATGACGTGGGAACAGATTAAGGAGATATCCGAAGCAAAATTTGCTCATATAGGAAATCACAGCTATTCCCATGACTACTTAGTTGATAAAACAAATGATCAAATTAGTAACGATATAAGTTTAGCTGCAGAAGATTTAAAAAAAAATATAGGATATAATTCTCCTTTTTTTTCATACCCTTTTGGGGAATACAGTAATAGTTTTAAAAATATTGTTAAAAATTTTGGATTTAAATACGCATTTGGTCAACATTCAGGTGTGACTGATGTAACGAAAGACTTTTATGAACTTCCAAGATTTTCTATTAATGAAAAATATGGAGAAATAAAAAGATTTGAGTTAATTCTGAAAACTATTCCTTTACAGTTTAAATCAATTACACCTACCGAAAAATTTATTAATGACAGTAACAACCCACCGGAAGTTATTGTTGAATTTTTTGAAAACATAAAAAATATCAAATTATTAAATTGTTATTCAAATGAACTAAATTCTTGGAGAAAATCTGAAATTACATATTTAAATAATTTTAAAATTAAGATTAACTTGATTGGAAAGTTTACTACGGAGAGGGGGCGGATTAATTGTTCTCTCAGGGAGTCTGATGGGTCTTGGCGCTGGCTTGGTATGCAATTTGTTGTTGCTGAGCTCTAAACTATAGTTTTAATTGATTACTGTCCTTGAAGTCATCTATTGTTACGGCTTCTAATTCATTCAAATCATTTTGTTTTATAATTTGTTCTAGTATTTTGGTGTACTCTTTTCCAGTTTGTGCGTAATTATCAAGCTCGTGAATCAAGTCCAACCCTGCCAATTTTTTGTTTTGTTTCCTTAATGCTGATCTTTTTTCTCTAAAACCTTTGTAACCTCTGTGAGTATTTAGGTTAATTATGTACGCTTTTACTGAAGCTCTTAGTAGGGGAAATTTAAGAATTTTATGATTTTGGTCTTTAGTTTTTTCTAATGGCTCAATGCCATCACCGTTCCAAGTCCATTGACCATATATGGCATTTCCTTCTAAAGCGAATCTTGAAGTTCCCCATCCACTTTCTTTTGCAGCTTGTGCTAACGCAATCGAAGTCGGAACAATATCAATTCTTTCAATTAATTCGCTAATACTTTTATCTTTCACTTTATATGCTCTATATTTCTTATTTAACCACTTCTTGCTCTCTGTTGTTTCATTATCTTTTAGTAACTTTAATAAATGTTTTCTGTCTTCAATAATTTTTTCATTTTCAGCAACAATTAATGGTAGCAATATTTGCAAGAAAGTTTCTTTTTTTTCTTTAACGCTTTTAATAGTATTTAAATCCTTAGGTAGTCTTGTAAAATATATAGGTTTTACTTTTTTTTTATTTCTTACGTGGTCTAAATCGTACTCTAAATCTTCAAATAAATTTAATACTGTTTGTGTATTTAAATTATAATCACCATCCGCAGGTTGAGATTTTTTATCTTTTTTTACCTTATTTGGGATTTTAGCAATTTCTTTATTTTTTGAATCTTTTTTGTTTATTTTTTTGTCAGACTTAATCTCTAATGATATTTTTAAAAAATCAACATCTGTAATGATTTCTTTTATATAAAAACCAGAATAAATTAGTACTGAGATAAGTGAAACATATACCGCTCGTAGAAGCAAATTTTTAACAATTTTTTCTTTTATCTTAAAATTATAAACGTCGTTCAAAGCATCAATAATTGTATTAGATAAAATTTTAAAGAAATTTACAATATTAGAAATTACAAATTTAAAATAATTTTCTATGCTGTCAAAGAATTTTTTGAAATATTTATTTATGTTTAAGTTTAAATTTAATTTTAATTTTAAGTTTATAGATATTTTTTTTCTTAATCCTTCATAGAAATTTTTTCTAGACGTGTTTATGTTGATATTTATGAATAGTTTTTTTCTTACTGTTTCATAAAAGGGTTTAAAGAATTCATTTATAAATTTATGAGAAAGGTATCCTCTTTTTCTTGAGGGGATAGGAACACTGTTCTTTAAAAGAATAATTTCTATGTCGTAAGTTGTATATTTTGTGTTCTGATCAAAAACTTGATCAATTTTATAAATTCTCGCTAACTCTAACAACTTTTGTCTGTAACTTACAATTTTTCCCATATTAAATAGCCTCTACTGATTTGACTTCTTCCACATAATGACAGAGTAAATTTTGAACTCCTTGTTTCAAAGTCATAAGTGAACTTGGGCAACCTGAACAGCTTCCTTGCAGTTCAACGTGTACAACACCATCTTTGAAGGATTTAAATTTAATATCTCCTCCATCTTTTGCCACAGCTGGTCTTACTTTGGAATCTAAAACTTTAATTATTCTATCTTCGACTTCTCCTAAGCTTAATTTTTCATTCTTTTCTTCATTTTTATTATCAAGTATCGGTTTATCATTTTTTTCAAAATAATCATTCATATGGGAAATAACTGTTGGTTTTAGCACGTCCCAGGAAATTTCTTTATTTTTTTTTACAGATAAAAAATTATCTGACAGTAATACAAGCTCAACACCTTTTAGGTTAAGTAAATTTTTAATAAATTCGTTTTTAATTTTATTAAAGTCTTTTTTTTGGAACTCTTCAGTTCCTATCGCAGATATTTTTCTTTCAGATAAAAATTTTAATGAGTCCGGATTTGGTGTTAATTCTGTTATAATCATTTCTGTTTATAACACTTTTATCTAAAAAAAACCTACAGCATTTCGTATCTCTTTGAGGTTGTGCTCTGCTAAAACTCTAGCTTTTTCTGTCCCTTCTTTAAGAATTTTTTCTAAATAACTCTTATCATCTAATAACTTTTTTATTTTTTTTCCAACAGGACAGATTACTTCAACCAATACTTCTGATAATTTATTTTTCAAAACTGAATACTCTTTTCCCTTAAGCTCATCTAATGATTGTTCTAACGAGTTATTTGTCAAATCAGAATATATATTGATCAAATTAAGAGCTTCGGGCTTTGTTTCTAAATCTTTTAAATTGTCTGGTATTGAAGCAGAATCAGACTTGGCCTTTTTAATTTTTTTTATAATATCGTCTGCAGAGTCTTTTAAATTGATTCTAGAATATTCAGACTCATCTGATTTACTCATTTTTTTTGTACCATCTCTTAGACTCATGACTCTTGATATATTTTTTTGTATTAATGGTTCTGGTAAAGGAAACAAATCTTTTTTAAAATCATTATTAAATTTTAGTGCAATATCTCTACAAAGTTCTAAGTGTTGTTTTTGATCTGCGCCTACTGGAACATGTGTTGCTTTATACAATAAAATATCTGCGGCCATTAGATTAGGGTAAATATAAAGCCCAACACTTGCTTTCTCTTTATCTTTGCCTGCTTTATCTTTGAATTGAGTCATTCTATTTAACCAACCAATACGTGTTACACAATTTAAAATCCAAGCAAGCTCGGCATGTCCACTTACAGCTGATTGGTTAAAAATAATACTTTTTTTTTCATCAAGTCCTGTTGCAAGGAAACCAGCTGTGCTTTCTAAAATATTATTTCTTAATTCTTTCGGATTCTGAAAAACAGTTATGGCATGGAGGTCCACAACACAATAAATGCATTCATTTTTTGTTTGCAATGCTACAAAATTTTTTAAGGCCCCAAGATAATTTCCAAGATGTAAATTACCAGTTGGTTGAACACCTGAAAAAACTAATTTATTTTTATTCATCGATTAACTTATGTTAAAATTTTTTACTTTAAAAACTCCTAATATACGAGCGGACAATAAATATACTGCAGCTGTTAAAGTTACGATCATTATAAGATAAAATGACTTATAATAATTAGTATAAATTAGCTTATCCTCAAAAAAATTAATTAAAACATAAAGAAATAAGCTCATTATAATTACAGAAATAACTGTTTTAATAAAGTTCATATAAAAAATCAAGCTGGTGTTAAAGTATTTGAATTTTAGTAATAAAGTTATGTAAACTATCACAGCACACCAAGTCGCTACTGATGTAGCAATCGGAATAATAATGAATCCTAGTTCTCTGAAATAAATAACTGATATTAGAATATTTAAGAAAACACTAAAAACTGAGATGTAAAATGGAATTTTAGTATTATCTCTTGCAAAGAAAAAATTTGATAGAACTTTAATTAAAGCAAACGCAGGTACTCCAAATCCAAAATACTTTAATGCTTGAGCAGTTAAATTAACATCTGTCTCTAAAAATGATCCATACCCAAATAATGCGCTGGTAATCTGTTGTGAGGCGATAACTAAACCTAAACATGCAGGTATGGAGAGAAGAAGACACAATTCAACAGATTTATTTTGTATTTTCATTGCCTCAAAAATATTTCCTGTTTTTATTTTTTTTGAGAGTTCCGGAAGTGCTACGGTTCCGATTGCGATTCCAGCAATTGCTAGATTAATTTGGTATATTCTATCAGCATAATAAAGATAAGAAACTGCACCTGCTTCGAAAGAAGCAATAATCATACCTATAAAAATATTAATCTGGGTTATACCTGACGAGAATATACTTGGTAATAATTTTTTTAAAAAAAATTTAACTTTTGTATCAATCTTAATTTTAAAGTTAATCGATGGTTTATAATAATAGTTAGTAAAAAACATTAAAAAAATCAACTGAAATAGACCAGCTAATGTAATTGCATAAGAAAGGTTTAATTCAAAGTTTAATTTAAAAAAATAAGAAATAAATAAACTAAAAATTAAAAAAATATTTAATATAATTGGCGCTGCTGCTGCTACTGCAAATTTATTATTAGTGTTTAATATTCCAGAAAAAAAAGAAGATAAACTTACAAAAAATAAAAATGGAAAAGTAATTCTTGTCAGCTCTATAGCTAGATTAAATTTATCTATATCTTTATAGAATCCAGGAGCAATTAAATAAACTATTGCTGGAGTAAAAATTTCTATTAAAAAAATTATTCCCAATAAAACTATTATTAATAAGTTTAAAACATCATCTGCAAATTTTTTTCCCTCTACTTTATTGATTGAATTTATTTCGGTGTAGCTTGGTATGAAAGCTGCATTAAAAACCCCTTCTGCAAAAAGTCTCCTGAAAGTATTGGGTAGTCTAAACGCAACAAAAAAAGCATCTGCATATATAGAGGCACCTAAAAAGGTTGCTATTAGTATGTCTCTGAAATATCCAAGCACTCTACTAATCAATGTATAAAAACTAAAGACAGAAGTTGAAGATAATAAGTTCATATATTTTACTAATAAAAAATTAAATTGTAGATGCTTTTATCTATTTTATATTACATACTAAATTTTAATGACAAAAAAATCTAAAATTGACCATTACTCAGATAAAGAAGCGTTGGACTTCCATACACAAGGTAAGTCTGGCAAAATTGAGATAAATTCGTCTAAACCATTAACAACAAAAAGAGATTTATCCTTGGCTTATTCGCCAGGAGTTGCTGTACCAGTTAAAAAAATAGCGGAAAACCCCGAAGCTGCTTATGACTATACAAGTAAAGGAAATTTAGTAGCCGTAATTAGTAATGGATCTGCGATTTTAGGTCTTGGTAATCTTGGTTCTCTAGCTTCAAAGCCTGTAATGGAAGGAAAATCTGTTTTATTCAAAAGATTTGCAGATATAGATTCGATTGATATAGAAGTTGATAGTTCTGATGCTGAGGAAATCATTAACACTGTTAAAAATATTGGCAATACCTTTGGTGGAATTAACTTAGAAGATATTGCAGCACCTGACTGCTTTATTATAGAACAAAAATTAAAAGAACTTTTAGACATTCCTGTTTTTCATGACGATCAACATGGTACAGCAATAATTACAACAGCTGCTCTTATTAATGCTTTGGATATTTCAAAAAAAAAAATTAGTGAAGTTAAAGTTGTTGTAAATGGTGCGGGAGCTTCTGCAATAGCTTGTACAAATTTATTCAAACTTTCTGGCGTTAAAAATGAAAATGTAATTATGTGTGATAGATCAGGTGTGATTTATAAAGGCAGAAAAAATGTTGATCAATTTAAATCAGCTCACGCCAATGAAACAAAATTAAGGACACTTGGTGAAGCTATAGATGGTGCAGATGTTTTTTTAGGTTTGTCTGCTAAGGACATGCTTACGAAAGATATGGTAAAATCAATGGCAAAAAATCCTATTATTTTTGCGTGTGCTAACCCTGATCCAGAAATAAAACCAGAACTAGTAGAAGAAGTAAGATCAGATGCAATTGTAGCGACAGGTAGATCTGATTATCCTAACCAAGTTAATAACCTAATTGGATTTCCTTATATTTTTAGAGGAGCGCTTGATGTCAGAGCAAAAGAAATTAACGAAGAAATGAAAGTAGCTGCAGCAAAAGCAATTGCACAATTAGCAAGAGAAGAAGTTCCTGACGAAGTAATAGCTGCATATGGAGGAGAGAGACCAAGATATGGTAAAGAATATATTATTCCTTCAACCTTCGACCCGAGACTAATTAGTGTAATCCCAGCTGCTGTGGCTGAAGCAGCTATGAAATCTGGTGTTGCTAGAAAAAAAATTAATGATTTAGAAAAATACAAAGAAGATTTGTCAAGAAGACTTGATCCTTCTATGAATATTATGCAAGGAATTAATGCTCAAATAAAAAAATCACAAAAAAGAGTAGTTTTTGCAGAAGGAGAGGATCCTAGTATTTTAAAAGCTGCTGTTGCATTTAAAAATAGCAAATTAGGAATACCAATTCTAATTGGAAAAGAAGAAAAAGTAAAAGAACAATTAAAAAATATAGGCTTAGATGAAAATTTTCAAATAGAAATTGTTAGCTCAAAGAATGCTGAAAAAAGAGAAAAATATACTAAGCATTTATATAAAAAACTTCAAAGAAGTGGGATGTTGGAAAGAGAGTGTGATCATCTTGTCAGAAATGATAGGGTTACCTGGGGTTCGTGTATGGTAGCATGTGGTGATGCAGATGCAATGGTTACAGGGGGGACAAGACACCATGCTGCAACAATAGAAAAATTAAATAAAGTAGTAGACTCTAGACCAGGAGAGATAATTTTTGGTTTAACCATGTTAGTTTCGAAAGATAGAACCGTGTTTGTCTCAGACACGAATGTACATGATAATCCAACCGCAGAACAACTTGTTCAAATAGCTATTTCAAGTACTAGAGTAGCAAGACTATTTGGATTTGATCCTAAGGTAGCTTTTTTATCTCATTCGACTTTTGGTAAACCTTCTACGGTAAGAACAAAACATGTTAGAGAAGCTATTGAGTTAATGAAAACTAAAGAAATAAACTTTGATTACGATGGTGAAATGCAACCCGATGTTGCTTTAAACCCTGAATATAAAGCTTCATATCCCTTTTCTAAAATCGTTGGTAATGCAAATATTCTAATTATGCCAGCTTTACACAGTGCATCTATCTCAGTTAAATTAATGAAAACTTTTGGTGGAGCTAAGCTAATTGGACCATTATTAATCGGGTTGGGCCTACCAATTGAAATTGCCCCTTTAAGATCTTCTCCGTCGGATATTTTAAATCTTGCTTCTATTGCAGCTTTCTCTTCAGGTGCGATTGATTATAAAAATTAAATTTTGTTTCTACTTAACTCAGATACCAAGTAAATTGTTGGTATCACTTTTTCAACATCATATATTTTTTTTGCTTCTTCTATAACTTCCTTTTTTTCTTCATCATTTTTAGCAATACCAAAAATATAAACTTTTTTATTAATTGTCTCTAAGGTGTAGTTTCCTGAATTTACTATCTGATTGAAAATTAAGGCTGCTCTAAGTTGAGAGGTAATCAAAATATCTTTTGCTGTGCTTTTAAAGTTGGATTTACCTTTGATGGTTATAGCATTTTTAACTGATCTAACGCCTTTAGTTTCCCAAGCCATTTTTGTAATTTTAATTTTTTCTTCCGGCTCATCTACTTTTCCTGTTAAAAATATTCTTCCATCTAAAATTTCAATCTGAACAGATAAAAAATGTCTTTTATCTCTAAGGGTTAGTTTCGCAACTAAACTCTTTTGCATTATTGTGTCATCGATTTGCATGCCTACAGTTCTTGGGTCAAATCCAATACTCACACCTTTGCCAAAAGTAGAGATGGCTTGTTTTCCACAACTAGAAAACAATAAAAATATAAATATAAAACTAACTATTTTTTTCATTATTTTTTATTTTAAGACAAGTTTCATAAACTTTTTTTTTAGAAATTTTTTCTTTTTTTGATATTAATTCAACAACATCTTTTAAGCTATATTTCTTAAGATATTTAATTGCCTGGTTTTCGATATCTTTGTCTGATTCAGGTTCATTATTACGGTAAATCTTTGAAATTACAATAGTTAGTTCTCCTTTTAAAGCTGATTTAAACAGTTCAATTTTATTAATTGAGTCTCTGTAAAATGTTTCATGTATTTTAGTTATTTCTCTAGCTATGACAATATCTCTATTATGAAAATATTCTTTAAAAAATTTTAGATAAAAATTTACTTTTATTCCAGGAATAAAAAATACCAAAGAAAAATCTAAATTTCTAAGATTGTTTAAAACTTTCATTAGATCATTTTCAGTTTTTGGCAAAAATCCATAAAATAAAAACTTGTCCTCGAATCCTGATATGCTTGTTGCAGCTGTAATTGAAGAGGGCCCTGGTATAGGAAAAATCTTAATTTCTCTTTCCACGCAAGCTTTAATTAACAATAATCCTGGATCTGAAAGAGTGGGTGTCCCAGCATCAGAAATTAAAGACAAAGTTTTGCCCTCATTTAAATACTCTATAATCTTAAGTAGCTCTTTTTGTTCATTAAACTTATGGTAAGAAACTAACTTTTTTTTTATTTTATAATGATTTAGTAATTTTAAAGATCTTCGAGTATCTTCACATAATATTATGTCTGAATTTTTTAATACTTCTAGTGACCTTAATGTTATATCATCTAAATTTCCTATGGGTGTCGATACAATATATAATCCCGGCTCAAATGCTTTCATAAAAAATGATTAAAATTATTATTACATTTTTATCTTATATATTGATATTATTTAACTTTAATTTAATAGCAGATGAAAATGATGGAAAACTAAGAGTCGGTTTACTAGCTCCTTTTTCGGGTGAATATAGTAATTTAGGTGAGTCTTTATTGTTATCTACCCAACTTGCTCTTAATGAAATTGATGACAAAAATATTATTATCATACCTAGAGATAGCGGCTCTAATGACAAGGTTAAATTAAATTTAGCAATCAAAGAGATAATAGGTGGTGGAGCTAAGATAATTATCGGACCTGTGACTTCTTCACTGTCTGGTGAACTCGAAAAATATAGAGATACAATTTTTATTTCACTTTCAAATAAAGAAACTCGTATAACTAATAATGTAATCAATGTGGGAATAAGCCTCGAATCTCAACTTAAAGCAATAGAGCTATTTTTAATAAAGCAAAAAAAAAACAAAACTATAATTTTGTATCCTAAGAATGAATATGAAAAATTTGTAGAAGAAAAAATTAAATCGATTAAATTAAAAAAAATTAAGACTTTTAAATATAGCCCTGATCCAAGGATTCTTACTGGAGAGATAGAAAAACTAACAAATTATAGTAAAAGAAAAAAAAATTTAGAGGCAAGAAAAAAGATTTTAAAAAAACAAGACAATATTAAATCTAAAAGAGAACTAAAAAATCTTGAAAATCTTTATACTTTAGGTTCTGTTAACTTTGACTCTGTAATAATTATAGACTTTGGAAATAGTTTAAAAAGTGTCCTTGCCTCACTTATCTTTTCAGATGTAGATGATAAATTAGTGACTATTACAACTGTAAATCAATGGTTTGACGAAAGTATATTTCGAGGAAATTCTGTTAAAAATTTATATTTTCCATCTGTCGATATGAAACAGTTCAAAAAATATAATAAAAATTACTATAAAACATTTTCACAAAAACCTGATGAGATTACTATTTTGTCCTATGATGCGTTGGGCTTAATTTATTATGTTTGGAATAAAAATAATGGCATTAACACAATTAATGATTTTTTAATTAGTAACAAGATTCGTGGGAAAATTGGAACCTTTGAATTTAAAAACAATAAAGTCTTTCAACAATTAAAAATGTATAAGACTCAGAATGGAAAATTTAAAGAATTTTAATTTTTCTTTTTAATATTTGAAAAGCTAAGAATCGATGATCCATGAGCATTTTTTGTTTTTTTGCCATTTGTCCAAAAGTTAGTTTGTAGCCAGTTGGAATAAAAATAGGGTCGTAGCCAAATCCATTTTTACCTAGCATCTTCTCTGAAATATTTCCATATATCTCACCTATTGTGGTAATTTTTTCTTTTGAGCTCAAACAGAGTGTTAAACTACAAATAAATTTTGCTTTTGTATTTTGCTTTTTTTTGTTTTTATTTTTGTTTTTTATTAATTGAATTATTTTAGACATGGCCTGCTTAAAACCACCATGTTTTTTTGCCCACCTTGCTGAATAAATACCTGGTTTATTGTCAAGACAATCAACACAAAGACCGGAGTCATCTGAAATTGTAATAATTTTTGATTTTTGAAAAAAATATTTAGCTTTTAGTTCTGAATTAGATTTAAAAGTTTTCCCATTTTCTATGGGACTTTTAATATTTAATTCAAAAGGAGAGATTTTTTTTATCTTTTTACTCAATAAATAACTGATTTCTCTTATCTTTCCCTTATTATGGGTCCCTATCAATATTTTTTTTATTTTTTTCATTCAACTCTAGTAATTTATTTTTAAAACCCTATATAGCAGTTATGGAAAGAGAGAGCGATGAAATTAAAAAAAAAAAATTAGTTACGGAAGTCAATGACAACGAAAAGCAAGAGGGACAGAATGAAAAAGCTGCCGAGCCTACTCTTGAAGAAAAACTAATAGAAACACATGATAAATTATTACGAGCACTTGCTGATTCTGAAAATCAAAGACGTAGGTCTGAAAAAGAAACTAAAGAAGCTTTTGAATATGGGGGGTTTAATTTTGCCAGAGAAACTTTACCACTACTCGACAATTTACAAAGAGCTCATCAATCAATTAAAAATGATGAGAGTTTAAAAGATAATAAAGATCTGAATAAATTTTTACAGAATATTCAAATAATCGAAAAAGATTTGATAACTATATTTGAAAAAAATAATATTAAAAAGATAGATTGTCTAAATCAAAAATTTGATCCAAATAATCATCAGGCTATGCTTGAAATGGAAGACGATAATGTAGAACCAGGGATAGTACTTCAAGAAATTCAACCAGGGTACTTTTTTAAGGATAGATTGTTAAGGCCATCATTTGTTGCCGTTGCAAAGAAAAAAAACGCTAAAAATGAAGAAAATAATGAAAAAAATAACAATTCAACTCTTGTAGAGGAATAAAAAACACCCATATACGTAATAATAATTAAAAAGGATTAATATAATGAGCAGAATAATTGGAATAGATCTTGGGACAACAAATTCATGTGTAGCAATCATGGATGGTTCGCAAGCAAAAGTTTTAGAAAATGCAGAAGGTGCTAGAACTACGCCATCTGTTGTTGCGTTTTTAGAAAATAATGAAAAATTAGTTGGTCAACCGGCAAAAAGACAGGCTGTTACAAATGCACAAGATACGATTTTTGCTTCTAAAAGACTAATTGGTAGAAGCTACGACGATGATTCTGTAAAAAAAGATTTAGGTAAAGTTCCTTATAAAATTGTAAAATCAGATAAAGGTGAAGCTTGGATTGAAGCTAAAGGTGAAAAGTACTCCCCTGCACAAATTTCAGCTTTTGTTTTACAAAAAATGAAAGAGACTGCAGAAAAATATTTAGGTCAAGCTGTTACAAAAGCAGTTATAACTGTTCCAGCTTACTTTAATGATGCTCAAAGACAAGCTACGAAAGACGCAGGTAAAATTGCTGGTCTTGAAGTTTTAAGAATTATTAATGAACCAACTGCTGCCTCACTAGCGTATGGTTTAGATAAAAAAGGCGGACAAAAAATAGCTGTGTATGATTTAGGCGGTGGTACTTTTGATGTTTCCATTCTTGAAATTGGAGATGGAGTCTTTGAGGTAAAATCTACTAATGGAGATACTTTTTTAGGTGGAGAAGATTTTGACGATGAAATAGTTAATTACTTAATTGATGAATTTAAAAAAGATAACGGTATTGATTTAAGATCAGATAAGCTTGCACTTCAGAGATTAAAAGAAGCAGCTGAAAAAGCTAAAATTGAACTATCGTCAGCCACACAAACAGAAATAAATCTTCCGTTCATTACAGCGGATAAAACTGGTCCTAAACATGTTAATTTAAAATTTACTAGAGCTAAATTAGAGGCATTAGTCGGTAAATTGATAGAAAGAACTTTGACGCCATGTAAAACTGCATTAAAAGATTCTGGTTTCTCTGCGGCTGAAATTAATGAGGTTGTTTTGGTTGGTGGCATGACAAGAATGCCAAAAGTTATTGAAGCTGTTAAAAATTTCTTTGGAAAAGAACCTAATAAGAGTGTTAATCCCGATGAAGTAGTCGCTATGGGTGCGGCCATTCAAGCGGGTGTGCTTCAAGGTGATGTCAAAGATGTTCTATTGTTAGATGTAACGCCTTTGTCACTAGGTATTGAAACACTAGGTGGTGTATCTACCAAATTAATTGAAAAAAATACAACTATTCCAACAAAAAAAAGCCAGGTATTCTCAACTGCTGAGGACAATCAGCCTGCTGTATCAATAAGAGTATTACAGGGTGAGAGAGAAATGGCATCAGACAATAAATCACTTGGAAATTTTGAGCTTGTTGGCATTCCGCCGGCACCTAGAGGAACTCCACAAATAGAAGTTACATTTGATATTGATGCCAACGGAATTGTTAGCGTTTCTGCAAAGGATAAGGGAACGGGTAAAGAACAAAAAATTCAGATCCAAGCTTCAGGTGGCTTGACAGAGGAAGAAATTCAAAAAATGGTAAAAGAAGCAGAAGCCAATAAAGAAGAGGACAAAAAAAAGAGGGAAACTGTGGATGCAAGGAATCAAGCTGATAGTATTATTTTTTCTACAGAAAAAAGTTTAAAAGAGCATGGAGATAAAGTAACGGAAGACGAAAAGAAAGCTATAGAAAATGGAATTTCTGATTTAAAAAAATCTCTTGAAGGTACTGACACTGAAGAAGTTAAAAAGAAAACTCAGGACTTAATTCAGGTTTCTATGAAACTTGGTGAAGCAGTCTATAAAAGTCAGCAAAAGGACACTTCAGCACAACCTGAGGGTCAAGAAACTAAAAAAGAAGGTGAAAATAAAGAAGACGTAGTTGATGCAGATTTTGAGGATGTAAAAGACGATAAAGAAGTGAAAGACGACAAAGAAGTAAAAGACGATAAAGAAAAAAGCGCCTAAGATATATTAAAAAAGGGAGCAACTTTTTGTGGCCAAGAGAGACTACTACGATATCTTAGGAGTAAATAAATCTGCTTCTAAAGATGAAATTAAAAAAGCATACCGTACTACTGCTTTTAAATATCACCCCGATAAAAATCCAGGCGATAAAGTTTCTGAGGACAAGTTCAAAGAAGCAAGTGAAGCTTATAGTGTTCTCTCAGATGGGAAAAAAAAAACAAATTACGATCAATTCGGCCATGCGGCCTTTGAAGGTAATGGTGGTGGTCAAGGATTCGGTGGTTTTGATACGTCTTCTTTTTCTGATATTTTTGAAGACTTTTTTGGAGATTTTTCAGATGGATCTAGAGGATCAGGAAGAAGGTCGTCGGGCAGTAGGGGTAATGACTTAAGATATGATTTAAGTATAAATTTAGAGGATGCCTATAACGGTCTCGAGAGAAAAATAGATTATACGACATATAAAAAATGTGGTGGGTGTAGTGGAAATGGGGCTGAACCTGGATCAAAACCAATAAAATGTGATTATTGTAAAGGTAATGGAAAAATTAGATCTAGTCAGGGTTTTTTTACAGTTCAACAGACCTGTCCGCAGTGTCATGGGAATGGAGAAACTATTGGTAAGCTGTGTAAAAAATGTAGTGGGGGTGGAAAACTACAAAGTGATGAAACTGTTTCTGTAAAAATTCCAAAAGGTGTGGATGATGGAACAAGAATAAGACTTTCAGGCAAAGGAGAGGCTGGTACTAAAAGTGGTGCCAATGGAGATTTATACTTATTCATTTCTGTGCAGAATCATAGCCTTTTTAAAAGATCAGAGGAAAATTTATTCTTTGAATTACCTATTACATTTGCAGATGCCGCATTAGGAGCAACTATAGAAGTTCCTTGTATTAACGGTAGTAAGGTAAATGTTAAAATTCCAGCAGGAACACAGTACGGAAAACAATTGCGGTTAAAAGATAAAGGAATGCCAATCTTAAGAAGAAGTTCTTTAGGAGACTTATATATTAGAGTTATTCCAGAGGTTCCTATATCATTGTCTAAAAGGCAAAAAGAACTTTTGGAAGAATTCAAAAAATTAGAAAATACCAAACTAAGTCCGACAATAAAAAATTTTTTTGAAAAAGCCAAAAAGTTTTGGGACAGAAAATAATGAATAAAATTAATTTAGCAATATCTGGCTGCATGGGAAGAATGGGTCAACAACTTATTATATCCTCTAAGAAAGATAAAAAATTTAAATTAACGACTCTCACAGAGAATAAAATAATTAATAAAAAAATTAATGGTATTAAACCTGATTTAAATACAGAACAGGCTTTTAGAAAAGCAGATATAATAATAGATTTTACTGTTCCAAAATGTACTTTAGAAATTCTTAAAATTGCCTCTAAGCTTAAAAAAAAAGTTGTTATCGGAACAACAGGTTTTACTCAAAAAGAAGAAAAATTAATTAATAAGTATTCCAAAAAAATCACAATCCTAAAAGCAGGAAATATGAGTTTAGGAATTAATCTTCTTATGTATTTAACAGAAATTGCATCTAAATCTTTAAATGATAATTTTTTAAGCAAAGTTTTTGAAGTCCATCATAAGCATAAAAAAGACCACCCGTCAGGTACAGCTTTAATGCTGGGCAAAGGTATAGCTAAAGGCAAAAATAATGATCTTTATAAATTAATTGGTAAAAAGTTTTTAAATAAAAAGTCTTTTCCTTACGGAAAAAAAATAAATTTTAATTCATTGAGAAAAGGGAATGTAATTGGAGAACATGAAGTTAAATTTTCTAGCGGAAAAGAGATAATTACTTTGAACCACGAAGCATTTGATAGAGCTCTTTACTCAGAGGGAGCTTTAACAGCTGCAAAATGGTTAATAAATAAAAAACCAGGTTTGTATTCGATGAGAAACGTTTTGGATTTTAAATAAATTTAAAATAATGCATGAAAATCAAAGAGCTAAGGCAATCTTAAGAATACTAAATAAAATTTACCCTAAAACACCAAGTCCCCTTATACATAACAGTAATTTCACTTTATTAGTTTCGGTGCTCTTATCTGCTCAATGTACAGATGTTAATGTAAATAATGTAACGAAAGATATATATCCTAAATATAATAAACCTGAACATTTTGTTAAATTAGGAAGAAAAAAAATTGAAACGCTTATTAAACGTATAGGTATTTTTAGGGTTAAAGCAAAAAGTATTTATTTGATGTCGAAACAATTAATAGCCAATCATAATGGTCGAGTTCCAAAAAGCTTTGAAGAATTAGAGAAATTACCAGGTGTTGGGCATAAAACTGCGGGTGTAGTTATGTCCCAAGGTTTTGGTCTATCAGCTTTCCCTGTTGATACCCATATTCACAGGCTAGCTCAAAGATGGGGACTAACCAGTGGTAAAAATGTAGTACAAACTGAAAAGGATTTAAAAAGGTTGTTTCCAGAAAAATCATGGAACAAACTTCACCTCCAGATAATTTTTTACGGTCGAGAATATTGCAAAGCTAGAGAATGTTATGGTATAAGTTGTAAAATTTGCAGCACTTGTTATCCAAACAGAAAAAAACCAATTAAAATTATAAAAGCTTAATAAATATTATGAAAATTTTAGGAATAGGAAACGCAATCGTAGATGTTATATGTAAAGTTAATGAAGACTTTTTGATTAAAAATAACCTAACTAAAAGCACCATGAAATTAGTCGATGAAGAAGAATTCAAAAAATTATTGTCAAATTTAAATATTGAAAGAACTATAGCTGGAGGATCTGTTGCTAATTCTATCGTAGGCCTATCACAACTCAAGAATGAGGTCTCTTTTATAGGAAAGGTTAGTGATGACAAATTGGGGAATGAGTATGAAAAAAGTTTAACAGATGAAAAAGTTAAATATTGTTATAATAAAAAATTTGAAAAAATTTCCACTGGTACGTGTTTAATTTTGATCACGCCAGATTCTGAAAGAACTATGTGCGCTTTTCTAGGGATTGCAGGAAAAATTACTCCTGATGATATTGATGAGAATTTTGTTAAACAAAGTGAATTAGTTTTTTTAGAAGGTTATTTATGGGATAAGGGAGCACCTAAAGCAGCCTTTGAAAAAGCTTTAACTATTGCAAAAAAAACAGCCATGTCCTTGTCTGATAAATTTTGTGTTGATAGGCACAAAACTAATTTTTACGATTTAGTTAAAAATAAACTTGATATTATATTCGCTAATGAACAAGAAATAATGGAATTAATTAACGCAAAAACATTTGATGAAGTGATTAAATTTGGAAAAGATTTAAATAAGTTATTAGTGATAACAAGGTCAGATAAAGGAAGCATTGGAATTAGTGGATCTGAAGTTGTAGAATGTGAAAGCCAAAAAAATCTTAAAATAGTTGATTTAACAGGAGCGGGTGATTTATTTGCAGCTGGATTCCTGCACGGATATATCAATAAAAAAACAACTAAAGAGAGTTTGCAAACGGGTACTGAAATGGCATCTAAAGTAATTCAAAAAATTGGTGCAAGATTAAATTAAATTTTTTTTCTCTTAAAACTACCTTTACCTTTCTTTGACTTAACAACACGCTTTCGATACTTTTTAGAAAGTAAATCTTTGGCGATTATATTTCTTTTTTTCAAATTGAATAACCGTCTTTAAGATTAATTATAAAATTTTCATCTTTAAATTGATCTGATATTTTTTTTCTAAGTCGATAAACATGAGTTTCTAGAGTGTGAGTATCTGTATCATCTGCATATTTCCATACCTTTTTCAAAATATTTTTTTTTGATAAAGGTTTTTTTTCACTAAACAATAATTCAATGAGTTCTATTTCTCTCTCAGTAATATTTATAGATAAGCTTTCTTTTTTAAGTTTTCTTTCATTTTTATCAACTATATATTCTTTAATCTTAAGGAAAGAATTTTGATTAAATTTTTGAGTAGTTATTAAATTGTTAATTCTATTTGAAATTTCTAACAAATTTAAGGGCAAGGTTACTGTGTCATTGCAATTAAAATTAATAATACTATTAAAGTTTTGTTTTTTTAACAATAAAAGAGGTTTATTTTTCAGTTTATTAATTAAGGACAAAGTATCGGCATCATTAGACTTCTCACTGTACAGTAGAACACAATTAATCGATTTAATTGATGATTCAAGAAAGGAATGTTTGTTATAAAATACTAATGAAAAATTTAAATATTCTTTAATTTCATTTAAAGAATTGTTAAAGTTTTTTGTGCCAAAAATAAGTAAGTTATTTTTCATAATTGTATGAATATAAAATTAAAAAATAAATTTTTATACTTTGGAAAGTATAAGATAAAATGCGCAATAGGTAAAAGAGGAATTACATCTAATAAAGTAGAAGGAGACAAAAAAACACCTAAGGGCACCTTTGGCTTAAAATCAATATTTTACAGGAAAGATAGAGTTTCAAAAATAAAAACATCACTAAAAAAATATATAATAAAAAAAAATATGGGGTGGTGTGACGACTCTAGCTCCAGATATTATAACAAAGTGATCGAGTTTCCATTTGATTTAAATGCTGAAAAACTCTGGTTAAGAAAAAATATTTACGACATTATAATTATAATTAATTACAATATAAATCCTACTATAAAGAATAAAGGTAGCGCAATTTTTTTACATATTGCAAAAAAAAATTACAAAGCGACCGATGGATGTGTTGCTATTACAAAAAAAGATATGAGATTACTAGCTCTTAAAATAAACAATAAGACAAAAATAGTAATTGATTAACTTCTTTTACCAAAAATTGAGCTTCCTATTCTTACAAAAGTTGTTTCATAATTTAAAGCTGTTTTAAAGTCTGAGGACATTCCCATACTTAGTTCTTTTAAACCTAGCAATTTATTTAATTGCATTAATTTTTTAAAGTAATCGTCCGCTTTACCGTCGTTAGGTGGTATGGCCATTAAACCAATAATATTAATTTTTAGCTCTCTAACACAATAATAGTAAAAATCATCAAGAAGGTTGATACCAATACCTGCTTTTTGTTTTTCGTTACCTATATTAACCTGAATAAAATACTTCAATTTTTTATTAGCAAGATTTTCTTGTTTAGCTAAAATATTTGCAAGTTTTTGGCTGTCTAAAGAATGAATATAATTAAATATTTTTACAGCTTCTTTTGCTTTGTTGCTTTGTAATTTCCCAATCATATGTAAATTTATATCTGGTCTATTTTTTCTTATATCTGACCATTTAAACTGAGCTTCTTGAACTTTATTTTCACCAAAATGTAGGTGTCCATGATCGACTAAAGGGCTTATATCGTCGTATGAAAATGTTTTAGATACAGCTACAATCTTTACATTGCTATTATCAATAAGAGATTTTATATTTTCGAATCTAGAAATTATTGGACTCATAAATGTTTATTATAAAGGATAATTATTATTTATATATAGAGAATACTATGTCTCTAAATCTTAATTGTATTAAAAAAAATAAAAAAATATCTATTATTTATAGAAACAACGGTTCTCAAGAAGATTATCAAAAATTATATAAATTTAGACAAGCATGTAGAATTAAAAATTTCAAATTCTATGTTGCAAATAACTTCAAATTAGCTAAATATTGCAAAGCTGATGGTCTTTACATTTCATCTTATAATAAAAAAAAATATTCAGTTTACAAAGATAGTTTGATTGGATCTGCCCATAATTTTGGTGAAATATATGAAAAAATGAAACAGGGTTGTAGTACAATTATATTGTCAAGATTATTCAAAACATCTTACAAAAATAAAAAAAAATACCTTGGTATTGTTAAATTTAATTTAATAAGTAAGAATTACTTAATTAATTTAGTTCCATTGGGAGGTATAAATAGCATCAATCTTCTTAAGTTAAATTTAGTTAATACTAATGGATTGGCTTTATTGTCAGAGATAAAAAAAAAGCCGGTTATTTCTAACCGGCTTTTTTAATTTTAAATTAAGTTTTACTTAAAACGCTAACGTCATAGCAAGTAATGTTTGCTTAACATCATTATTTGCAACGTAATTTACGTTATCAGTATTACCGTGAGATACAGACAATGTCATTCCACCTGTTGTGTAGGCAGCTTGAACAGCTTGTGCTTTGATGTCGCTCTCTACAGCGTTTACGATCAATTCTTGTTCAGATTTCTCTTGTTCGTAAGAAATTGAAAGTTGATCATTTACGTTGAATGCAACAGACATTTTGTTGTTTTCGACTTGTCTTGCACCGTAAGTATTACCTTCTTTAGCTCCACTATTACTGTATGCAGTGTAACCTACTGTACCATCAGCATGAACTAGAACAGCGTTTGATCCTAAGATCAACGGAGCTACTAAAGTTCTACTAATACCTAAAGAGAAAGGTCCTGTTTCATAAGTTGCGAATACAGATCCTGCTTCATTCTTTTGAACCAAGATTCCTGATGCGTAACCTTGACCATCTACTTCGTAGTAGTCAGCACCAACTTTTAAACCATCTACTGGAGATAATTTAACTTGTACTTGTGTAGTTGATGTTCCAACAAAACGAGATCCTTCAGATGCAGTATTTTGCGCGTTTCCAGAATTCGTTCTTTTAGAGTTTCCAGGAGCGTAAGCAACTTTAACAGATCCATCAAATGGTAGTAAACCAGCTGGCGTATGTAACTGAATGTTATTTACACCATCAATACCAGGACCGTCTGTCATACCTGTAGCTAAACCGATATCTGAAGGTCTTCCATAAACTGATTGTGAAGCAGCGTTATCTGTATCTAATCCACCTTCTAATATGTATAAACCTAGAGTACCGTAGCTTGAAGTTAACTCTAATCTTGTGTCGTCAATTGTTCCTGCACCTGCAGAACTTGGATCGAATTGAACTTGGTAATTCCAAGTCATTCCGTTATCAAGTTCGCCTTTTGCACCGAAATCTATTTCGTTAGTTATACCTAAACTCTTACCTGAATTAGTTGAAGCACCTAGTGATCCTCCACTAATACTGTTGTAAGTAGCTTTAGCTGAACCAGTTACTGTCAATTCACCGGCAGTAGCTGAAGTAACTAATGAAACTGATGTCAATAATGCAAGCACTATTTTCATTATGTTTTTCATTGTTTTCCTTTTTTTAGTTATTAATATTATTAACTTCTTGGAAATATAGTTTAATTATTTAATTTTTGTATTATTTATCTATATTTATCCCTTTATTTCTACTTATGTTGTATTATTGCAACATCAATTATTCCC
>Ga0307986_10000898_pt1 | contig 21956 bp, 29 predicted proteins | sample EllFjometageno82_FD_203170 | JGI IMG/M metagenome (GOLD analysis project Ga0307986, IMG submission 203170) | Marine microbial communities from Ellis Fjord, Antarctic Ocean - #82 | ecosystem: Environmental > Aquatic > Marine > Unclassified | place: Southern Ocean | collected 2014-10-09
CCACCCATAGAACTAAATAAAGATGCACCTTTAGATATTAAGGTACTCATAATATTACCTTGTTCAGATGTAGCTGAGTTTAAAGCTTTTTGTTTCATTATTCTTTGATCTAATAATGAGTTAAATAATTTTTCAACTAATACTTCAGCAGTTCTTTTAACAATTGTATCTGATATACTTACTAATACATTTTTAAATGCGTTTTTAGTTGTATCTAATAATGAGTTACCTGCTTTTATTCCTTCAAGCCATGTATCACCAATTATTCCACCAATTGCTTGACTATCAATACCAATTAAAGATAGTTTTGCTCTAAGTTCTTTTACTTGATCTAATCTTGCTTGATGTGCAACACCTGCTTCTCTAGCAGTTATTTTAATTCCCATTTTTTCAGAGAACATAATTCTTTCATTAAGAGCCATTAATTCTTTTGCTCTTTCATCTTTTGCAGCTTGCCATACGCCACCATCATCATGAATATTAACTGGTTTAAAGTCTTTCATTCTTTGTGATTTAGCACTTGGATCTTCAAGGTTACCAGCAAAAGCATCTCTTTGTAATTTATTTAATTTTGTGTAGCCTGCTGCAACACCATTTACAGCTATTTCTAATCTATTAATTTGTTCAATATTTTCATCACTACCAAAACCTATAGATTGACCAAATTTTCTAATTGCAAGTGTAGCTGAATCTATTGTATTATTAAATTTATCAGCAATATATCTACCAACAGATCTTATTTGATCTTCAAAAGCTATCCATGCTATAACTGCAACTTGTATAACTGTTACTAATATACCTATTGGATTAGCTCTTATTGCTATATTTAAAGCAGCAAAAGATTTTGTACCTGCTCTAACAGCACTTACCATTAATGCCATTTGAGAAACAATACCACCAACAAAGCCAATTACTTTTAAAGCTATAAATATTTTAACAGCCTTAATAAGATTATCAAAATTCTCAACAAGAAATTTAATTAATTTACCTAAGTTTTCAAAACCTTTTGCAAGTGATTCACCTACTCTTTTAGCTAATATTTTTAATTGTTCATCATTTTCTTTAAAGTTACCTACTAATTCTATTAATTGTGCTTTAATACCACTAAATAAAGGTACTGCAGCTGCTTGTCTAAATCTGAAATAAGCATCTTGTACAAATGAAACCTGAGCTTCTAATGTTTGTTCAAATTCAATTGTTGCTTTAGAAAATGCTCCACCATTAGCAAACACTTCAAAAAATCTTTTCTTAGTATCTTCAATAGATACTTTAACACCAACTCCAAAACCTAGCATTGCTCTAACACCACGTTCTCTAAATACATCAGCAGAAGCAATACCACCAGCAAATGATCTTTGTATTTGTTCAGCAGTTTGTCTAAAATCTAGGCCTGTGGCTGCAGCAACGTTACCAGTTACTTCTAATATTTTATTTAATTGATCAGCATCTTTAGATATAACGGCTAGGTTACCAGAACCTGCAGCAATAGCTTCAAGTGAGAAAGGTACTTTAGAAGCAAAGTCATTCATTACTCTAAATGCTTTTGAACCTTCTTCAACTGTTCCAAACAATAGTTTAAATCTTACTTGTAGTGATTCAGTTAGTTTACCAGCTGCAAATGTATCTTTAACAAATTTACCAATACCTAATGATACAGCTGCTAATCCAAGACCAACACCCACTTTAAGTGTAGTACCTAACGCTGCAAAGGTTGCTCTTGACCTAGCTGCTCCTGCCTCTAACATTAATAATTTCTTTTTAGCTATTAAAGCTTGAGTTCCTAAAGCCTTTAGTCCAACATTTAATTTAGTTAACTGTCCCTGGCCAGTAACATTTGCTTGTACATTTAGCTTTACAGCCATTTGAAATCCTATTTATTAAACACAATAATAGTGTATCATTTTCGGTTAATTTGTTTATCCGTTGGTTACTTGAACATCAACAGAGTCAAAGTACTTTTTAAAAGCACTTTCTATAAATTTTATAGGCGCTTGTTGAGAGTGCCCATTATTAAGAAATTGAATATAAGTTACACCATTAGTAACTATAATTTCTTGTGGTTTATTTTTAGGTGTAAGTATAGTTATATTTGATGATGTTTCTTCATGTCCACCAATATATCTTTCTGTATAACCAATATACCAAGAATTTCTTGCTTGTCCTGAGTCAACAGGTGTCATTAATTTAACATCAGCAAAAGCTTTTAATGCTCTAGATCTTAATTCTTTTTCTACTGCTTTGTCAATGTCATTTTTAAGCTCATCCATAGATGATTTTAAATTAATTACAGTTATTGTCATATTACTTTACCTTTATTAATACCTTTTTTGATCTTATAACCTTGTGTGCCATTAGCACCAGTGTTTACTTCCTTTTTAAGATCCTTAAATAATTCTTTTTGTTTTAAACTTTTATGTAGCTCTTTTATATAAGCTTCAAGTTTTTTATTGTCTCTCATAAATACCTCCTAAAAGATAGGCGGTTTTATCCGCCATATCTATATGTATTATTAGATTTATTTTTTTACCATAGACTTCAAAGTATCGAAGCCTGCTTTATTTTTATTAGCTTTTACAGCATCACTGTTTTGTAATAATTTTAAAGAAGGAAATAAGTCTTGTACATTTAAAGGTTTAGTACCTTGATACGTAGTTTGGGCTATTATAGCAGATCTATGATCATCTCGCCAACCATAAGGTCTTTCTTGAAAATATTTATTCCAACCATCATATTCATTAAATGACATACCATGTATTTCATCTAAAGTTAAACCTAATTGATAGGCCATTTCATATTCTGCTAACTCGTCTTCCCCAACTTATCACCTTTGTCATCTTTAGCACCTAAGCCATTGTAAATTAGAATTTCATTACTTAATTCTGTTAATGCTTGAATAGGAAAGTTTTCAAAGTCTTTATCTTTCATTCCATCAGCACCAATTACAGTTGCTTTAAAAATTGCACTTAGTGTTGATAGGCCGGATATATCACCTTTAGCTTTATCTAAAGTTAATTGTAAATCCTTTACACCTTTAACTGTTAATTGCTTAATTTCTACTTCTTGTTCCAAAAATGGAACCTTTTTAATGATATCAACTATCTTTATGTGTTTCATTTTCTTCCTTTACTTCAACCTTATTATCTTCAGGTTTTTTATATAAATGTTTATTATTTGTTTCAAAGTCTTCCATTAACTTACGTACCTTGTGTAGTACATCAAGTGTTTCAAAAACTTCAGCTTTATTCTCAACATCTTTCATTCTATCGTATGTTTTACGAATAGAAGTATCTATTGCCTTTTTAATATGTAATGATGTTATTCTTAGAACATAAAACTTATTAAAAGGTTTATTATTATTATCCATTATTTATCCTATACTATTGTAGTAATGGGGAAATAAATCCCCACTACACAAAATTATTTATTATGCGTCTGTGAAAGGACCTTTGTAATCACCTGCAGTACTCATAGTTATAGTAGCCTGATTTGAATCAGTTAAACTAGGAGTTACTTCAAATGAAGCAAAAGAACCTTTTACATAGAATGCACCGTTATCGCCAGTTTCAGCATTTTTCACATCAATTTGGAAGACGTAAGTCAAACCATCTTGAACTAAATCCTGAATAGCACCATGTACACTTGGTACATAATTAACAGTAAATTCCATAGTAGGAGCATCAGCTTGTCCTTGAATTTGAGAACTTACAGATTGTCCGTACTGGGGTACGTTAACGATATTAGCGGGTTTTCCAAAAGATGGAAATTCTCTGATTGAAGTTACTTCTGTACTACCATCAAAATCTCCTGTACCAGCACCGATGAAGGTTTGGTGAGCAGAGTTTGAAGTAGGTAAAGAATAAGAACTATCAGCTTTGAATTTCAAGCTTGTAAAAATCCCAGCACCTATATTTGATATTAGAGCCATTGTATTTTTTCCTTATATTATTAGTTAATTGAAATGAAATTGACAGTATAATTCACATTAAATAATGATGAATCCTTAACGTCAACTCCAACTGTTGTTATAAAGCTATTAGTTGTTTGCAGATACCCAGAAATTACTTTCTGATCGAGTAAACCTTTTAATATATCACAGATCTCATAAGCACGTTTCATTCCTGCACCAGAAGGTACAAAAACTTGACATACTACTTGACCGTTAACAGATACATCTTGGTTAAAGATTAACTCAGAAGAAAAAGGCAATACACTAACCCGAACCCACTCATCAGCTTTTAAATCGCCTTGGTAGTTTGCGGGAAATGCTTTTATATTATGTGATGTCCATTCAGTAGTAGCAAATAAACTCTCAACAGATGTCAATAATTGTGTTATTGTAGCCATTAAGAATCCCTCCCTACTTGAATGTTTATTATAAAACCATTATCTTCATATTTATTAATTGCATAAGTATTACCACCAAATATGACAGAATCATAATTGTCTAATACTTTTGAATCAATATCAGAAGACTTTAATATTATATCAGCATTTGTTCTTGGTTTATCAGTATCATTAGTTTTATAACTGTTTGTTATAATACCTTTGATAGTAATAGGTGAAGCAGCAGTTGAATCTACAGTTTGATTAGCAAAATCATAACCAGTAACGGTTACATTTGTAAACTGTACATTCGTAGCTAAATCTCCGACCAAAGCAAATGCGTTAGTAACGTTACTATTTATAAGTGTTTTAAAACTCATTAAGCACCTCCACTAACTTTGACACCACGAGTTTGAGTAGTAGATGTTTCATTTAAATATTTATTACACAAATTAACAATACTATCAGGTAACTCTTTAAAGTTTTTAACTCCACTGTTTAGATCAAATATTAATCTGACCGCTCCAACAGTTAAGTCTTTAACTTTATTTTCACCTGAAGCATTACTTTCTTGTGTCTTCATATTATTTAGCAAATGAAATGCTAACTCAAACGTCGCCTTTTTGATATCTCCTGGAATTGTACCATCAGATGTAGCAGACCGATCGTCTTCTATATCTATAAAGTAGCCAGATTTATTATCATAATATGTAATATCTCTAGGCCAAGATAACGGGTATGAGGTAGTAGGCGTAGCCGTTCCACCCCAATCCATGTCATCAAGAATTCCAGTGGCTGTTACTAAAGCTTGTTCTACTAAAGCATCGTTTGTAAACCATTTTTCTGAATTTAATCTATCTTCAAAATAGATGTCAGATTCTGATATACTAACAAATGAATTAGTTCCTTTTTGTAAAGCCATTATATTTCTCCGTATCTAATAGTTATAATAATTAACCGTGGAATATAGGAAAGATTCCTACTTGGTTAACGTTAGTTGCATGAACAGTCCAAGAAGCTTTATCAGCTAGGTCTATATTTGCAGGATATGCAGTTGCACTTCCAGCCCATGAGAATCCTTTAGGATGCATGATATTTCCCCATCTTGATAAAATAGTAACCGCTCCGCCACCATTTCCAGCTAATTCGTTTCTTTCAACCGCTGTTGGGTTTACTTGTCCGATTTCACTGTAATGGAATGCAGCAGGTTTAGCTAAGTAAGATACTTTTAAATTAGCAGGCATGTTAGCAGTTAGTACTTGATTGTTAATAACTAATCTAATTTTTCCACCCATAACTGTTGAGAAATTAAAGTTACCGTCTACAACAGGAGCAACGTCAAGAACGTTTTGTTTTCTCATTGTATTATAAGTACCAGTATCAACAACTAGGTAGTAAAAAGCTTCTTCATATTCACCTTTGATAGCAGTTAATGCATCAAATAGTGTGTCAAAGAACGCAGATCTTTTATTAGCATTTGTTTCATTTGCAAATAACGCTACAGGAGCAGAACTTGAATCAGAACCAGTGTAATACCCGAAAGTATTAACAAGGCCTTCTGAATCAGAAGCACCAATAGTAGTAGCATCCCAAATTTTATCAGAAACACCGTTTAAGATTGATCTTAATTGTAGATCTTCTTTTCTTGCTCTTACAGCAGCAAATTGGCTACCTAAGTAAGAAAGACCATCTACTTTAGAGATTAGTTTTTGGATTGATGCTTCTTGTGCACCAACGTGATCGATATTTTTAACATACACAGCAGATTTGTTTGAAGCAGACATTAAGTTAATGTTTGTATCAGCAATAGTTTCTGATTGTTTGTATGAAGTTGATGGATCAGCAAAATCTAACCATCTTAGTGTACCAGTATAATTTTCACCAGCATCAGTGATTCTAGCGTCAGAACCAACTAGTGCAGTTGAAGTTAATAATGCTGCTTCTACTCTTTCAGCTTGTGCGTAAGCTGCAATTGCTTTAGCAATATTATTAAAATTTGAACTTGTTACAGTCATTTATTTTTCCTTTTATTATTATTGAAGCATAATTGCTTCGGTTATTATTATAAAAGATTGGGCTTATTCGGCCCAGTCTCCGTCAACTTTAACATTACCTTTTTCGATATTGGCAAGTAGTTCTTCAGTTGACATCTCTTTTATAGATTTGACAGGATTGTTTCCTGATGCAGGTTTAGCTGGTGAAACACCAGAACCTACATTAGCTTTAACTGAAAATAAAAAAGCATTATTATCGTCTTTAGAATATGATGACACAGCATCATTAATACTTAATCCGTTTTCATGTATCCAATTTCCAGTAGCATCTTTCTTTAAATCTCCTACTATATCTTGATAGGCCATATTAGCGGCTTTTTCAGATTTGAAATTTAAAGAGTTAAGCTGAGAACGCACAGCGTTATCTCTACTTAATTCAGTGTTCTTTTGTTCGTATGACTCAAGTTTACTATTCATTTCAGTAAGCTTCATTTGCATAACTTCAGAATGTTTACCTTGTTGTTCAAGACTATTAATTTCTGCTTTTCTTGCATTATCTTTTAGCTCTTCAACTTTAACAATTGCTTCATCCCGTTCTTTATATGCATTATCTAAATTTACTTTAATATTAGATATAGCTTTTGAAACTTCATCATCAACCATTTGTTTTATATCTGGTTGTGTTGTTTCAGTTTTTTTAGTTATTTCTTGAGTGTTTACTATGTTTTCAGTCATTATTTTTCCTTTGGACACGGCCTTAGTTATATTTAAATTTAAAACAAAAGATTAATTCGATAATTTTTCTAGTTGTTTTAACGAAATCAGTTTACCAGTTTTATTAGAAAATTGAGAAAATTTAATATCCCCAGAGTTAAATAAACTAACTCTTTTTTTATTTCCTAATATTGCCAATTTAACATCGTTAGATTGACTTGATAACCATTCAGGATAAGTTGTTTTTCCTGGTACTTGACCATTGATAGAGGCACGGCGGCTATCAGATAATCCAGCAATTTTTCGTTTTTGTAATCTATTATTTTTAGTATTTAATAATTGATCAGTACTTTTTATAACAGGTATAGTTGTTGATCTACAATTAAAATGTTGAGGCGGTTGAGGTGCAAATTTATTATCTAATGAATAAACCTTACCATCTAATCTACCACAAATTAAACTAGTTCTTAAATCTAAAGTAGCTACATATTGGTAACCATTTACAACATCATCATTTAATTTATAAGTTGCATTAGATACAAAATTAGATGTTTCAGTTATAGCAGTTCTAGTTAACGTTTTTAATTGTACAGCAGAAGTAATTAAACCACTTCTACCTAAATCTTGGGCTATATTGATCATAGCTTTATTTTGAGTCATACCAAGTTTGACTATACCTTTTATTTTTCTTTGTTGTAACATACTTATAGAAGTTAATTGTTGACTAAATGTTCCATTGGATTTAATAATCAAGTCATTAACTTTTAAAGTATCTTTAACACCTCTTGCTTTATATATGTTAGATAGTGATTTATCAAATAAATTTTTATAAAATCTAGCGCTCACGCCAGCTAATTTATTTAATTCATCTAAACCATCTTTATATATTTTCTTATAAGTTAAACGAATTTCTCTGTTCAAAGCTCTAGTTAAAGCATTTATATTTACAGTACCAGACATTGCAACAATTCGTTGTAACCTTATTTTGTGTGAAGCTAAAATTTTAGTAATTTCAGTATCCAATCTCTTTTCGTAAAGAGTCAATAATGCACGGTGTTTCAGCATTCTTGAATATACATCATCATTTATACTCATTTATTTCCTTTATTTTTTCTTATTAAGGATATCTAATTCTGCATTAATTCTTTTAGAGTATTCAGCAATTAAGATATCATTTTTATTAACATCTAACGTAGCTAATATCTTTTTGTTATTACAATCACCTAATATAGCTAAATTTTGTTTAACTGCAGGTGATAGATCACTTTCTTTATATTTCTTGTCATCAATAGTTATGATTTTATCTTCAACTTTTCCATTATTACTCATTATTATTTCCTTTTATATGTTTTTTTCTTTTTCTTCTTTTTCTTTTCTTCTTTTTTCTTCTTATACGCCATAATTAAACTCCTTGTGTAGGGTCAATACATGTAAACTTAAAATAAGTTTTATTTGTATTAACTTCTTCTTTTTCCATTCTTTGTATCATTTGATCAGAAAATTTATAACCATATGTTATACAAGAATAATAGTCTTTAAATACTAGTTCAGGTTGAATAGGATCCATACATGTATTGTTTATACCAAAACATAATCCCATTATTAAAACATATTGCATATTATCCCCATAAACTTCCTGTTATAGTACCCTTATTATATTCAGTTGCTCTACTTTCAAAGAAGTTAGCATGCTCAACACCATTAATAACCCAATCAAGCCAGCTTAAAGGATTTTCTTTAACTTTATAATTCGGTTTTAATGATAATTGTAATAATCTTCTATCAGCAATATATCTTATATACTGTTTAACTTCTTCAGCTTTTAAACCTCTTATACCACCACTAGCAAATGCAAGATCTATAAACTTATCTTCTAGGTCTACCATATCTCTAGCAGTTTGATATATTTCAGCTTTAAACTTTTCTGTCCATACTTCAGGGTTTTCTTTTATTAATGTATGAAATAATTTAATCATTGACTCAACATGGTGTGTTTCATCTCTTATAGACCAAGTTACAATTTGACACATACCTTTCATTCTACCAAACCTTTGAAAGTTTAGTAGCATAACAAATGATGCAAATAATTGTAAGCCTTCACCAAAAGCACTAAAGCAAGCAATATCTCTTATAAGACCTTCTGTACCAGTACCTTTAGATTTAAATAAATAAGCATGTTTATCAGCCATTTCTTTATATTCTTGAAATGCCTTATAATCAGTCAATGCCGTTTCACCAATAGTATCATTTAATAATGAATAACTATGAGCATGATTGGCTTCAGAGTTAGCAAATGAACTTAACATCATTCTAACTTCAGGAGATTTAAATTTAGGAATATATCTATCCAAGTAAGCTTGTGCAATGTCAACATCACCTTGAGTAAAGAATTTAAGTATACTACTAATAAGATTCTTTTCTTCTTCGGTTAATCTTTCATTCCAATCCCTTACATCTTCATGCAATGGTACTTCACTTGGCAACCAGTGCATTTTTTGCATGGTATCATAAGCTTCAAACGCCCATTCATATTCAAATGGTTTATAATGTGTTCGTGCCTTAAATAGACTCATATTCTTTTATTCCTTTATTAACCTTCACAAGCTAAACAATCAGCTTCAGGTATTATTGTTCTTTCAACTTTTAACGATACAAGTTCAGCTCTTTTAATAGCTTCACTTCTACAATAGTATAATGTCTTTAATTTTTTCTTCCAGGCTAACATGTGAATATCGTGTAATTCTTTAATATTAACATCAGCTGGTACAAAAACATTTAATGATTGGCCTTGGCAAATAAACTCTTGTCTATCGGCTGCATGCTCAATTATCCATTGTTGATTTATTTCGATCGAAGTTTTAAATATATCTTTTTCGTAATCTGACAGATCTTTGATATGCAATACCGAACCCCTGTTAGCAAGGATTGAAGTCCACGTTTTATCATTGTTTATTCCTTTTGTTTCTAATAATTTTTCTAAATGTTTGTTTTTAACTAAGAATGAACCACTCATAGTCTTTTGTACATAGGCATTAGCTCTATAAGGCTCAATTGAAGGTGATGTAGTACCACAAATAATTGAACTTGAAGCATTGGGTGCAATTGCTAATAAATGAGCATTACGCATTCCAGTACCTTCCATATCAGGAGCTTCACCACGTTTAACTGCTAATCTTTTAGACTCAGCTATAGCTTCAGATTTAATATATTTAAATATACTTAAATTTTTAGCTTTAGCCAAAGCAGATTCAAATGGTATACCACACTTTTGTAAATAAGCATGAAACCCCATAGCACCTAAACCAATAGATCTTTCTTGTGTAGCAGAAAACTTTGCTCTAAATACATGCTCTGGAGCATTTTCAATAAAGTTAGTTAATACATTATCTAAGAACCTAACAATGTCTGAAATAAATAATTTATCATTTTTCCATTCATCGTAAGTTTCTAAATTAACTGAAGACAAACAACAGACTGCTGTTCTATCTTCGGCTGTAGGTAAAGTAATTTCTGTACATAAATTTGAATGATGTACTTTTAGTCCTAAGGCTTTTTGTGTTTCAGGTAATGCATCATTAATATGATCAATAAAACACATGTAAGGCTCACCAGTAGCTACTCTATTTTCTAATATCTTAAGCCACAAATCTCTTGCTGATACAGTTCTAATTGTTTCCTTAGTATGTGGATCAATTAAGTTCCAAGTATCATCATAAGTAGGTTCAGCTATACATTTTTCTATTAATTGCATAAACTCATTTGACATATTAATACCATGATGAAGGTTTAAACATTTTCTATGTATATCTCCACCAGATGGCTTTCTTATATCTAAAAATTCTAGTATTTCAGGGTGAGATACATCCATATAGGCTGCATAACTACCTCTTCTAGTTTTACCTTGACTGAAGGCCATGATTTCACTGTCTACTACATGTAAAAATGGAATAGTTCCAGAAGATTGAGATCCTCCAGATGTTACAGTACCATCAGATCTTACATCACCCCAGTAACCACCAATACCACCACCAATACTTGTTAACCAAGCATTTTCAGTATAGTGTCCAGTTAATCCTTCTCTTGAATCGCCTACATAATTTAAAAAGCAAGATATAGGCATACCTCTTTTTGTACCACCATTACTTAATATTGGTGTAGAGTACATGAACCATAATTTGCTTGAATAATCGTAAATTCTTTGTGCCATTTCATCATTATCTGAATAGGCTTTTGCTGCTCTCATAAATGCTTCTTGTGGACTATCTTCCTCCGGTAATAAGTACCTATCTTTTAAAGTTGTCTTTCCAAAGTCAGTCAAAAGATTATCTCTTTCTTTATCTATCATTTTATTCCTTTTAAGTTGTTTTTAAAATTTTGTTCTTATCTTTCTCTAATTTAGTAGCTGCCAAAGACGTTATAGTGCACAAGTATATAACTAGTGCACCATAAATTGAGTATTTAATTAACTTCATCAGTGTTTTGTTCTAATGAAGAAAGTTCTTGGTTGAATTGCTCTCTTGGACTTATAATCCTATTATCATTTGATATTTCATCCTCACCTTTAATATCATCATAATCTGTAGGAATTGCATCATTATTTTTAGCAACTTCTAAGAAAGTAGTTCTTGGAATCAATCCATTTTGATACCATTCAGTAATTAATCTCATCCAATCAGCTCCACGAGGTGTAGCATTAAAGTCAGCTGATAAATTAAATCTTATATCAGTTTCTTTAATATCAACATCATAACGCCAATTGATCAAATGTTTAATTATCTTTTTCATTGATTCAGATATCTTTGCATTTAATGTACTTAATGCAGCATTTTGAGAAGCATTACGTAAAGATAGAGCTACACCAGATTGGTCTGAGTTATTGGGCTCTAGGCTCAACATCTTGACACCAATTCTAGTTAATTCATCATATCCATTCTTAATTGCTTCTTCCATATCTTTTAAAGCATCAGTAGGTGTTTGTAAAGTTTCGACAGTATCATCTTTATTAACAAACATCCAAGTACCAAGACCTTGCTTAACAAGTTGGTTCTTTTCATTTTCTGTTAATGAATCAGACTTAACCACTGGAGTATAAGTAGCAGATAAATATAATAAATGGTTTCTTCTACTTATTTTATTATATAAGGCTACTTCTCTATTTACAATAGGAGTCATCATAGGATCTACTGTATCAACGGATCCATTAAGTGGGAAGAAAGGAATAAAATCCATTCTTTCACCATTCTTAAATAAATTCTCGTTAGTACCTTGAGAGATCCATACATCTGTTAATTGATCAAAATTATAATCTATACTACCATCAATATATGAAGGAGTATCCGATGTGTTTCTAATAAAGTTTTCTATAACATATAAACCTTGTTCATTTAACTTATGAACTTGCACAGTATCAACATATTTAGAATGATAAGGGCTATTAGCATCATAAGCTAATGTAAAGTATCTAGTTATAAGTTGATCTAATTTAACTTGACCTTTAAAGTCAGTTCCAGTAGACCAATTAATAATATTTTCAGCAGTATGTAAAACAGGATAAGGCTTAACCTCACGTCTATCTTCTGGGCTTAAACTATCAAGATCAACAGTTGGATAATCTATTTGTACCCACGCTCTTGATGTTTGAAGTTCTTCCCATAACGCACTACTTAAAAATGACAATAGGTTAGATTTATCACCACCAATATCATCTAATATCCATGCTTTAGCTTCTTTTGGAGCATTGTCTATTTCTAATAATGGTTGTTTTCGTAATAATCCACCAATAATCATTTTTGAGAATTCTGATGTAACGCCTGGCACTTCGGCCTCGGCTTTATAGAAATCGTATTGAGTTTGAGTCATTGTCGGGTTAAAAGGCAAAAGTAGATTGTCTACTGATGGGCTTTGGTCATAATCTTTAGTATATGATGGTCCTTGAATAACTGCTCTGTTACGTTTCCATTCGTTTACTTGACTTAGATATTCATCGTTTGGATATCCTGGTCCTTTTTGAGTTGCAGTAGATTTAACTATTGAACTGTTTTTATATTTGATTGTCATTTATGTGTTTCCTAAACATTAAGATGAACCAAGACACTTGGCTCGTTAATTTAATTAAAATAATTTTGAATTTGGCCGTACACCGATGGAAACATATTAGGATCCGTCTATGTGCGACTGGTCACCCCAGCAGCCCCGCCAGAGGGGGTACCGCTATGTTTATTTTACGCCCAGAGCCTAAAGCCCTGAAGGTCCCTCTCTGCAAACAGTCAGTTCTATTACAATTGAAAACGTACGGTACGTACAGCTGCCCTAACCTTAGTAAACATAGTATTTACTGGGCTCTGGGCTTGTAATGTTGAATAGTTCGGACCGCGAGATAGGCTTACGGAGACAAAATTATTATATAAGCCTTAAACACCAATGGAACAGTGCCATTTGATTACGGCTACCATTGATTGACTTTATTATTATATTTGATTGTTTAAGCACGGCTTAAAATGACCAAGAACTATCACGGATAATTTGTGGTCTGTGTTTACCAATGGGGTATAGCATTTCTACTATATATCTTATCCCATCACTAAAATGCTCAACACCTTTGGACTTATCTATTATAGCATTGTCCATACCGGTTGTGAAGCCTTCCTTCCATGAGGTTGTCTCGATGGAGGCTATTGTTCTTGTTGTGGTGTGCTTATTAAAGTATAACCTGCTCTTACCATTAGCATCTTTAAGCATGGCATTAACAGCATTAACACTATCAATAATAGGTGGTTGCTTACTCCTTGCTAATACCTTAAACCCTGCATCCCTTAGGATACTAAAGTCTGTGGTACCAGTGGCAGCACTTGTCTTCATTGCTCTACCGGAAGCATCTGGGTACACCAATATATCCCTATTCTTATATCTACCTTTAATAGACCTTATCAATTGGTAGGTATCAGCATTACCATAAAATTCGTCCATGGCATGCAGTTGGTTACCCCTATGACACCATACAGTAGCAGCCATTATTTTAACGTTAAAATCTATGCTTATATGTACAGGTTCATCTTTACCTATTGGTAATAAATTATTGCTTACATTAATATTACGATCAAAGTTATAAAATACACTATCTCCTGTATTATTAAATGTAGCACAATATTCTTGGTTAAAGCTTTTCTCATCCATGGTTGCTCTTGCAAGGTCTAACTCTTCCTTCATATCTGGTCGTACAGATTCAGCAGTAAATTGCCAAGACTTCCATACACCAGTTTTATCTTCTTGCCCTCTTATCCATAGCTTATAAAAATCATTTACTATACCTTTGGGTGTGCTAATAACAAACACAGAGGCCTTTCTTTGTGGATCTGAGGTCATAGGTAATATAACTTCAGTAAAGGCATTTTGTTTAATATAAGCAAATTCATCTAATACAATAAATGTAGGAGATGGTGATATACCCCTTAAACTATCTGGTCTATCAAAACCTTTTAAGGTAATTTTAGAACCATTAATAAATCTTATTTCTAAATCCATTTCTCTTGGATGTCCATCAATATGATCTGGGTGTACCAAACTTTTTAATGTAGTCCAAATAGATTCCCTAATCATTGATACAGTTGGTCCAATGACAATGGCTCTTCTATTAGGTTGTTCTAAACAATGATTATATGAAGCAACACAGGCTAAATAACTTTTACCAACCCTACGGCCAGAAGCCATAACCTTAAACCTAGCAGGATCAATTAAAACTTCCTGTTGAAAGTCGAATAGTTCTATTTTATGATCCATATGTTTATTTTAAATACTTAATATAATAATCGGAAAACAAGTTATTATGTTCCCAATGTTTAGTGTTTCAAGTTAAATACTTTATCCTATCAGATAATCTATTGGCTCTTTCACCAACTTGACTAGCCCATCTAGAATCTAGCATCTCTACAGCAGCAACTTTCCACTCTTCATTGTTCATTGCTGTTATAAACTTTTTAAATTGTTTTAATCGAGGAGCACCCATATTGAAACACATATTAACAATTACTTGTTGAGCTTCACTTGGCATGTTTTCTAAAAACCCAAATACCGTTTTAGCCTCACTTATATATGTTACAACATCAGCTTCGAATATAGCATTAACCCTTTCTTCTGAAACAGGGGTCCCAACAGGGGCACCATATTCTTCATCAGTAGCTTTAACTAGATGTCCAATACCCAATGTCTTATAACCTAAATGGTCATCATACACTTCATATTTAACACCTTCATCAATTTTTAATTGTTCTCTTAATTTATTAATATCCATATTTCTTCCACATAATTAATCCTTTAAGTTAAATTTATTTTCTTCAAATTTTATATTATATTTAGGTAAGCCCTTCATGTGATCTTTCCTGACCCTAACATTTAACATGATATTGACGCACTTAGGGGAATCCATTCTGGATAATTGTAAAAGAAGCTCAAAAAGTTTAGCAGTTGCTTTAGACGTTGAAGTCCAAACAATCTCCTTATGACTTACCAGTTTATCCCGGACAGTATTACTGCCGAAATAACTAGCTAATGCTGTACCGTATTTAGCGGTAAACCCAATGTAATATGATCCATCAGTATAGTACGTCACGTATACTTTATAAACTTTCTCAGTTAGTTTTGGCATCATCTACTGCGCTTTGGGTTATGGTTACAGACTCGCTATTTTCTAATTCTATGGTAGGTCCTACTACCTTAACCTCGTTTGGTATAGGTGCTTTTTGGACTATTGTTAATATAGGTATATTACTTGCTTCCAATGTAGCACTGCCAACGGGTTGTTTTGCATAACTGTACTCAATGAGTTTCTCAGCTATACGAACTCTTAAATTTTGTGATCGAAAATCATCTTTACCCTTAAGCTTACTTAGTTCCTTAACTAATATTGCTATAGGGTCAATACCTAATTTTCTTAATTTGTCTATAGAAGACTTATCTATGGTACTTTTCTCTACCGTAGACTTTGGTGGTCTACCGGCACCAGGTCTTGCTCCACCCTTTCCAGCCATAATAATCTCCTATTTATAATTTTATAACACCAATACGAATATCGCACTGGGTACTGTAAGACCTGGTAATAGGACTTATTATATATACATCTTATATATCTATATATCTATCTATTAATCGACTAGAGCCCACTAAGGCTTAGATTACTCTCAATGGGCTTAGTTTTTTTTTTTTTTTTTTATTTCTGTAAGGCCTGGTAATAGGAATCACTTACGTAATTATAAGTTATTTTCCCGCTTCTTTTTAGCTTTATATAGGTTCACGCGGCCTTCTTTTTCCTTAAGAACCCTTATTTCACTTTTCTTTTGATAAAATTGTTTATCCCTTAATGTTTTAAACAAATTTAACTTCGTAGCCTTGGTTTTCATTATTTTTATTGCTTTTTCAATATTATTATCCTTTAAGACAATTGTAAAATTGGCTCTTTTCATATAATAAATTGAATTAATAAAACACAAGCAATACCAATTACGAACCACTTAACCTCTTTATTATAGGTGTCTAAAAAGTCAGCCACCCATTGTATACCATCTCCTATATTTTCTATCATCTTATATATATAGTTATCCATTTTTCTCCTTTAAGCAAAAGCAAATTCAGATTGCAATATTTGACTGCTATCTAAATCCCCTCGGTTTATCATAGGTACCAAGTTTCCTGTCTCATTTAATACATGAGCCAGTGGATCCTGGTCTATAATATATTTAAATTGTTCTCTAATACATTGTTGCATATTAACAACATTAGCTGCATGGCAACCAAAGCTATCATGTGCACTTACTATATCAAAGTCCAATTTATCTATTACTAACATTAAATGGAGCGAGTCCAAATTATGAATAGTATTAGGACTAATTCCAGCCTTAGCTTTACTAATATTTAATATAGCTAATTCTGACTTTATTATTGCATCAAATCTATTATTCCATTTATAAGTCTTATCTGCATTTTGGATATATAAACCATCAACAATTGTTACCGTACTATTTTTATACTTTATATATTTTTGTGTAAAAGGAAAATTACTAATCAATGTTTTATGACTATATTGCTTTCCAGTTTTACTCATATATAAACCACAGTTTTCTTTAAACAATTTCATGGTTTCTGACACCATAGGAAATTCTTGTTCAATTGTATTATAAACAAGAGCGCCCAAAGCCCTAGCCGCTGAATGTTGTTTATTACTAAGATATACATTATCAATATCCCTAGTATCCTGTATAATTTGACTTCCCATACCCTGCTTTGTTGCAGAATACCCATAAGTCATAACATTTCTTTTTACTATTTTTCTCCATTCCTTAACAGTAAATTTAGCCTTATCCCAATATATAATATCAGTTAGCTTTAACTGAGATTTATACCTTTTTTGATACCACCTTATTAGCTTTTTATATAACTCTGATTTATTACTATTATTTAATTCAGCACTTCTAAACCTATTCCTAAGCTTTTCTATGCCTTTAAAATATAAATTATAATAATCATGCGATATACTATTAGCCTTTTTAGCTTCCTCTTTCATTTTCTCCACAACAGACAAAGCCACATGGCTGTACATATCTCCAGGCTTATTGTTTATACTTGGCTTAATATTAACTAAATGACCATGCTCATCATCCTTTGCAAGGCTAAATAGCCACTGTAACCCATTATTCGAACCGTCACGGTAACATATAGTAGTAGATATAAAATCTTCACATTTACCACCATTAACAAAATGTTTATCTAATTTAGCTAACTCCATAATTGATGATAAAAATTGAAAAGGCTCTTCTGCCTCCATCCAACCTTTAGCATTATATGGATCATTACCCATCTTAACAAAATTATAATATTCTTTTTCTATAAATTTAACTTTGTCATTATGTGGTAATTTATCTTCACCGTACATATTTGCTATATGGTGATATAATTCACCTAACCCATTGTTTCCTAATGGTTTTCCAATAGCAAAAGATAACATACCTTTAGCATTATCACTGTTAAGTTCATTAAGGTATGCACTTAAAGGGTATAGCCTACCCCGATTATCAGCTTGGTATTGTTGGTAAAAAACCCGTCCAACATATGGCTTAGCAGCATATAAAATCTGCTCAGCCTCTCTTTTCTTAGCTAAGGCTCTTTCCTTAGATATTGTTTTAACACTATTATGTTCAAAACAATCCTGTCCGGTTTTTAATGCCCATTTATAAACATCAAATAGTTCAGGCTTAACATAATAGCCAATAGCTTGTTTCTTATTTACTGCATTAAGCACAATGGGTGTATTATTTATATTAATTTGTGATAATACATCATTATTAACGTTTTTAATTAAGTTAATTTGCTCTCCATTGCTAATTGTTACTTTACCAAATTCCCAATTAGGAGCCTGATCAAATAATGGCTTATAAGGATCTGACTTTTCAGCAAACTCTTTAACTAGTTTCCTTAGGTCATTTCTATTTTTACCTGCATAAACTTTATAAACAGTTTTAACTCTATTATGCTGATAATACTCATTAATTAATTTTACAACCACCATATATAAAGTGCTATATGAATTAATTATACCTACACCTAATTTTAAAGATACAGATGCTTTTTTATTTATATTATAAAAAGCTAATACTCTATCTCCAATAGCCATAGCTAATTGAGTTAAGTTTTGTCCTTCTGATACACCGGTTGCAATCATGCTATGTGATAATTGTATAGCAATAGAAAAATCTATCTTATTATTATTAATTAAAGATACAATATCTGCTTTTCTATTACCTTCATTTTTATTAGCTAATTTATCAAATAACATCTCCATCTGGGTTCTTAGCTTTATTCCTACCGGTCCTAATGTTTCTACTTTGTTTAATTGGTCTAACAACATTTTTCCTCCTATATGTATTTAGTTTATTCTCTATCTTAATTATATTATCTTCATATTGCTCTAACAGCTTATTTAACTCCTTAACTTCTTTTTGTAAATGTATTTTACCCTTAATTAACATTTTTTGTTTATCAAGTAAAGCATTTACTTTATGAATTGTAGTATTATTAATGACTAGTTTTAGATAGCTTTTCGACTTTACCATATATATTCTCTATATCCTTATCTATTTCATGAACATCTCTGGTAATATTTTCAAAGCTATTCGATATTATTAACCCTATTTGTACTTGATCATATTTCACCTTGCTTATCCTATATGTTAATTCCATATTAAAGACAAACAAGAGGAAAATTGACAAAACCAACACAAATAATAACCATATTGGTATTTCTAACATTTATACTTCTCCTTCGGTTAATAACTGATATTTAGATTGTCCAACAATTGCTGGTCTAAAGTCTTTTATTATATTACCAGTTAGTTCATGTTTCTTTTGGTTCTTAGGACATGTCCAAGCTTTAACTTCTGCAATATTATCAATTACCAAATTAGGATTATTAATATCAAATCCTTTTTGACCAACATAATGAAATGCTTTAGTTATTCTCTTCTCATGTTTAGCATAGTACTCAGCATCATATCCACCAAACTTACGCCCAGTATCTATATGTTTCTTCCTTACATCTGAACCCTTAATAAAATCCCAATCAGGATCCTTATCAAGTTTATTATATAATGCAGGAATTGCTGTTACTACTTTTACTCTTCCATAGCCACCTGTCGTATGGTTATAATTATGTGTACCAATTTGAGCAAGGTTTTTAAATATAGGATAACCCATACCTAAGCCCTGAAAGTCTGGTAGCACTACAACCCTACCTATATTATATGCAGCCCTTAGCTTAGGATGTGGAAAAGCATTTAAGCTTCCATAACCAACTAATTGCTCATTCCAATAATATAAATATGCATGTGGTGTATTATTAGGTAAATCAGACGTTAAGTAATGATGCTGTTTAAATATGCTCCAAGAACTTTTGTCTGCTTTTCTAATTTGAAGAGTGATCTCTGGTCTGCGAAGTAACCTTTCTGTAGTTAAAGTACCAGTCTTGGTATCAAATATCCAATCCGGTCTTAACCACTCAATTACATCATAATGACACCCTACTAATACTATGCTCTTTAAACCTTTTCTATCAACATATTTTCTTATGCTATTAGATAAAGCCTTAGCAACATTCCTATCAATTACAGAAGTAAATTCATCTACCACTGCATTATCTTTTAAAGCCATTGCCATTTGAGCTCTAAACTTTTGTCCGGTAGACAATGTTTGATATGGTTTAAGTTGATCAGGTATGCTATTTAAAGCAACGGCTGATAACTTTTCACTAGCTTCTTCATATGATTTAAAATGACTAGCTACTGCCATATTAGGATTCCAAATATATTCCTCTTCTTTTAATCCTAATGTTTTTAATATGGAACTTTTACCGGATCCTGAAGGACCCACTATTAATCCAATTCCAAATTCCTTTGGCATATCAAAACTTGGTACAGTAAAACTATTTTCTCCTGTCCATTTAAAATCACTGGCAGAACTAATCCTGTCAGTTATACCATCTTGAAGTACTTTACTTTTTAATATAGTCATATTTATCCTCTCGTTCCTAGTTGTTTTATATTATTATTATTACTTTTATTAAACATCTTTATTATAGTTAATGCTGGATTAAATTTATAATTGCCAACTGGTATACAGCTAGCAACTATAAATAAAATAACAACAATTATTATGAGTTTACCAATATACATAATTAGCTAACCCATTACCTAATATAACTATAATAATAGCCATAATAGTTATTTTAGCATTCTCTCCCATTATATCCCCTTACTAATTGACTGATTGACCCTAACTAGCCTTTGCCACAATTGATCTTCAAATGAGACAGGATAGTTAGATTGATCATAATAATTATTTGGTAACATAGTCATTTGTTTATCACCAACTTTATATATTACATCTAAATGATATTCATATGTAATCCAAGTCCTTCTAGGATTTTTTATATCAATTACTGTAATAAAATTACAACCTTCTTTTATCTCCAACAACTTTAAGTTCATTCTAACAATTAATTCCATTTTGTTAAAAATAGGTGGTGGTGGAGGTAACTCTTTCTTTTTATTTAACATTTTGACGATATCAGGCTTGTACATACTTTCTCCTGTTTAACATTAAATGTATCATCATCAAACTGATCACCAATCATATTTGATAGTTCTGTACATTCACTTATAGATCTTTCATCCCATAAAGTATCTGCTTTCAAACCTGCTTGAACATGATCTATTCTCTTATCTAACTTCTTACGTGACATCTTCTTAACTTTCTTAACTTCACGTTTCTCATTCTCACTATCTGGTACAAGTAACCTTGGTTCTTCACTGCCATTTGTCATTTTCCATTCTCTAAACATATCATTCTCCTATTATTAATTATTAAGTATTGTCTTATTTCTTAACGGCTTTTCTCCAACAGTATGACAAGAATCTATTATAAATGTTGGCTCTTGCCCACTATATTGCATCAATCCCAAAGTATGTGTACCAACTTCATGATAATTACTTTCTTGAGATCCTTGACTTACACAAGATGAATTATGCATCCAACCAGTGTTAGCTACTATAGAACTATTATTAAAAACATTTTTATAATTAGCTCTAACATACTTTACCATGTGCTTAGTAACGTTATTTCTATTTAGACCTATAACATCTTCACAATCTAAATATTCATCTGCTGATATTTTCATTATCTTATTATTATTATCAATAAGACACATAGTCATTTCAGCATTCATGAATTTATTTATAGTAGCATGATTATTCTTTACGACTGATTTCTTAGCAGCAGAAGTATAACCGTTATAGGCCACAGTTCCTACTGCAGCCAGTATCCCGATTATAGCAACTACAACTAAAAGCTCAATTAACGTAAAGCCTTTATTGTTTTGCTTTTTCA
>Ga0307986_10000899_pt1 | contig 21953 bp, 33 predicted proteins | sample EllFjometageno82_FD_203170 | JGI IMG/M metagenome (GOLD analysis project Ga0307986, IMG submission 203170) | Marine microbial communities from Ellis Fjord, Antarctic Ocean - #82 | ecosystem: Environmental > Aquatic > Marine > Unclassified | place: Southern Ocean | collected 2014-10-09
TTTTAATTAAAAATGAAATCAATTCAACATCTGAAAACCACTTATTTTTTGCTTTGAATTGGAATTCATTGTTTTTAAATCTTATTTCAGGATCTAATAAGATTTTGTTTAGATTTGGGATGTTTGGAGAAATTTTATTTAATATGAATTTTGTTTTAAAAAATTGACTCTTAAGTTTTTCGAGTCTAACTTTATAATCATTTGAATTTATCTTGTTAGATTTTAACATTTCTGAAAGAGCTATATTTTCTTTCATGTTCAGTTCCACAAAACGGGTTTTTAATAATTCTACTTTTTTGTTATTTTTTTGTCCAAAAGAAAGAAGTGGAATAAATATAATCAACAATATAATTAATTTTTTCATGGTCTAAATATAATAATTATATAAATCTTATACTTTTATAAAGGACTTTGAAGTAAATTAAATGTTATTAAATGATCCGTAATAAGATAACCGGGTTTTTACTAAAGATAAATTATTGTTTATTCAGGATTTGTTATATTTGTGGATCATTAATCATATAAAATGAAAGGAATTATTGTCCCTCTTCTACTTCTTTTTTTAATAAACTGCTCTAAGGATTCTGACGAACTGACTATAAATCTTTATGGTCTAACACAAGAAGATATAAACCAAGCCTTGATCATTCATAATAATGCACGTTCCGAAGTAGGAGTTGCAAATCTTAAGTGGTCATCTTCATTGTCGAAAGATGCGTCAAATTGGGCACTTCAAATGGCCAAAGAAGATAGAATGTATCATTCTGAAAATAATACGCGCACTGGACAAGGAGAAAATTTATATTATACATCTGCAACAGATTCACTAACATCTGCTAGAAATGGATCTCAACTTTGGTATGAAGAAATTAAATTATACACCTATTCGCCAATTCTATCAGGAGAAAATGATTTTTACGAAATAGGGCATTACACCCAAATGGTTTGGAATAGCACTACAGAAGTTGGAATGGCTATGGCTGTTTCAGACTCAGGCAAGACATATGTAGTAGCTAGATATAGTCCTCAAGGTAATTTTGTTGGAGAATTTCCATATTAAACATACTCAGACTTATTTAAACTACTGGTATATCATCTCTTTGGTAAGTTGAAATAAGGTTATTAGAGATGTAATTTTTGAATTATAAATAAGTATCATTACATTTATTTGTCTTAAATAACTAACACAATGGAAATAAATTCAGTAATATTTGAGAAAAAATGGTTTGATAGAGCCATACCCTTAAGATTTAAAATTAATTTGTGGTTGCTTGAAAAATTAGGCTTGTTTGGATTTGCTCTATTTTCGTTTTTATGGGGTGTCCTCGCGACATTAATAATCCAATATGTTCTTAATTAAGAGCCTATAACTGGAAGACTAAAAAAGAGGTGTAATTAAAATTTTAAGCTTAAAAAACTAATCATATGGATCTAGAAAAAATAAAAATTACAGTGTTTAAAATAATCGATTCAATTGCTAAAAGTCTAGGAGTTGAACTGAGAATTTTAGTTTTAATTGCTTTTTTAGTTGGTTATATTTTAGGTCGTCTCTAATTAACTAATACAACTTTAAGAAGCAATTAGATAAATCTCTTTATTCAATAATGTTAAATTATTTTATAACTAACACCATGTTTTAAAAATTGTTAAGTTTCACAAACTTTTTTCTATTGTTATTTTTACTTCATCAAGAGCATCGATAATTACTTCGTTGAAAATATTTTGTCCAATGTTTGTTACATGTTTTGCTCCTTCTAGCTCAAATCTGTCAAAAGCGTTTTCTATAGTGCTATATTCATTATCTCTAATGGTACTTATGGTTGATAATATTGCCTCAACAATTTCTCTTTTTCTCTTTTGGTAATAATCCATATAACTAATAATGGTTGTATTAATATTACTGATAATTTAAAATCTTTACTAAAGTTAGTAAGAATTAACATGGCATACATAATATGTCAGGCATCAATTATTTTTCATTGTATTAATGATTTATATAATTAAAAGCTATCCATTAAATTGGCAGATATTTACTTGTTAATCATAGTCTTTATATTTGGTTATTAAACTATTAGCCTATGCTTTATAATTATTTGGGTTATTTGTTATTACCTTTTTGTTACTATAATTTACTTAATAGAATATTAGACTTAATTAGTATGGATTTATAAAGAATTTATTGAGCTGTTAACAATCATAGTATTTAATATCTATATTTGAAAAATGATGCTTTTTAACCAAGCTTTAATAAACTTTTCATCTTTGATGTTCGCCTTATCTAAACTTTGAACACAAAGAAATTTTACATTGTCTTGTGAAATACAATAATTCAATTTTTTCTCAACATATTTTTTATTTCTATTTACGGGGTATATATAAACTCCATCTATCGGGGCTCTATAAATGTTTTGCTTTTGAAGCTCTAAATTATTTGCCAGTGATACCGTATTAAATTGATCGTAATTTCTAAAACGATAAGAGATGTTTATTTTTAATAGTTCATCATTATTGCTTAAAAAATTTTTTATTGTCTTTTTGTTTATTGGGTGAGGTGTGTGTTCTACTCTAAAAAAATTTTTACTATATCCAAGCTTATTTGCTGCGTTCCACTGTCCGATGTAATAATTTGGACGAAGCAAAAAACTCTTCCTATTTAAGATAGTTGTTTTGATATATTTTTTAAAAGTATCATAGGCTAATTTAATTTTTGGTTTGGATTTCCATTTACCTCTTAAAACAGGACTTCCGTTTATAAACCAATCTGATTGTTTCACAGGACGAATCAGGAAAAAATCATCATTAAAATAAACAAAATTATCAGAAAGAGAATTTATTCTCCAAAGCAAACTCTCAATTGATCTACTATTAAAGCTAGGTAAAAAAAATTCGTGCTCTTTAAATATTTCTTTATGATCAATTATTTTAATGGAATTAGCCCATTTTGGGAAAAAATTTTTAAAAATAACTGAAAATTTAGGTGTTTGCCCGTCAGTTATAATAAAAATATTTCTTACAAAAGGAGCAAATTTTAAGATTGAGCCAACACAATATTCGATTTCATTTTTGGATTCGAATCGAGTATTCAAAGAACTATGTAATGAATGTGATTTTTCTTTTTCCAAAAAAAAAGCTCTCTTTTTTTTTAAATCAGGATCACTTCCATTTACCCATGTTATTACTATATCTATTGGAATTTCTTTTTTGATATACTTTATAATTTGATCAAACTTAAATTATGGTTATGATAAACTTTCTGTAGTTTAAAATAAATGATGGATGTTTATTCTACACAATATTCGTCTCCTATTTCAAAAGAATTATAAACTTCTTCTGAGACACTCCCAGACATAATAACTATTTGATTTTGAACATTTGTTAGTTTTTCATTCCAATAGAAAAAATATTTTCCCCCCCCTGATCCCTTATCTTTAATTTCAACACATCCTGTTTCTTTGGAACAACAGGTAATTACTAAGATTAAAAATATGAGTGCTTTTTTCATTAATTCATTGTTTTAATCAAATATAATAAATCTAAAAGCCTACTACTCTTAATATGAATTTGGTTTAATCATTTTTATTAAAATTTTCTTGTTCAAATTCTTCGAAAACATTCTTATTGTTAAATTATGTTTTTTTCTACTGAAGGAAAAAGTCTTTATTTTTTTTATAGCTTTACTAATGAATGAAAAAACAATATCCTTAAAAGTCAATTGACTAGATATATTGATTACAAATAAATAAAAATAATGAAAAAATTATCTATCCCATATGCAATTATCATTGGTTCCATATTTATTAGTATTTCCCTTTATTTTGGACATTCAGTAAATAGGTACTCACATATAGAAGGGAAACAAATATTAGACAAAAAAGAAGGTGTAATTTATTTGTTAAATGAAAAAAAATATATTCTTAAAAATGGTGATGTGTATCAGTATGAATAAATTAAATTAATTTACTGTTTAAACTTCCAGAACCTATTGTTTGTTAAAACACTTTAACTAATGTTACCTTTATAGTCATGAAGAATAAACAGGTTACGCTTTTTGGAGCGTCAGGCTTAATTGGGGGTGTTTTGATAAAACAACTTATAGAAGATCCTTCCATTTCAAAAATAATAGTTGTTTCAAGAAGGCCTATTGAATATGAACACAAAAAAATAATTTTTTTTCAGATATCTTTTTCTGATCAAAAAGAACTTGAAAAAAGTGTTGCTAATAGTATAGTTGTTTTTTCAACAATTGGTACCACAAAAGCCAAGGTAAACGGAGATGAAAATGCCTACAGAAAAATAGATTTTGACATTAATCTTTCCATTGCTAAATCTTGCCTAAAAATGAAAGTTGACCAGTTTCAGCTTGTCTCCTCAGGAGGTGCAGATAGGTTAAGCAAGAACTTTTACTTAAAATTAAAGGGAGAAATAGAAGTAGCTGTATTTGATTTAAAATTACCTTCGGCCATTGTTTTTAGACCCTCTTTATTGTTAGGAAAAAGAAATGAATTTCGTTTTGGTGAAAAGATTGCACAAATTTTAATGTCTTTATTCTCTTTTTTATTCCCCGATAATTATAAGCCTATAAAAGCAACCTCTGTTGTAAAATCAATGATTAAAATTTCTAAAACTAAACAGCTAGGAAATCATGTAATTTATAATAAAGAAATGGTGAAAGATTTAAAATGAACTCTCACCCACCTTTGGTGTCTTTATTAAATAAAAAATAAGCTAACTTGATAAATTGTGATTGTTTATGATAATTATTTGCTTAGTTAAGTTGTGTTTTGAGAATTATTAACCATAAATCAATTAAAATGACAAAACTTTTACTTTTAGTAATCTCACTATTGTATTCAAATAGAATATCAGCACAAGTTGTTTCTTTTCATCCTGTTAAGGTAAGTGCTTCAACTGGAAAATTTTCTTGATATAGAGACTAACCACATGAAAAAAATTGCGCAAAAAACAGTTAAAAGTGGAGACTTATTAGGACGGCGCTTGTTAGAAACTTTTAGCCCTGGCTCTGATGATTTTAATTATATGTTTGTCAATATTTATAAAGGTTTTGACGCTGCAACCTATCCAAAAGCAAATTGGTGGAATAATTCCGAAGAAGTTATTGGTGTAAAAACAAATATTTTTTAGATGTTTATTTTGGTTTAGAATTTGACTGGAGATATTTTTATGCGGTAAAACAACAAATCTCCAATACCCAACAGGCAAGTTATGTTATCTTAAACTTTGCTCGCCCAAATAATGTTTCAATTCATATGACTGAAACAGAAAAGTGTGTAATCTCACATTTAAAAAAAATGAAAAAAAATGAAATGGTTGGATGGGGTTTTGCCTCGAAAATCAACCCTCAAGGAAAAGAATATTCTTCTATAATGGTCTGGAGTTCATTTAATGATCTTTCAAATGTAATGAAGCACTTGGCAGGCTATAGAGTAATGAAAGATCTTCTCTTTGAGAAATTTAATAAATAATAGATTGGAGAAATAGATACACTATTAAGGTTGTTTCAGCAACAAAATAAAACAGAACCCTACCTTCGCGGAGGGTTCTTATTTCTCTTTAATTATAAATTTTTCATTATTTGGAGTCAAGTTACCACTCGTCTTTATTAAGGTCATCTAATATTTTTTTGTAGATAGATTGAAATAGAATAGTAGCATACTCCTTTAATGTCTTTTGATAATTATTTATAACCCTAGGTTGAGACTGGATATAAAGTTCCTTTTTCTTTTTACTTGTCGATTCAAAATAATCTTGATTCGTTTCTTCAATAGCTTTTTGCTTAAAACGCTCAAGGTCTGCTGCTAAAAAATCCATTTTAGCGGGAAAGGGTAGTTTAAAATCTGTTCCGTCTGAATCATAATATTTCCCGTCCTGATACTGCATTTCAATTCGAAACTTATCGTCCCTTGCCTCTAAAATAATAGTATAGTCGTGGTTATAATCAACATAATCTAAAAGATTTGGATCTTTTGGATTTATTAACTTATATGAATTAATAACTGGCACCATTGCCATTGCTTTTATTACGATTCGCTTAGAATCTGGATCGTTAAAAACAATTACATCATTGGCATTTTGATAAATAAGAGCTAAGGCAAAATTTATCTTTGAGAAAACTTGGGCCGCTGCAAGCCCTCTAACCTCATAAATTTGCGAAGCTTTATTGCCATCAATTTCCTGAGAAAAAGAATTTACACTTACTAAAAATAATAAAATAATTATGTGATTGATTTTCATATTAAAAAATGTATTAATGATACTATATGTACAAAATTGGGAAAATTGGTTACTCGAAAAAACCTAAAAATTATCTTTTTCAAACTCTTTTAAACTCCATATCACTTCTGGATTTTCAATAAAGTCTAAAGGATTGCCCATTGCTAATGCGTGAATATCCAGGTCTTCGTTATTAAAGCGTACCACCCAATAATCAACTTTATTGATTTTAGAAATTCCCTCAAGTAATTCGACAGCTATTTTGTGTTTCTTATTTAAGTGGTGAGAGAAAAAATAGCAGCTTTTCCAGCTCTGATCTTTTTTTGGTTTAAACTCTAAAAGAAACTCATTTATCAACTCTTCTCGTTCCATTATTGAAAAATATAAATTTTATTTTCAACAAATAACGTTAAAATTTTATAGTCTAAAGAATAAAATTGATCTGGCTTATTAATGATCTTGGAGATAAAAATAGTTTTGGTTTGACTATATTGTTGAACTCTGTCTTGTCTATTTAAACCTTTTATTAGTTTTTGGGAATAGAAGATAGTGCTAATGAAAATAATGACCCTTTCCTGGAGATTAGGAGAACAAATTTAACTTAAAAATAAATCGTTCTATATTAAATAGATCAATAGTGATTAATTTGAAGTTATCCTTTCCATGTTCCTCCATAGCGATAATGTTCATTATCTCTTCTTACTTCTATAAGACAATCATTACATAGAAAAACCCATTCTTTAACTGGCTTGTATGATGCGCGAAAAGCCATTCTAACGTTTTTTTTACACTTTTCGCATTCTTTTTTTTTCATTTTTATTTTAATTTATTCTGTTGTATTCTTTTGACTTTTCCGTTTTAATCTCTTGAAAAAATATGCCCAATTAGACCAAGTTTAGATATAATTTGTCTTTTGAACACAGTTTTTGTGAGATTTTCCAATATCGTTAAAATTTATGTTTTTTAACGATTTATGTTCATAAAACTAGCACAATTTTGAAAAATTTGATTTAATGTTTTATCATATATCCCTGTAGGGATTTTTGAACCACCGTTATTATTAACAATAATTACTTTAGAATCTAGGTTCTTAACCCTGAATTTTCTTATTTCACAAATGTCTTCAGCAGAAATAGCCAATAAAATATTATTATTTCTTGTTATAAAAAACATTTCTGTGGAATAATCAAAATAGAAGATATAGTTTCGCGTTATGACTTTAAAAGTATTTCGAATATTTTCTGGCCTTTCACATTTATTTTATGGCATTTTTGCATTGTGTGACCCGTTTTACATAGATGAATTTGAAAGATTTGGATTTTCTGATTTTAGACTTTTAATTGCCCTTTTTCAAATTTTTGGGGGTATCGGTCTTCTGATTAGCTTTCAGAAAATTAAATTAGTTGAGATTAGTTCAGGGATATTGACAATTATGATGGCGGGAGCACTTATTACTAGAATCATAATTAAAGATGATTTAATACGGTGTTTGCCAGCTTTAGGCTACTTATTAATAAATTCTTTTATCTTTATAAAAAGCATAAAAATATCAAAATGAAAAATCTTAAATATCTTTTAATGTTAACCATATCGTTAATTGTATTGAATGTATGGTTCTTCCGCTTTAACACTTTTACTATATACAGAGGGGGAAATGCTACTAATATGATTGAGGAATTTGCTGCTTACGGTCTTAGTGAAACGGTAGTCTATATAATTGGGGGATTGAAGGTTTTAGCGGCATTTGGTCTTTTGTTAGGGATTGTAATTAAAAAAATCATACTCCCAGCAGCATCTTTAATGGTTACTTTAATGCTTGGCGCTATTATAATGCATTTTAAAATAGATGATGAAGCTATTAAATTTCTGCCTGCTGGACTACTTTTTGTTTTTAGTTTAGCAGTCTTATATCTTAATAAAAAACAAAAATCTTAGAGGGTTAAATCTCTCGCATAAATTTAAAAAACAAAAAACTTACGTAACTCTATTGTTGATTATGAATTATTTTATGATTAATTAAAATTGGAATAATGGCTAGTCTTGTCATCCTTAAAAAAAATTGCCATAGAAACATCTCAACAAATGGCTATTTTAAGATTACCCGTTCAATTTCTTTTTATAGAAACGGTACATTGACACTCAAAAGAGAAGTAGAACAAGAGAAACACTTTAAACAGATAAATATTTTTAAAATCATTTATGAGCTTACATTCTTGTTTGATAGGTATATAATTCATGATACCTTCCCTTTGTCTTTATAAGTTCTTCGTGTTTTCCTCGCTCCACTATATCACCCTCTTCTATGACTAATATTTGATCTGCTTTTTGGATTGTGCTTAGACGATGAGCGATAACAAATGTAGTTCTGTTACGCATTAATATTGCTAAACTTTTCTGAATAAAAGCTTCACTTTGAGTGTCTAAATTAGATGTGGCCTCATCTAAAATAACAATTTTAGGTTTTGCTAGTAAGGCTCTTGCAATTGAAATCCGCTGGCGTTGCCCACCTGATAATTTGACACCTCGCTCACCGATAACCGTGTCTAAGCCATTCTCAAAACGATCTGTGAATTCATTAACATAGGCTCCTTCAACTGCCTCTAAAAGATCTTCTTCTGAAGCTTTTGGTCGTGGGAAAAGTATGTTTTCTCGAATGGTTCCTTCATACAAAAAATCATCTTGAAGTACAACGCCTAATTGACTTCTAAAGCTTTTTAAGTCTACTTTTGATAGATCAATTTCATCTATAAGCACTTGTCCAGAATTAGGATTTAAAAATGCAGTCACTAAGCCTGCAATAGTTGATTTTCCTGATCCTGAAGATCCAACAAGTGCGGTTACGCTTCCTTGTGGCGCTTTAAAAGAAATATTTCGAAGTACTTCTGTGGTATCATCATAACTAAAAGAAATATTATTAAATGTGATATTCCCCTTAATTTTATCAAGTGATATGGTTCTTATTTTTAAGTTATTTTCTTCATCAATACCCATTAATTCTTGGGTTCTATCCAAACCTGCAAAGGCTTCTGTTAATTGACTCCCAATGTTACTCATTTGAACAATGGGGGCAATCATAAAACCCAGAAAAAGTGTAAAGGACACAAATTCACCATAAGTCATAGAATTATTCATAATAAAATACCCTCCCATTCCCATAATACCAGCAGAAGCTAAACCCAACAAAAATGTTGAAGAACTAGTCATAAATGCAGTAGCCGTTAAACTTTTTTTAACATTTTGGTATAAATCTTCTACCCCTTTTTCAAATACTTTTTGTTCTTGAGCTTCAGCATTAAAACCCTTAATTACTCTAATTCCATTGAGGGTTTCTGTAAGACGTCCCGTGACTTCAGCATTTATTTTACCGCGAGCCCTAAAAATTGGGCGAATATATCCAAAGGCCTTTAATGCAATTACAGCAAATATTAGTACAGGTACAAGAACAAATAAGGTCATTTGAGCATTTATACGAATTAAAATAATAAGTGATATAATGGCAGTTACACTTCCACCTATTAATTGCACTAATCCAGTTCCCACTAAATTTCTTACACCCTCAACGTCTGTCATGACCCTAGAAACTAATGCACCTGATTTGTTATTGTCAAAAAAACTAATAGGGAGGGTAAGTAGTTTTTGTTGCACTTTGGCCCGTAGAATTGAAATTAAATGTTGTGCCTCAACACTTAAAAGCCTGGTTAGTGAGAATGCACTAACTGATTGAAACAATAAAGCGATGCATACCACTACTAATAAAAATGTGAGGGAATGAGTATCTTTTGAGGGAATAACTTCATCGATTAATGATTTACTTGCATACGGAAGAACTAATCCAGACAAACTGCGAACCAAGATTAAAAAAAGGCCTAAAAAAAGGATTTTTCTTCTTGGCCATATAAATTCTTTAAAGGCCCATTTAAAGGAAACGTTGTTTTTATTCATGCGATAAAAGTAGAGAATTCTTTTAGTTCTTTTTAGCTAGATTTTAGAAGCTTTATTTTATCAAAAAGCATATAGAAAACTTTATTAAATCAGGTTTAAATCATTCACACAATTTCTCTAACTTGAAAGACTCTTTGAAAACTATTTATGATAAAAGAAAAGTTGTTTTTTCATTGCAAAAACTATCTTCAAAAAAGAAAGAATTTATTGGAACAAAGAAAAAACGAGTTACAACTAGCATTGACTTCTGAAACTAAAAGCAGTGCTGGAGATAAGCATGAAACAGGAAGGGCAATGATCCAGATTGAACGCGAAAAACTCGGAAACCAACTATTGGCATTGGAACTGGAGGTTCAAAAGTTACGATCACTTAAAAACCATCATAACACAGGCATAGTTAGTTTGGGTTCAGTTGTTCACACAAACAACGGAAATTATTATATTGCATTGGCCGCAGAATCTTGTGATATTGAAATCCATAAGTATCATTGTATTTCTCCTATAAGTCCTGTTGGTAAATTATTACTTGGAAAAAAAGCAAAAGAACATATAAAGTTTAATAGTACTGTAAGTATGATTATTGAAATTCTATAATAGTAATAGCAATTCTTCAATTGAAAATTCATTGAAACACCTCACATTAAATTTTATAAACAAGAGGATTGGTTTTGTGGTATCTTTATGTAATGGAAGAAAAAAAAGCTAAAAACAAAAAAACCAATTTAGGGGGGTCATATAAATTTAAAATTGCCAAAAAGTATAACAAGCCAAGAACAAAAGGAGATAAAATTGCAAACAGAAGAAATAAAAAGTAGGAAAATCTTAATTATAAAATTTATTTATATTTTATTTATACCTATACTTTTGAGTTGCTCAAAAGATGAGAATTTAGAGGTCATTGGAGTTGTCGAAGAATTTAGTCTACAATCAAACATTATTAAGGATAGCTATCCTATTTATGTTTATTTACCAGAAAATTATTCCTATGATTCTTCCAATCAATTGATAATTGGTTTAGATGGTGATACTCGATTCAATGCTATAGCAAATCTAATTTCCGATAAAACTCAGAACGGAAGTATGCCACCTTCTATTTTAATATCTATTGGAAACAATAAAAATAGGAATCGAGATTATACGCCAACATCTTATGATTACGGTACTGGAGGTGCTAATAACTTTTATCAGTTTATTAAAGAAGAACTGATACCTGAACTTGAATCAAGATATAATTTAGACCCATCAAATAATAAAACACTAATTGGGCATTCTTTTGGTGGGTTATTCACACAGTATGTTATGGCACAAAATAGGCAAGATAACCCATTCAATAAATTTATTGCAAGTGGCACATCATATTGGTACGGTTCAGGTGTTATATTCGAATATGAACAGAATTATGCAAATGAAAACATTGACTTAGACGTAACATTTTATAATGGAATGGGAACCTTAGAAGGAGGAGTTATGCTGGCGTCTTTTGAGGAAATGAATGAGCGTATAGAAAATAGAAGCTATCCGAATTTTAAGCATAAAAATGAATTAATAGAAAAAAGCGGACATACGGGTTCTGCAAATACAATATTTAAAAAAGGATTAGACTATGTATTCAATAATTAGAATTATCGGTTTGTTGTTTATCAGTAACACGCTATACGCTTAAAAAACCAACAACAACTCTTTAGAAATTGGTGTATTGGGAGCAGGCGATGAATCATTCTATTACGGAGGCTACAGCAAATTCATCGTACCGCTGTCTAATAAAACAAATTATTTTACGCTTTCTTTTGCTCTAACTGCCTATTTCGATTTTAAAGGAGAATCAGAACCAAATGCTTATTTAGTAGATGATATTGATATGCGATTAATACCAACTGTTAATTTTGGGTATTCGTTAAATTTTAATAAAGTCCAATTAAATTTTGAAGTACCAATTGGTTTAAGTTATGCCCATACAAAAGGTGCTTATGTAAATGAAACAATAGGTTTCGAACGAGATTATTCCAATAATGAAGTTTTCTTTAATTATGGATTTTCTTTTTCACCAAAATACAAGATTAATAATTCTAATAGCATTGGACTTACTACATTTCTACCTTTTATTAAGGACAAAGCTCAATCTGGATATCAGATTGGAATTGGGTTGACAAAAACTTTTGCTAACAATGTATATAAAAAATAGGCGGAATATAGATACATTCAAGGCTTTTGGCTCGAATCAAATTTTGTGCCTCTTGTGCAACTTTACCTATTACTAAATAAATATTAATTTTGATTGATTATAGGTTTTACTTTTTGAGCAATCAATCCCATGGTGATTTTTAGTTGATCATGCGTTAAATTAGCATTGTCTAATTGAAAGGTAAAACGAGAAATTCCTCCCAAAGCAGCACTGTGTTGTAGAATCTTTTCGGCAACCTCTTCGGCACTCCCCACTAACAAAGCTCCTCTTGGACCATTTTGTGTGTCAAACCCTTGTTTTGTAACCTTTGGCCATCCACGTTCTCGCCCTATACGGGTAAAGTTTTTTGCATAGCCTGGAAAATAATTTGATACGGCCTCATCTTTTGTCTCTGCTACATAACCTAAGGAATGGATGCCTACACTTAATTCATTGGGAGTAAAACCTGCTTCAGCTCCAGCCTTGCGATATAAGTCAACTAAAGGACGAAAACGATGAGTTTCACCACCTATAATGGCAATCATAAGCGGCAGTCCCATACTCCCTGCTCGAACAAAAGAAGATGGTGTTCCTCCAACACCAAGCCAAATAGGCATTTTTTCTTGAAAAGACCTAGGTGTTATAAGCTGTTGATTTAAAGGAGCGCGATATTTTCCAGACCAGGTAATAACTTCAGAATCACGAATTTGTAATAGTAAATCTAATTTTTCTTTAAAAAGTGCATCATAATCTTCAAATTGAAATCCAAACAATGGAAATGACTCTGAAAAAGAGCCCCGACCAACAACCATTTCTGCTCGCCCTGAGCTAATTAGATCGAGAGTAGCATAATTTTGAAAAACTCGTACTGGATCTGCAGCGCTAAGAACAGCAACAGCACTACTCAATTTTATCTTCTTTGTTTGCGCTGCCGCTGCCGCTAAAATAATGTGGGGTGCAGCATCTAAGAACTCTTCTCTATGGTGTTCCCCAATCCCAAATAAATCAATGCCCACTTCATCAGCATAAACAATTCTGTCAATTAGATCCTTTATTACCTGAACACGATCCTCAGAAGAGGGTTTCCCTTTTGAAATGTCTACTGCAGCAAAACTGTCAATTCCTATTTCCATGAAACACTAATTAAGTGGTTACTTTACTAAAATGATTTTGTCTTTTTCAATAAGAATTTTCTTTTTTTTATAAAGCACCCCAAGTGCTTTTTTAAAAGCCTTTTTACTTAAGTGAAGCTGTTGCATAATATCATTTGGACTGCTCTTATCGGAAAGATGCAATACTTCAGAATGATCAAGTTTCTTTAAAATAGTTGCACAATGTGTGTCAATCACATTCAAAAAACCCTGTGGCTGAAGAGAAATATCATACTTCCCATCCTCTCTTATTTTTTTAATGTATCCAATTTTTTTGGTGTTTCTTTCTAGCAGCTCAAAAACTTCGTTTTTGTAGAGTAATCCTTCTAAAGAGCCATTGATTACGACATTAAAGCCCAGATCCGTTTCTCGTCCAATAATAAGCTCAACTTTTTCACCAAGATCTAATTCCATTATGTTTTTAATTTATGATAAAAGTACTCAATAAATAGAGGATTTGTTTTATTAAATTAAGACAAAAATATTTAGCTTAATTCACTATTTTTTTAATCGAATTAAAATTTAATTATTCATTAAAATAGATGGTTTTATGAATAGAAGAAATGCATTAAAAAACATGGGGCTCTTGACCGGAGGGTTAACCCTTATTCCCTATTCATGTTCCCTTACCCCTGAGCTTGTATTTAAACGCTTAGCTAATGTTAAAAAAGAGCAACAAGATTTGATTAGGTGGGTTTGTAATTGTATTCTTCCGGAAGATCTAGAAAACTTTCCTACGCCTGAAAGTCGGCAGCTTTTTGTGTTAACTCAAATTAATGATTGTGAAAACACGGCAATAATTCTTCGCTTTTTAAAAGGTCTTGAGTCTTTTCAGCTAGCCTTATCTCCTACAAAAGAAATAAAAATTGATTGGCTAACTCCAGAAGAACAATTTGTTTTTTTAAGTCTACAATTTGAGAAGAAAGGTGCCATTAAAATATTCTTAGAAATGTTAAAAAATTACTCTCTTTTGCATTTTGAAACATCCGAAAATTATATGAAAAACTATTTAGGCTTTGAATTTATGCCAGGACGTTATATAGGTGACGTGACTGTTTAAACACATTATATTATGAAATCAAATACTTTTGATACCATCGTAATTGGGGCAGGAATGTCAGGGGGATGGGCTGCCAAAGAGTTTAGTGAACAAGGATTTAAAACCCTTTTATTGGAACGCGGCCCCAATGTGGAGCATTTAAAAGACTACCCAACAACCAACACACAGCCATGAGAATTTAAGCACCGTGGTAAGCTTACTGCAAAAGAAAGAAAATCCTATAGCCAGTAGATGTTATGCTTTCAAAGAGGACGCCAAACACTTTTTTGTTAAAGATGATGAGCATCCCTATGTCCAAAAGAAACCTTTTGACTGGCTAAGAGGTTATCAAGTAGGTGGAAAATCAATAATGTGGGCACGCCAAGTTCAACGCTGGAGTAAATACGATTTTGAAGGTCCTAAACGAGATGGTTTTGCAGTAGATTGGCCCATTAGATATAAAGACTTGAAGGCATGGTACACTTATGTTGAGAAATTTGTGGGTGTAAGTGGAAATAAAGATGGTTTAGACACCTTACCAGATGGTGATTTTTTAAAGCCATGGGAATCTAACGTGGTTGAAAATTATTTCAGTAAAGAAATGAAAAAACACTATAAAGATCGGCATGTTATTTATGGTCGTTGTGCACATCTAACTGAAAGCAAACCTCAATTCATCGAACAAGGAAGAGGTCTGTGCATGAACAGAAAAATATGCCAAAGAGGCTGCCCTTTGGGGGGTTATTTTAATGTTAATTCTACTCTGATTCCATGGGCTTTAAAAACCGGAAACATGACTCTTAAGCCAAATTCTGTAGTTCAATCTGTATTGTATGACGAAGCACAACAAAAAGCAACTGGTGTTCGTGTTATTGACTCAAAAACAAAAGAAACAACAGATTACTTTGCTAAAGTTGTATTTGTAACTGCAGCTACACTTAACACTAATCTTATTTTATTAAACTCTAAATCTAACCGTTTCCCAAACGGCTTAGGAAATGATAATGGGTTGATGGGCAAATACATTGCCTTTCACAATTATAGGGCTACAATCAATGCCCAGTGTGAAGGGTTTCCGGGCAAAACTATCGAAGGAGCGAAACCAACATCCCATTATGTTCCGCGTTTCAGAAATATACATAAACAGGAGACAGACTTTTTGAGAGGATATGCTGCTGGTTTTGGTGCTTCACCAGCTAGAGAAACTGATCTTAGAGGCTTTGGTGCAACGCTAAAAAAACAACTCCTCGAAACCAAAGAAACAGGTGTTTGGAATGTTAATTCTCATATGATGGGAGAAACAATTCCTAAAGAAAGTAATCAAGTAACCTTAGATAAAGAAAAGGTTGATTCTTGGGGAATTCCACTTTTAAATATAAATGTAGATTATGATGAGAATGATGAGAAAATGATTCAAGACTTTTTTGAGCAATTTACTGAGATGTTTAAAAAAGCTGGCTTTGTTAATATTAAAACAAACGACAATAAAAGAATGCCTGGAAATGATATTCATGAAATGGGTGGTGTTAGAATGGGAAAAGATCCTAAAACATCATTGCTAAACAGCTGGAATCAGTTACATGAATGTAAAAACGTTTTTGTAACAGATGGCGCTTGTATGACATCTACAAGTACTCAAAACCCTTCTTTAACCTTTATGGCAATTACAGCAAGAGCAGCTAATTATGCTATCAAACAAATGAAAAAAGGATTAATTTAACCTAGGTTTTTTTCTTCTGAACAAGAAAAAAACCTAGGTTAAAGCAGAAATTGGAGTGGATTTATTATCAGGAATTCTAGAATTCATTATCCAGAACCAGAGAGGTGGAACTAATGATAATAAAATAGAGGTTGGATAACCAAAGGGAAGTTGTGGACTTTCTTTTTTGTTTTCCAAAATTTGATATTTTTTAGATGCCTTAAAATGATGATCGCTATGTCGTGTTAATTCATATAAAACAATTCGTCCAATAATGTGATTGGAATTCCAAGAGTGATGCGTTTGTACTCTTTCGTATCTTCCTGATGGTAGTTTTTTTCTCACTAACCCATAGTGTTCTATGTAGTTAATTGTTTCTAAAAAAACAAAAGAAAGGATCCCCACTATAATAGCAAAGAAAAGACCCATCGTTCCAAAAGTAATAGCCCACATCGCTAAATACGTGGTTTGAAAAAGTGTATACCACATCATGTCGTTTTTAAAAGATAAAAAACCTTTATTTTCTTTTTTTAGTAATCTACTTTGGATTCGCCAAGCATTTAAATACTGATTAAATACTGACGTCATCCAAAAATGATAGACGGATTGATTTAGCTTTGAAGTTGCTGGATCTTCAGGAGTTGCAACATTTTTATGGTGGCCAAAATTATGCTCTAAATAAAAATGCATGTATAAACACGGCAAGAGTAATAATTTAGAAAGTATTCTCTCGCTTTGGGAAGTTCTATGCCCCAATTCATGTGCTACATTAATGGCATTTGTTGCCAATAAAATTCCTAAGGACAATATAATCCCAATCGTTTCATAGTTCAATAATACCTTGCTATTCAGGATGTAGAAACCATAGCCTAAGATTCCGAAAACAAAAGGAATGTTAAGATATAAAAGAAGATCAAAAAGAATATTATTTAATCTTTTTTCTTTTTGAGCATCAGAATAGTGGGTATTAAAATTTTTTAATAAAAGCTCCAATAAAGGGATTATTATAAAAGCATAAATTGGTGCACTATATGTGAACATACCTGAAGAAAGAAGCGACAAAAGTGTGGCCATTGGAATGGTGTATGCAAAAAGATATTTAAGATCACTCATAGGTTAAATCTAAACAAATAAATTAAACTTATTATCTTTAGGGTTTTAGAGGTGAAATTGATATGAATTGTTCAGATTTAGTACCTTTATCATATAACAAAAAATAACATAATGACACTTGTTGCAGTAACCGTAGTTATTACCACTATTATAACCTTAATTGTTATTTTAGTTGATATTAAAAATTCTAAATAAAGCACTTGCTTTATTTACTTTTCAATTAAATTTTTTTATGATTAATGTTAAAGCTTGTAAAGTAAAAAGTTAGAGATGTTTTTCTCCCATTTCCGCCTTTATCTTTTAATTACACTTCTATGGGGGCTAAATATGTTTTCTCAAGGAGGAAATATTCTTATTCAACAATACAGTAAAGGCCCTGAATTAAATCAAAAGTATTCGAAGTGGAGCTTTTCAATTGGTCCTGAAGTTAACCGTATTAATTCTGATCTAAACACCGCTTCTCCCACCATAACCGTTGGAGGAATGGTAAATATAGAATATCGTTTTTCAAAAACTGTTGGTTTTGTAACTGGGCTAGGATTCATGCCAATATCTTATCGTTATATGTCAGGAAATTCTCTTGGAAAAGACCGCCTACAATATTTGACAACCCCCTTGACTCTAAAATTAAATCCTTCTAAAAAAATAAGTTTTGGATTAGGCGTCCTTTACAATCATTATAAAAAAGGACAAAGAATTTTAAAATTTGAAGATGCTAATATAATTACTGAATATCCCAAAGGGGTTTTTTCTAATTCATTTGGATTTAGTGCCCAAATAAGCTATCATTTTTGGGACCGCTTTAATGCAACTATAAACTATCGTTGGGCTAAAAAATCTAGTCCTGTTACTCAGCCTCAAAGTAATAATTCTAAAGGACTACAAGTGAGTCTTACTTATACTTTATTACAATCTGTAGAAATGCCGTAAACTAATTTTTTTTAGTAATGATTTCTATCACTCCTCTCTGGGCTTCTTTACCATATTTTTTTATTGCCACTTCACCCCTTAAAATATTTACACTTTCAATTTCATTTGGGTTAATTTCTTTTAAGGCTTCTGAATTACTCGATATTTTACCATCCACAACAATTAATGGCTTTGTCTCTTCATTTTTGGCAATAATGAATTTAATATTCGAGTTGTTGTGAGATATCCAAGTTGCTGAAGCAGGAAAAATACTATCTGTCTGATGGAAAACATTTTTTGGTTTGTTATACTTCCCAATAAAAAGTATTTCACGTTCTCCTTGCTTGCCTAAATCAATCTTTTTTCCAGACCCTATCATCTGACGTTGAGTACTAAAAGCGTCTGAAGTGTGATCTGAATTTGCTTCAGGATTTTCATATATTTTAACAACCAAACAAGAAGAAAAACATATTAAAACTAAGGTAATAAAAAAATATCTCATGTTTTTTTACTAAAATACTCTGCTTAATGTGATATTTAAAAAAGGATGACGTTTATATTGTTGCTCATCGATATTTTTAGATATGGAATTAAAAAGAAGATGAAGCCTCCATGGATTCTGATGAATTATAATACCTGCCTGAAGAGTATTTGTGAATCGTTTCATTTCAAAATCAAAAGGACTGTTATTTTTAAATAGACTTCCTGTTAATGAATAGTCGTGATATTTATATTCCAAAACAGTGCCAGTAAATAGAGCGAAGCCTGGCATAATTTTTTCTAGTCTGTGACCAAAAAAAGGTAGTCCTTGTAAATTACCCCATTGAAATCCAAATCTTATTTTTGCCCCTGTTCTGAATGTACCAAATTCAAAATAAGAGTGTTGAACAAATTTTATGTTTTGTCTTATATTAATTCCAGACGAAAATGAAGTTTGTGCGTTAATATGAAAAGCCTGTGGAATTGAAAATGACCATGACAGCTCCTCTAGATTTAAAAAAACTATGTGATATGTATTTTGCATTTTTTTTGCCAAAGAAGCTTCTGCCCCAGAAATTCCAAAAGTAACGCCCCATCCAAAGCCAAAATCAGCGTTTTTATACCGTTCTTCCACATACCTTAAAAATAACCAACCACTATATGGGTAATCCATATCTTTTTTATCAGTTGTCTTGTGTAGAGAAGGTGTGTTTATTTCTTGACCTAAAGTCCAATGTTTGGATAAAAAGTGTTTATTATTGATTGAATCTGATTTTACTTTTCTATGAAAACCATATTCTAAAAATATACCACTGCTATAATATCTATCACTTCCAAAATATAGATCATTATCAACATTAAGTCCTAAGTAATTCTGGGCGGCTATACTGCCATATAAACTCCCGAAAAAGAGGATAAGCAACTGTTTTTTAATCAATACATCTCTCAAGGATTAATCTTTATTTTTTAAGATTAACAACGGTATAGTACAATAAAAGTCTTTTTTGAAAACAATATCGGTTTCCCATAATTTTTCAAAAAAACCTCTTTCTCGCTTAAAAACAACCAACATATTAGGTTGATTTGCCTGAAAATGTTCTAAAACACCCTGATAAACAGTAGCATTTTCAGAGAAAAGCATTTGATCTGATCGTTGCATTAGCTCATCATTAAGTTGATGGTTTCGATTGGCAAAGCCAGGAACCTTAACTAATAATAATTTAAGCGATGCCATAAAAGAATCTTGAAAATCTATCAATACCCTTAAAGTGTTTGAGGACTTTACTTCACCTGTCTTGAAGGCTAAAAGCATCTTTTTTGATGGTTTAAATGTTTTGTCTAATGGAGCTATAATTACAGGCACTTGGGTTCTTTTGATCATACTTCCTGCTATTTTCCCGAGAAAAACCGCTTCATTAATTTCGTTGTTTAAAGGCCCTGTAACAATTAAATCTAGTCCTAAATCTTGATCTAATTTTCGAATTGTTCCTACTAAATCTTGCTCACTACTTACAATCTTTACTTTGTCTTTTTTGGTAGTAATAGAAGCCACCATTTTTTTTATTCTTTGCACATTTTCAACCTCTAAGCGTGCATTTACATTCGATAAGGTTGTTAAAGAGGAGTGAGCCGGATATGCATCAATAACATAAACATTGCATTTAAAGTGTGCTGCTAAATCAATGGCATAAGATAAAGTGGTCTTTGCATACTTAGAAACTCCAATAGGTACAAGGATATTTTGCATGATAAATTTTATACAAAAATACTAAGTCTAAAATAAGAATGTTTAATTAAAATAAAAAAAATAGCTGTGGGAAAACTGATAATTAAGATAGATTTAAAAAATAGAGGTGTGTAATCTGCTATTCTTTTAGAAAAAATGAAGTGCTTTTGTCTTTCATTGGTATAAAAAGTTTTTAGAACCCTGATAGATTGTTTACTTTTACAAGAATATGGATGCATATTTAAAACAATATAGAGAGGGTACATGCGGTGTATTAGAGTTTGGAAATTCTGCAGGAAATTCTCTTACTTCACCTTTATTAAATGAATTTAAAACTCATTTAATAGCCTTAGACAAAGATTCTAAAGTTAGGGTAATCATCATTCAAAGCCATGGAATGGGGGCTTTTTGTGGTGGTGCCTCCCTTATTGAAATGAAAACCTTAAAAACGTTAAAAGAAGCGACAAAATTTTTTATGGGAATTGCAGATTTGATCAATACAATTCGCTCATTAAGTAAATTTGTAGTAGCTCGTGTACAAGGAAAAGTTGTTGGTGGTGGTGTTGGATTAGTGGCTGCTTGTGATTATGTTGTTGCCCATTCTAAAGCAGAAATAAAACTTTCTGAGTTATCAATTGGCATAGGGCCTTACGTTATTGAACCTGTTATTTCAAGAAAAATTGGAATAACTGCCTTTTCACAACTTTCATTAGACGCTCACATATGGAAAAGTGCTGAGTGGGCCTTTGAAAAAGGACTGTATACTTCCGTTTGTTCTAGTGGTGACAATCTTAACCAAACCGTTAAATTTCATGCAGAGCGTATAGCCAGCTATCCTGAAAAGGCGGTGAAAACATTACGCAAACTTCACTGGAAACAGACTGATCATTGGGAGATACTACTCGCTAAGAATGCGGAAATTACAGCTGAATTAGCCCTTGAATCAACTACACAAAATATTCTTAAAACATTATAATTCAAATGAATAATAAAATTAGAGTCTCTAAGGAGTTTAAGTTTGAAACGGGACATGCTTTGTACGGTTATGATGGCCTTTGTAAAAATGTTCATGGCCATAGCTATAAGCTTGTTGTTACCCTGGTAGGAACCCCTATTTTAGATAATAAACATGTTAAGTTCGGAATGGTTATAGATTTTAGTGATTTAAAGAAAATTGTGAATGAATGTGTAGTAACTCTATTTGATCATGCAACTGTTCTTAATATAAATTCACCACACAAAGAATTGGCTGAGGCCATGGAATCTAGAGGGCATAAAATTGTTCGTGTCAGTTATCAGCCCACTAGTGAAATGATGATAACTGATTTTGCTCAAAAAATTTCAGCCGCTCTACCAAAAAGCACAACATTACATCACCTCTTGTTAAGAGAAACAGAAACCTCTTTTGCAGAGTGGTATGCATCAGATCAATAAAATTTCATTAAAACCCCAAAGCGTCTAAATCTGCTTTTAGCTTAGGTTTTTTCTTTTTTTTGGAATCA
>Ga0307986_10000903_pt1 | contig 21878 bp, 23 predicted proteins | sample EllFjometageno82_FD_203170 | JGI IMG/M metagenome (GOLD analysis project Ga0307986, IMG submission 203170) | Marine microbial communities from Ellis Fjord, Antarctic Ocean - #82 | ecosystem: Environmental > Aquatic > Marine > Unclassified | place: Southern Ocean | collected 2014-10-09
CTTCTGTCATCTCGATCATCTTTTCTTTTAAACCTTGATCCACCTCTATCGTCTCTTTGACTTCTGTCATCTCGATCATCTTTTCTTTTAAACCTTGATCCACCTCTGCTTCCACGTCTATCGAAAGATCGTCCACCTCTTTTTCCTCTACCTCGTGCTTCACTTCCAGGCTCTGCTCTAAAATTGGGATCAATTAATCTTTGAATAGCATTCCATTTAGATCGATCATCGCTTCCTACAAAACTTAGTGCCGATCCCTCTGCTCCAGCTCTTGCTGTACGACCTATTCGATGGATAAAATCTTCAGCTACTTGTGGTAAGTCAAAATTAATTACATGCTTAATAGAAGAGACACTCAATCCTCTGGCAGCTACATCCGTAGCAATCAATATTCTAAAATGATTATTTCTAAATGCTTTTATCACTCGATCTCTTTTATTTTGTCTTAAATTCCCGTGTAGAGCATCTGCGTCGTGATCGTCATACTTTAATCGCTTAACCATTTTTTCTGCGCTTCTTCTCGTTTTAACAAAAACTAAAATGGCCCCTTTACGAATATAAATTTCTTTAATTAATTGATTATATTTTTCACCATCTTTTACCCTGATAACTTCTTGTTTAATTTTCGCAATAGGCATTGTTGTAGAGCCAGCTGATATTCTTTCTGGATTAATTAAATAATTTTCTGATAATTTAAGGACTTCCCTGGGTAAAGTTGCAGAAAATAATAATGTTTGTCTTTTTTTAGGAACTGTTTTTAATATTTCATTTATTTGTGGCGCAAAACCTTGATCAAGCATCCGGTCTGCCTCGTCTAAAGCAATAAAAGTTGTATTATTTAATCTTAACGTATTTCTTTTTAAATGATCATTAATTCGCCCCGGTGTACCCACCACCAGTCTAGGATTTCTTTTTAGTGAATTAAATTGTTTAACCATAGATTGTCCGCCTACTAATTGTGCGGTCCTAATATTTCCTTTGCCAACTAGATTATTTACTTCTTGGAATACTTGTTGAGCGAGCTCTCTGGTGGGGGTGATAATCAAAGCTGAATCTTTTTTAGTTTTAAGAAGAAAGTTTATAATTGGTATACCAAAGGCTAATGTTTTTCCTGTCCCTGTTTGGGCCGTGCCAAGAATGTCTTTACCTGCTAAGGCAACTGGAATAGCTTGAGCCTGTATAGGCGTTGGGGTTTTATAATTAAGCTTGGCAATAGAGTCCATTAAAGTCTGCTCTAATTTAAGTGATAAAAAATTTTCCATAAATGATTATATATTACTATAATTCTAGATATTAATGGCTTTACACCTTCGGTTGAACGTTAGCAAGGTTTTGTTATGATCAAGCGTGAGAAAAAAAAAGAAAAAAAAGAGCCTTATGATTAAGCTAAAGCGTAGAAGGCAAAGAAGGAATACAAAGGGGATATTGAAGATACTAAAAAAAGGAAAAATATGAGCAAAAGATATAGTGGGAAAAGCTTTAAAGATAATAGTCTTATGAAAAAAGCTAAATTAAGTTTTAAAGAAAAAAGAAAATTAAAGAAAGAAAAGAAAAAAAAGTAAATGTGCGGTAGATTTGTAATAACCAAACCTGTTTCAAAAACAGCAGATATAATTAAAACAAATATAAAAGTTGAAAATAAAGATAATTATAATGCCCATCCAACACAGGAACTTCCAATTATAAAGTCTTACTCTAATGGCAAAACAATTGAAAATTGTGAGTGGGGATTGATACCAAGTTGGTCGAAAAAATTAGATAAATTTTCACCTCTTATAAATGCCAGAAAAGAAACACTTATGGAAAAAATAACATTTAAAAACTTAATTCAAACGTCAAGGTGTCTGGTTGTTGCGGATGGTTATTACGAATGGAAAAGAGATGTTAAAAATAAAACACCTTTTTATTTTACAAGAGAAGATAAAGATTTAATGTTTTTTGCAGCAATTCACCAAAATAATCAATTTTGCATTATCACGAGAGAATCATCACCCAAAGTAAGTGAAATACACCACAGAGAACCTATGATTATAAATCAAAGTCAAATTTCGAATTATTTAAACGTAAAGAAAGCGGCTATTGATGTATTAGACTCTATAAAATTTCCTGAACTTAAATTTCATGAAGTATCGAAAGAAGTAAACAAGCCTATAAATAATGATTCTTCATTAATTAAAAATATTTAATCACTTGTGATTGTTAGGTGTCCCATTTTTCTACTTTCTTTAATTTCTTTCTTTAGATAATCATAAAAAAATTCATTTTTTTTAAAACTTTTTTTTCTATATTTCTTAATTTCAGGGCCTATAATATTAATCATCTCAGCATCACAAATTTTATTATTTTTTTTTATGCTCAAGTTACAAACTGCCCTAATATGATTCTCAAATTGACTTACCTCAAAAGCATTTATAGTTAAATGTCCTGAATTATGAACACGTGGCGCTATTTCATTAACAATTAAATTTTCTTTATTGTCTACAAAATATTCTACACACATAGTGCCGATGTAATTTAATTTTTCTGCAATAGTTTTTGCATTATCTAATGCTTGTTTTTTTATTTTACTACTAATATTTGAGGGTATTATAGAATTTCTTAAAATTTGATTCTTATGAATATTTTCGATAGGTTCAAAAATAGAAACCTCACCACTTCTAAATCTTGTAATTATAACTGAGATTTCTTTTTGTAAATTTACCAATTTTTCTAATATATATTCTTGAGATAAAAACCAGTCATTTTTAACGTCTTGTAAATTATTTAAAACATACTGACCTTTTCCGTCGTAACCAAGTGTGCATGTTTTTAATATACCAGGCAATAAATTTTTATTTTTCTGGATATCTTCTTTTGATTTTACGTAACACCAAGGTGTGGTTTTGATGTCTAGCTTATTAATAAATTCTTTCTCTGTTTTTCTATTTTGTATAATTTGATTAATTCCAGGCTCTGGTAATACTGTTTTTTCTTTAGAAATATAATTTAAAACTTTAATTGGAATGTTTTCAAATTCAAAAGTTACCACATCAACTATCGATAAAAACTCTTTGATTTTATCAAAGTTGCTATATTCGCAATGTATAAATTTGTTACAAAAATTTTGAGCTGGTGCCTCTTCATCATCAGACAAAATAACTGTATCAATATTAATTTTTTTGGCTGACATACAAAGCATGCTGCCTAATTGACCGCCACCTATTATTCCCAGTACAGGTTGGTTATCTGGCATTTTATTTTGGTTTTTTTTTGATTAAATTAGTCTGAGACTTTTTCCATTTATCTAAGTTGTCCTTAACTTTCCTATCAAAGATACCGATTATAGAAGCCGCCAAAAGCCCTGCGTTGGTGGCACCCTCTATAGCTACAGTTGCTACTGGAACACCTTTGGGCATCTGCACTATAGACAAAAGACTATCGAGGCCTTTCAGTTTTTTGCTTTCAATAGGCACTCCAATTACAGGTAGAATGGACATTGATGCTATCATGCCTGCTAAATGGGCTGAGCCACCAGCTCCAGCAATTATTACCGCAAAATTTTTTTTAGAAGCTAACTTAGCAAATTCAAACATTCTATTTGGAGTTCTATGAGCAGAAATTATTTTTGTTTCAAACTTAATTTTCAAAAGTTTGAGAATTTTTTCACATTCTTTCATTGTAGAATAGTCCGATTGTGACCCCATTACTATTGCTACTTTATTATTTTTTTTATTAAATTTCACAAATCTATTTAACAATTTTATTTATAAAAAAATAGGTTGAATCTATATTTTTTTCAACAATTTTTCTGGAAGTTTTTGGACTATATTTTTATCATTGATGCACATTCACCATAATTAACTAACATATGCTTAAAAAATATAAGTTTCCATAATTGGTTTTTCATTATCTAGTCTTAATTAGAACAGTTAAATTACAAAATTATAAAATATTAATTCATTATGAAAATATTATCTCTAATATCAATATTTCTTTTATTAACTAACTGTGCGGACAGTAATGTTGCTAAAGTCAAATTTGGCGAAAAATGTACTGTTGCTAACTCTAAACAATTACAAGAAGCTTCTTATGTGTGGTTTATAAGTAAAGAGGCTTTAAAAAATTTTAATAAAAAAATCAATAAATCGAATTGTTTAGATAGTTAATTTAACTTTTCAATTAAAAAAAATGTGCTAATAAGGAGTATGAATTTACCCCTTATTTTTTCTTGTATAGTAATAATATTTTTATTAATTTTTTTTCCTTTGATTGTCTCATATAAAGCTGAGAGTAAAAAAACAGAATGGGAAAAAATTAAAATTTATGGGAATAAAATTAATTCAAAATTAAAAAAAAAAAATAAAAAAATTAATTAACTTTTCTCTTTTTTCTTTCTCTATCTAACAGTCTTGTCAAAACATCTACCATTAAATCTGAGGCTTTAAATATTTCATTAGTTTTAAATTCGTAAGATGTTTTTTTTTCAGGGTTAGTTTTATCTTCAATTACAATTCCTTCTTCTGGAGAGTTATTTTTTATATAAATCAAAATTAACCAATCTTCATCTTCTGCGTCATCCCACTTAATAAAGATTTCACCTGTTTCAAATCTCCTGTCTATAACTCTCATAATACTTAAATACTTTGGGATGTATCTCTTGTTGATTTGAAATACCAAGCTAGCTGAGCTACGGTAAAAACTTTCTAAAGCAAATTCAATTTTTTGTCTTTCAAAATTATAAACTCTTTCTTTTTCCAATAATGCTGACCTGTCGTCTCCTTCTTGAACTTCGACACCTAGAGCCTCAACTCGTTCTCTAATTTTTTGATCACGCAGTGCTTGATATTTTTGTTTAATTTTTTCTATTCGTTCTTGAACACCCACATAAGAATCTCTTTCTTGGCTTAAAACAAATTTTTCTAAATTTTTAATTTCTAATGCTTCTCTTTTTCTAAAAAGTTCAATTTTCTTTTCAAGTTTTATTTGCTCTAGGAATTTTCTTTGTTTATCAGCTTGCTCTTTTCTAACTTCAGCTTGTTCAAGTCTTATAAATTTTTGTAGTTCTTTTTTTCTTTCCCTCTCTAATTTAATCTCACCTCTAAACTCTTTTTGTTTAGCTTCTAGATCAAGTTTTTTTTCTAATTTATTTTTTTTAGCTGCATCAACTTTCTCTCTGTGCATCTTTTTTATTTTTTCTTGTTTAATTTTTTCTTTTTCTTCTTCTATAATTTTTTTGATATTATTTACTTTGGTGTTTATTTTATCTCTTATTCTTTGAAAAAAACTCTGCAAAAATTGATCTAGATTAAAATTAAAATTTATTTTTGACCTAAGTTTTTCGTTAAGTCTTATAATTTTTATAATTGTATTTCTTGAATTTTTTTTGATTTTTGATGAAGAAAAATTTTTTTTACTTTTTTTTCTTTTGAAAATTTTTTTCTTTTTTTTACTTATTAAATATTTTTTTTGTTTTTTTCTTGATTTTACGGAAGGTTTATTTTTAAATTTTTTTCTTAAGTTTTTAAATTTTTTTTTTAAATTTTTAAGAATTTTTTTTTTCTTTTTTTTCATATTCTACTTTAAATAGATATCAGGTTTCATGAATAAATATAGTCTCTTCGATTACTTGGAATAGAGTCAAAATTTTTAACAAGCTGTAACTGAAAAACTACTAGATCCCTATATTTGAATGCTGAAGCACAACTAGCAAGATAAAATTCGAACATTCTTACAAATTTTTCATTAAATAAATCTTTAACCTCATCTCTTCTTTCGTTAAATCTTTTTAACCACCACTCTAATGTTTTATCATAATGTCTTACAAATGTTTCTATGTCATTTACAATTAAACCAGTTTTTTCTATTGGTGTAATGAGATCGCTTAATGAAGGAACAATCCCGCCTGGGAATATATATTTTTGAATAAACGGTGTGCTCGGTTGAGGTTGGTCTATTGATCCAATTGTATGTATTAAACTTAGTCCGTCATCTTTTAACAGTTCATGAACTTTTTTAAAGTATGTCTTGTAGAATTTTTTTCCTGCATGCTCCAGCATACCAACACTTACAATTCTGTCAAATTGTCCCTTTACTTTTCTATAGTCTATAAGTTCAAATTTAATTTGGTTTTCTAAATTATTTTCTTTAGCTTTTTCTTTGCAGTAATTAATTTGATTTTTGCTTAACGAAACTCCAGTAACTTCACAATTTTTTTGCCTTGCAATTTCAAAAGCTAAGCCACCCCAACCACAACCAATATCTAATAATTGTTGCCCGGGCTTAATATTTAATTTTTTTATAATATGATCTAATTTATTTTGCTGCGCTTGTTCTATTGTTTCTTTTTTATTCTTGAAGTAAGCGCATGAGTATTGTCTATGTAGTTTATCCAAAAAAATATCATAAAGCTTTTCTCCTTTTGCTCCCCCTATATCATAGTGATGCTGAATGTCTTTTTTTGATTTGCCCGGTAAATTATAATTACTAATATATCTCCATGCATGTAAAATTTTTTTTATTATATAACTAACTGTTGTAACTTCTTTTCTTCCAATATTTTTAAAAGTTAAATCTAAAAATTGACTCAAGGAAGCATTTTCAATAATTAAATCTCCTCGCATATATGCTTCAGGAAATTCTAATTCAGGATTTATAAATAATTTAAAATTAAGATTTTTTTTTAATAATTTTAAAACTATGGGTTTTGTTTGGTTTGGATTTCCACATATATATTTCTGGCCTGTATGATCAATTAAAATAACTCCGCTACTTTTATAAATTTTTGAAAGCAATCTAGCTATTATCATAATTATACTACTCCTTTTTTTTTAAAATAAATTCTAATTTCTCTAATTGATGTATTAATTCTTTATGTTTTTTTTTGGATAATAAAATTAGAGGCGGTAATAAATTCTTGAATTTTTTATTATCGTCTTGCATATATGAGTGTAGAGCAGAAATTAAATTATATTTATCAAAAGTTTCCCTTACTGCAATTAATTTTTTATTTATTACTTGGGTACTTTTTTTTTCAAAATTATCAAAAACTTTTTTGGCTAAAGAATGAGTCACATTCGTAACCGCTGAAATACATCCGGCACAACCAAGCTTCAAACCTTTAAGCAGTTTGGCTTCTGATCCGGGAAATATCATAAAATTATCAATTTTAATTTTTTCATATAAATTGTATCCAGAGTCTTTGCAGCCAATTATTTGTTTTGGAAAATTTTTTATAAGTTTCTTTATAATCTCTTCGTTAAATTGATAACCGCTTAGTTTTTCGAAATTATACAAAATAATTTTTATTTTCGGAATTGTAGTGATTATATTGGAATAAAAATTAAACACACCTTCGTCTGTATTTCCTTTGTAATATGCGGGTGGCATTATAAGAAAAGTATTAAATTTATACTCCATAGCATATTGAATTAAATCAATATTTTCTCTAAGAGAATTATTTCCTGTACCTAAAAAAAACTTATCTTTATTTTTATGTGTGGCTATTTTAGATATTAATTCTTTTTTTTCAGATACTGATATTAGCTGACTTTGCCCAGTGGAACCAAAAAAAAAAACTCCTGTTAAACCGTTTTTAATACATTCTTCAGCATGATGAATAGTTGAGTCTATATCTAATGAAAAATCTTCATTAATTACGCTTAGCCCTGCTGCATAAACTCCTTTTTTTATCATATTTTAACCTTTTTCTTTTTGTTAAGTTATTATAGCACAAAAAAATGAAAGTTTTAGTTACCCAAAATAGACGTGGAATTGGCGACTTAATAATATTTCTACCCTATATATTTTATATTTCGAAGAAACTTTCAGTTCCTGTAAGCCTTCTTGTCCAAAAAAACTGCAGGGCTGAAGAATTGATTGCTCAAGATCCTAGAATAGATGAAATTATATTATTAGATCGTGATGACGAAGCTAAATCCGGAATTCATTATGGATTCGGCGGCTCAATAAATTTAATTAAAACTCTTCGTAAAAAAAAATTTGACAAAACATATATTTTTAATTCATCTTTGCGCTATTCTATGATTATGCGGCTTGCTGGTATTAAAGAAATTTTTCAATACCCTTTAGGTAGAAAAAAAAATCAACACGTTATAAAAGCTGCACAAGAATTAATCAAAAAATCTTTTAATGAAAATATAAATCCCACTTCTTTTATAGACTTATCAAAATCCTTAATTGTATCCGCAAAGAAACAATATTTGTTTAACGATCGTTCAATACATATTCTTTTAGGAATAGGTGGCTCAGGACCTACAAAAAGAATACCAATCGAAACATTTTTAAATTTTATGGAATTAATTAGTCAAAAAAGAAAGTGTAAATTTTATCTAGGAGCAGGAAATAATGAAATAGAAAATAATCTTGTTAAAAAAATACTAGAATCAAAGTTTAAACAACATTGTGTTTCATTAAACAATATGAAAATTTCAGAAACTCTTCCTATTATAAAAAATTGTGACCTAGCAATATGTAACGATACCAGTTTTTCACACATAGCATCAGCATTAAGTGTAAAAACTATTGTATTAATGTCGGACACTCCATTGTTGTATGGATCTTATAGTGATTTCATGTATCCAGTTTTACCTGAGGGGGTAACTGATGTTACGCACAACACTTTAGGAAAAGATAAGATTAATGCTAATGAGGTTTATAAAAAAGCAGTAAGCATTCTTTAATTGGGCTAATTTAAACTACTGTTAATCAAGTCTTTTGCTGCATTTACATATTCACTTAATTTCGCAGTATTAGGAGATACGTCCGGATGTATTTTTTTCATAATCTTGAGGTACGCCTTCCTTACATCGCCCTTTGTGTGCTTTTTCTTAGGGTTTAAATTTAATATTTTATAAGCTTCGTTTAAAGAGAGATTTTGAGCAGATGCATTCATGCCTTGAGAAGTTTTACTAAATGAAAACCTTCCTCGATTTCTCAAATATTGGATTAAGCTCCATAATCTGAAAATTTGAACTGCTGATAAACCTTTAATTTTTAAAGTACTTAAAAAAATAGCAAATATTGGCAATGAAAGAAGGTATCTACCCCCAAAAACAAATAGGATTGCGAGAGCTAAAGAAATAATCAAAGTAAAGTCCCTGACAATTTTAGCTATTTTTTTACTACTAGTTTTAGAAAACCAGCTCAAAAATAAATAAAAAATGACAAAAATGACAATTACAAGTAAGTAAATATTCATATAATTTTATAATATGAAAATACCACAACTTAGAAAAGAAGAAGAAAAAAAAACTTGTCACGGTTATATATGGGAAGATAATTATTCATGGATTCACCAGTCTAATTGCTTAGAAATACTACAAGATAAAAATAAGCTTAATTCAGAGGTAAAAAAGTACCTAGAAGAAGAGAATACTTTCACTGAAAAAAATATGGAAGACACAAAAATTCTTCAAAAAACCCTTTTTATGGAAATTGAGGGTAGAATAAAACTCGAGGATGAGAGTTTAAAGTTTACTGATAAGAAATATGAATATTGGAACAAGACTACTAAAAAGGGAAATTACATAAAATATTTAAGAAAAATAATAAATAGTACAGAAATTGAGACCTATTGGGACGGTGATCTCGAAGCAAAAGGGAAAAAATTTTTTAGCACTGGTGATGTTGCTGTTTCAAACAACGATGAACTTCTTGGCTATTCTATTGATGATAAAGGAAGTGAATACTTCACAATATACATTAGAAAAATATCTAACAAAAAAATTATTGAGGACCCAATAACTGAGACGGCTGGAAGTATTACGTGGGCTTACGATGACTTATCTTTTTTTTATAGCAAACTTGACAAGCTGCATCGACCAAGAAAGATATATCAACATAAATTAGGAACGCCGGTGAAAGAAGACAAACTAATTTATGAAGAAAAAGATGAAAGATTCACCTGTGGAATAGGAACAAGTTCAGACGAAAAATATTATTTTATTTCAACTTCTGAGCATACTACTTCAGAAATTTACTACATAGACAAAAATGACACCAATCTTAAACCAAAAATTTTCATAAAAAGAGAATCGGGAGTTCAGTACTCAGTTAATAGTTGGGATGATTATTTTTGGATGAACACCAATAAAGATGCGGAAGATTTTAAGGTATCAAGATGTTCTCATATTAATATAAACAGCTGGAAGGATTTTATTTCAGCCAAAGAAGGTACATTAATCGGTGGTTTGACTTTCTTAAAAAATTGGATCATTAGATATGAAGTTTCGGATGCCTTATCAAAAATTTATATAAGAAATATCAAAACAAACAAAGAAGAGGAATTAAAGATATCAGAGGAAAAAGTTATTAGTCCAGGAATTAGTTTAAAACAAAAAGACAAAGATACTGACATTATTAGAATAGGTTATGACTCTCCTAAAACACCTTCTAGAACTTTTGAATACAATATTAAAACAAAAGAAAAAAAATTAATAAAAGAACAAATTATTCCTTCAGGACATAATAGAGACGACTATGTTGTTGAGAGACTGACCTGTGAAAGTCATGATGGAAGACTAATCCCTATGACTATCACTTACCATAAAAACACTAAATTAGATGGAAGTGCTCATGTGTTGCTTTATGGCTATGGAAGCTATGGAATGAGCATGGGTCCGTCTTTTTCGTCTACAAGATTAAGCTTAATTAATAGAAATATAATTTGGGTGACTTGCCACATAAGAGGTGGGATGGAACGAGGTATGCGATGGTGGAAAGAGGGTAAAATGCTAAATAAAAAAAATACCTTTAGCGACTTTATAAGTTGTGCAAAATTTCTTATTGAAAAAAAATACACAAGTAAAAAAAAAATAATTGCATTTGGCGGAAGCGCTGGGGGATTGCTTTTAGGAAATGTAGTAAATCAAATACCCGAACTATTATTAGGGGCTATTATGGCTGTGCCATTTGTAGATAATCTAACAACAAATATGGATCACTCGTTACCTCTTACTAAGGGAGAGCTTTTAGAGTTTGGTGACGCAAAAAACAAAAAAGAGCACTTTGAGTATATTCGTTCTTATGCACCCTATGATAATCTTGAAAAAAAAGATTATCCCCATATTTTAATAACTACATCACTTTCAGATTCTAGAGTTTTATTTGATGAACCAACTAAATATTGTGCAAAACTTAGAGATCTAAAAACTGATAATAATTTACTACTTTTAAAATGTGAGATGGATGCGGGTCACGGAGGAAAATCTGGTAGAACTGCCGCTATAGAGGAAATAGCCTTTGATTATTCTTTTGTTTTAAAAATAACAGGCTTTTAAATATTGTCCCAAAAATACTTAGCTAAATTTACTCCAGTTAAATCATAATACGTAGCTAATCCCGTAGGACTCGTTACGTTAATGTCACCTATTAATTTACCCTGGACAAAGTCTATTCCAGCAAAGTAAATATTTTTTTTAACAAGCATCTTGGAAACTATTTTACTTATCTTCATTTCTTGAGCTGATAAATTAATATTTTTTGCTGAGGCTCCTTTGCTCATGTTGGATAATATACTTCCTTTTTTTGGTATTCTAGAAATAGCTCCTTTCACTTTTCCATTAATTATGAATACTCTTTTGTCTCCAGTGGTGATTTTAGGTAAAAATTTTTGACAAATAATATGATTATACTTTTTGATATATCTTTTAATTATTTTTAATTTAAATCCATTCATTAATATTACATCGTTGCCACTATAGCTGTCGATTGGCTTAATAATAACTTTCCTGTTTTTTGTAATAAAATTTTTTATTTCTTCTAAATCCTCACTAATCAAAGTTGATGGCATATACTTAGTTAAATTTATTGAAAACAGTTTTTCAGGCACTTCTCTTAAAGATTTTGGATCGTTGATAATTTTAACTTTTTTTGAAATATATTCTAGAATAAAAGTAGAGTTAATATACTGCTGATTAAATGGAGGTTCATTTCGAATTAATAAAATGCTTGCTTTGGAAAGATTAAATATTATTTTTTTTAATACTTTGTAATATTTATTTTTATTTTTAAAGAACTTAACATGCAGGCATTTTGCTGTAACTTCGTCGTCTTTAAAACTTAGATCTTGTGGTTTAAAATAATAAATATTATAATTTCTTCTTTGTGCCTCCAAAGCTAAAAATAAAGTTGTATCAGTTTTGATATTAATCTTTTTTAAACTAGAACCCTGAATGGCTAAAATTTTTTTTTTCATCATTAAAAAAATCTAAATCTCTGTTTTCTTCGTATTTCTCAATAAGTAGTTGAGCCCTATTTTTTCTATTTTTAATTACATTTTCAACATGTTGTAAATAAATGGTTTCATCTTTATTTTTAGAATTCATTTTTTTCCGATGAACTAAGCCTTCTTTCGCCATTTCCAAAAATATCTTACCCCACTCGTATAATTTTTTTCCTTCTAGCTCTGTTTCCAAACCTTTTTTAGGTGCATCTAAATATGCATTCATAACATTTTCTTTTTTCCATTTAATTACAGTATTATACGCCTCGTCTAAAGAAGAATAAAATAAACCAGTAAAAAAAGCTGGCCCATCACATAAACACTCCCAATCACAAGCATCTAGAGATCTTAATTCTATATATTGTTTTAATCTCACTTCCGTAAAAATTGTTGCTAAGTGTGTTTCAAAATCTGAAAGATTTGCTTTATCTTTTATGTTAGAAAAATTTCCCAAGATAAAGTCTTTAAACGTTTGTCCATTAGGTTTGATATAATTTTTATCTCGAATAGCAAATAAAATTGGATAATCGATAACATGGTCAAAATATTTTTCAAAAGTAATTTTTTCAAAAGATATAGGCATAATCCCACCTCTAGCTGTATTCTGCCAAACTTTATTTCGATAAGACTGAAAGCCAGATAACTTTCCATTTGTAAATGGAGAATTTGCATAAAGCGCTATTGTTAAGGGTGTCAAATAATTTCCTAACCTAAAAATTTTTTCAAAATTACTTTCAGAAACATAATCATAATTGATTTGTATGCCACATGTTCTGTACATCATTTCTAAACTTAATTTTCCACCTTTGGGCATTTCTTCAGTCATAATTTTATATCTCTGCTTAGAGCTTTGGGGAATATTTTTAAGAGTATTAAAAGGATCAAATCCAATTGACACCGTATTAATATTTAGCCCAATACTTGCCTGCTCAATTTCTTTTAAAAAAGTAGAACTTTCACTACAGACTTCATGAATATTATTTAAAGGAGCTCCTGAAAGTTCACATTGTAGCCCTGGTTCAGTTGTAATCTGTTGAGCTCCTCTCTTCATCCCAACAATATATTCTTTTTCAAAAAGTGGTGTCCACCCACTTTTTTTTAAATTTTTAAATAATTTATTTAAAGTGTAATTTGTAATTCTTTTTTTTTCTTTTCCCTCAAATAAGAATCTCTCGTGTTCAACGCCGATTTTTAATTGATCTGTAAGTTTTGTTCCTTTAGAAAAGTACTCAATAAATTGAGATTTATTTTTTATCTCCATGCTTAAAAACAGTTTTTACTGCTAAAGCCTATTACCACGTTATTTGGGTTTATCTCAAATTTTCTCTCACACTTAATCTTAAGTTTTTCTGATAAGTAAATATAATTTTTATTTCTTGTTTTTAGAAGCTCTACTTTATCTGGTTTTCCATATTCAATTTTAAGTTCAATTTCTGGTTTATTTAGCCACCTGCTTAATTCCTTTGCTTCCAGCGCTGTTTTTTCGTCTATTTTTTTGGAAACAGTCTGACACGACGTAAGAACTGCTGTACTTAATAAGATTAAGATTGCGTGTTTAATTTTTAACATAATTAGTAAAACTATTTTACACGTAAAACTTATAAACAGAAATATTAAGTATAGGTTGTATAATCGTCTAAAAATGTAAATTTCATAAGATTTTGAGCTCGAATCGGAGTATTCACCATTAACAGGAAGGTTCTTTATGATGGAAAAATATTTCGAATATAAAAAACACAAAACTAATTTCAAAACAGAAGTAATTGCCGGTGTAACAACGTTTCTTACAATGGCTTATATAATGTTTTTAAATCCTTTTATTCTTTCTGGCGAATTCGCTGGACCAGAAAAAGGTTTTTTTGATTTTGGAGCAGTATTTACTGCAACAATCTTAGCAACAGCAATCGCGTGCTTTATTATGGCATTCTACGGTAGGACTTGGCCAATAGGCTTAGCACCTGGAATGGGTATTAATGCTTTTGTTGCATTTGGAGTAGTCGCGGGCATGGGTTACACTCCGGAAGCTGCGTTAGGTGCAGTTTTAGTTGCCGGTGTATTATTTTTACTAATATCTTTAACGCCAATAAGAGCTTGGCTTATTAATTCAATTCCTAAAAGTTTAAAGCTTGGAATAGGTGCTGGGATAGGATTATTTTTAGCAATTATTGGTCTAGAAATCATGGGTGTTGTTGGAGACCATCCAGTAACATTAGTAACTATTGGGGACATAAAAAATCCTTTAGTGTTGCTTGGTTGTTTAGCTTTTGTAGTGATGATTGTTTTAGAGAAAATGAAAATTAAAGGTAACATAATAATTGGTATCTTGGTTTTTAGTATAATTGCATGGGCTACTGGATTAGCTAAGTTTAATGGCGTGGTAGGAACTATTCCACCAATGACTTACCTATTTGAGTTTGATCTAACAGCTGCATTTACTGCTGGAATGTCTACGGTAATTTTTACTTTACTGTTTATTGATTTCTTTGACACTGCTGGAACTTTAACTTCTGTAGCAAATGTTGCGGGTAAAATTGATAAACAAGGAAAAGTAAAAGATATCAATAAGGCAATGCTAGCAGACAGTGTTGGAACAGTTGCTGGTGCTTTAATGGGCACTACAACAGTTACAAGTTATGTGGAATCTGGAGCGGGAGTTAAAGCTGGTGGTAGAACTGGAATGACTTCTTTAGTTATTGGAGTTTTATTTTTATCTTGTTTGTTCCTCTCCCCTCTAGCAACGAGCTTACCAAAAGAAATAGATGGTGCTGCATTGTTATATGTTGCTATTCTTTTTGTTAGAAATATTACCAACATTGAATGGGATGATATAGCAGAAGCCGCTCCTGCTGTAGTAGCTATGATTACAATGCCACTTACATACAGTATCAGTAACGGTATCGCTTTAGCATTTATATCTTATGCCTTAATCAAAATTCTAACAGGTCAGTTTACAAAAACTTCTCCTGCTATTTGGGTTATTGCAATTTTAAGTGTAATAAGTTTTTACGTAGCTTAATAAACTAAAGGGCCAGTGAAAGCTGGCCCTTAACTTTCATGTTTTTTAATTAAATCTTCAACTCTTACTTCTTCATAATGTTCGAAGGGCTGTACAATCCAAGGATTGCTATCTAATTTTTGTGCACAATAATCTGGTTTAAATGTAGAAATTTTTTTCTTCCAAAGAACGGCAGTTTTAATTTCTTTAATGTTGCCTGCAAGTGGAGGATACTTCTTCAACCAATCTATACTTTTGTTAAGTGTCACTCCTGTGTCAGATAAATCATCACACAAAAGAATATTTCCTTTCATTTCTTGAACAGTCGAACTCATTTCTCTTGAAAATACTAATTCTCCTTGTTGATCTTCAGTGTCTTCGCCTGAATAAGACTCCACCGCTAAATATGCACATTTAAGTTTAAAAACTCTGCTTAAAACATCAATTATTGGCGCACCACCACGCATGATACCAATTAATATGTCGGGTTTAAATCCACTTTTATGAATTTGAATTGCTAGTTTTTCTACGATTAGATTATACTGTTTCCAGTCAATAATAAGTTTATCTGCCATGTAAAAAATTAGTTTATTTTTAAGGAGTTGTAAATGAAAGGTTATGTAGTTTGTGTTTATAAAAGCATTAGTAGTGATGAAAAGTTAAAAGAATACGCTGTAAAAGCCAGGTCAGCTGTTGAAAAGTACAAAGGAAAATTTTTAATTAGAGGTGGTAGATCTACAATAAATGAAGGTGATAATTCTCCTAGAACTGTTGTTATAGAATTCTCATCTTACGATGAGGCAAATTTATTTTATAATTCTAAAGAGTATCATGATGCACATAATATTTTAAAAGGTCACGCTGTACGTCATCACCAAACTATTGAAGGTGCTTAATATTGGATAGGTTCATCATCAATAGATCTCCAAAGATACCAGGTTGCAACCGAACAATAAGGTGTAAATTTTTTGTGTAATTTATCTATAAAAATTTGAGGTGGAAAATATTTTTTTTTATAATTATTTGAAATAGCTCTTAATAATCCTATGTCTTGAAGTGGCCAGATATTGGATCTATTAAATGTAAAAAGTAAAATCATTTCAGCTGACCATCTTCCAATTTGTTTAAGGTCGGATAAATATTCAATAGCCTCTTCATCGCCCATTTTATTTATAAGACTTGGATTAAAACTTTTATTTAATGTTCTTTTTGCCAGATCTTTAATACCTCTTACTTTTTGCCTGCTTAATCCACAACTCTTCAAGCTATTAAATGATAACTTACTAACTATTTTTGCATTAATCTTGTTTTTGCATTTCTTTTTGAATTTTAAAAATACTGAATTAGCTGCAGCTACACTTATTTGTTGGCCAATTATACTTTTACAAAGCGAGAAAAAAATATCTCTATGAGTAATTAAGTTGCCATCTTTATACTCGTTAATTAATTTTTTCATAACTTTATCTCTACTAGACAAAATTCGTTTTGCTTTATTCCAATATAGAGGTTTTGTGCTCATGACCTTGGAGTAATAATTTTTTTTTTTAATTGAGTCTCTCTGACAAATATTATCAAAGAACTTAAAATGACGAGCACTGTACCAATTAATGTAAGCGCTTTGGGTATTTCACTCCAAATAAAGAAACCAAAAAATATTGCAAAAACTAAGCTTAAATATTTTATTGGAGTAACCAAAGATGCTTCTGCAAGGCGATAACTTTGTGTCAATAAAAGATTACCAATGCTTCCACAAAGACCCAGAACAACAAAAATGAGGAAATCAATTTTCGTTGGCATAATCCAGTCTACAAAAAAAATAGAGCACAAACCTATGATCGTGCATAAAAAGGTAAAATAAAAAGCTATTGTATAATTCGCTTCTGTTTTTGATAAAGACCTGACACTTATTGCTACACATGCAAAAAATATACAAAAAATAATTGGTGAAATATAAAAATAGTTTAAATCTACAAAAACTGGCTGAATAATTAATAACATTCCAATAAATCCCAAAAAAACTGCAGACCATCTTTTAATACCAACTTTTTCAGATAAAAAGAAAATGGAAGCTATAGTCACGAATATAGGTCCGCCAAAAGTAAGGGAGATGACATCAGCTAAAGGTAATTCTCTTAGGCCATAAAATAATGCAATGATCGCTAAAGCTCCAGTAGTCGCTCTAAATGCATGAAGTCCGGGACGAGATGTTTTGTAAAAACTAGTGATTTCTTTTTTTGGGATAATAAAAAAAATTGGAACAAAGCCTATAAAAAACCTTAAAAACAAAACCTGGCCAACTGGATAGTAATCTAGCCATTTTACACAGATATCCATGATAGAAAAACAAATTACACTTGCCACCATGTATAATACGCCTATTTGATTTTGACTTAACAATTCAATATTCTCCTTAGGTCTAAACATATTAAATAACTTATGCAAAAATGTATACTCGCTCTAGGTTGTTTTTGGAAGCCTGAGGAAAACTTCAAAAATAAGCCTGGAATTATAGAAACTGAGGTTGGGTACGCAGGAGGTAAGAGTCCAATTGTTTCGTACGAAGAAGTTTGTACTGGAAATACCGGGCATGCCGAAGTTGTAAGACTTACTTATGACGAAAAAATAACTTCATTTAAAAGGATATTAAACCTTTTTTTTAAAATGCATGATCCAACACAAAAAGATATGCAATATCCTGACATTGGTAGTCAGTATAGAAGTGAAATATTTTATAACAGTGAAGAACAAAAAAAAGAAGCAATAGAGGTTTTAGATGATACAAAAAAAATCTTTAATGATAAAATAGTGACAAATATTTCAAAAATAAACAACTATTGTAAGGCTGAGGAATATCATCAAAAATACATAGAAAAAAATAAATAATGAAACAGTTAGTAACTACAGATTGGCTCAAACAAAATTTAGATAGCGTAAGAACGCTTGATGCTAGTTGGCATTTACCGAACTCAAATCGAAATAATCTTGATGAGTTCAAAATTCACCATATAAACAATTCTAGTTTTTTCGATATAGATAAAAATTCAAATCAAGAATCTTCACTTCCACATATGTTGCCAAAAAAAAATGATTGGGAAAGAATTATATCTGAATATGGAATAAAAAATTCTGATCATGTTGTGGTATACGATAATTCTAACCTTATTAGTTCTTGTCGAGTTTGGTACAACTTTTTATTTTTTGGCCATAACCCAAATTTAATTTCTGTATTAGATGGTGGTTTAAAGAAATGGTTACAGGAAAAAAAAGAAACAACAAACTTAGTTAAAAAATATGAAAAGAGTTCTTATAAAGCTGAAGAGAAGCTTTCTCTTGTTTTAAACAAAAAACAAATAAACTCTAATATTAAAAATAAGTCATTTGAACTAATCGATGCAAGAAGTGAGGAAAGATTTTTAGGCATTCAAGCTGAATCGAGAAAAGAATTAAGAAGTGGCAACATAGAAGACTCAAAAAATATTCCTTTTACACTCTTAATAAATGATGATGACCATACTTTTAAAAGCAAAGAAGACCTGACATTAATTTTTAAAAAGAATAAACTTGATGCAAATAAACAGCTTGCTTTTACATGTGGCTCTGGGGTAACTGCGTGTATTTTAGGTCTAGCTAATTCTATTATAAGTGGTAAAAATCCATTGATTTATGACGGCTCTTGGGCAGAATATGGACTTAAATAAAAAATGAAAACATCTACAAAACTTAAAACAGTTTTAATAATTTTTATAATTTCAGTTTTTGCAGTTATAATTGCAAGGCACTTTATAGGGCTGCATTTTCAAAAAAAATTTAGTATCAGACCAGCCCCGGGAGTGATCGTAAAGACTGTTGCAAAATCAATGTTCTACAAAAGTATTGAAACATTTGGAACGGCCATCGCACAAAATTCCAAAACATACAGAGTAAGAAAAGACGATATTGTGGGAAATTTAAAAATTGATAATAGATTTGTAAAAAAAAATGAAATTATAATTGCACTTCAAGATGGAGAAAATATTATTGCAGATTTTGAAGGTAAACTTGGCAAAAGAGAGATAGCGCAAGGTGTTCTTGGTTCAAATAGTTTGATTATAACACTCGATGATTTAAAAAAAATAGTAATAGACATTAAAATCCCAGAAAATTATGTAGGTGTGTTAAAACCTGGCTTAAAAGCGGAGATAACAAATTCAGCTTTTAATAAAATTTTCAAAGGCAGCGTAGAGTCTATTAGCTCAAGAATAGACCCGTCAACTAGATCAATACTAGCGAGAATAATAGTAGATAATTCAAATTTTGAAATTATCCCTGGTCAGTTAATGACTATAAAAGTTATATACGATGAAATAAATCAAATCGGTATACCGGAAAGTGCTTTAACTATTCAAGGTAAGACAGCATTTGTTTATATTGTAAAAAATGAGGTAGCTGAGAAAAAAAACATTGAGATAGGTAAAAGAAATTTTGGTAAAGTTTCAGTAGTTTCAGGTATTTCTGAGGGTGACCTTGTAATCAGTGAGGGAGTTTCAAAAGTACGAAATAAAACTAAAGTAAAAATTATTAACCCGAAAAAATAAAAAAATGTTCTTAACGGACTTATCAATCAAAAGACCAGTTGTTGTATCAGTAATGAGCATGGTTCTGGTTATTTTTGGTCTTGTTACTTTTCAGGAAATTCCAACTGATGAACTGCCTGATGTGCAGCCACCCGTTGTTACAATTCAAACAGATTACAAAGGTGCGTCAGCAGAAATTGTCGATACACAAATTACCCAAAAAATTGAAGATTTTGTGGGTGGAACGCCAGGGGTAGAAACTATCGACTCGTTCAGTGAAGATGAAAGCTCAAGAATAACTCTAACTTTCCAAACGGGGCTTGATCTTGATGATGCTACTAATGATGTTAGGAGCTCAGTATCCAGAGTAAGAGATAATTTACCCGAAGGAGCAGAACAGCCTGAAATCTACAAACAAAGTGGCTCGATGAGAACTACTATGTGGTTGTCATTTAGTTCTGATACAATGTCAGATCTAGAGCTAACAGACTATGCTGACAGATATTTAACAGATACCTTTTCAACCGTTTCAGGAGTTGGGAGAGTGAGATTGGGTGGACAAAGAGAATTATCTCTTAGAGTTTGGCTTGACCCATTAGCGTTAGCTGCAAGAGATCTTACCACTCAAGAAGTTGAAGAAGTACTCAGAAAAGAAAATGTAGAATTTCCAGCAGGTAGAATTGAATCTAAAGATGTAGATTTGACAATAAAGTTAGATAAGGCTTATCAAAATGTAGAAAATTATAAAATATTACCACTTAAAAGGGCAAAAGACGGATCTGTTACAACTCTAGATGATGTTGCAAGAGTTGAGTTAGGCGCTGAATCTATAAGGACCTTGTTTAAAGGAAATGGAAAACAAGTAGTTGGAATCGGGATTTACCAACAATCAGATGCTAATACTATTAAAGTTGCGGACGGGATAAAGAAAAAAATTAAAGAGCTACAATCAAGCTTGCCTCCTGGAACTTCTCTAGAAGTATCTTTTGATCGAAGCAATTATATTAAAGCAGCAATCAATGAGGTTTATAAAACACTTGTTATAGCTTTAATTTTAGTAACTATTATTATTTACTTATTTTTAGGAAACATAAGAGCATTAATAGTTCCCGTAATTGCTTTACCTGTTTCTTTAATTTCAACATTTTTATCTATATATATATTTGATTTTTCAATAAATCTTTTCACATTAATGGCATTAGTTCTGGCTATAGGAATAGTGGTGGACGATGCAATAGTGATGTTGGAAAATATTGTACGTAGAATTGAATTAGGTGACACACCTTTAGTTGCTGCTTATAAGGGCGCAAAACAAGTTTCATTTGCTATTATAGCAACAACTATTGTTCTTGTTGCTGTTTTTGTTCCTTTGATTTTTATTAAGGGAATAACAGGAGTTTTGTTTACTCAAACGGCAATAACACTTGCTTCGGCTGTAATTATTTCTAGTTTTGTTGCTTTATCTTTAAGTCCAATGCTTGCTAGTAAATTTTTAAAACCAAATATGAAAAAATCAAATATTGTGATTAAATTTGAAAAATTTTTAAAATCTTTAACCAACACATACAGGTCTTCATTGATTACTTGGATAAAAAAAAAAAAAATAATCATATTCTTTTTGACTGGAACATTAGCTTTAACAGTTTTTTTATTTAATTTTACTCCTAAAGAACTTATTGCCCCAGAAGATAGAGGAGCATTTTTTATAATAATAAAAGCCCCTCAAGGCTCAGGATTTAATTTTACAAAAAATAAAGCTGAAGATATAGAAAGACTACTTCTTCCTGAATTAGGCAAGGGAGAATATAGAAAATTAATAATGCGTGTTCCAGGATTTGGAAGGTCATCTAAACAAGTTAACAGTGGTTTTATCATCGTATTATTAGAACCTTGGAAAAAAAGGGATCGTCATGGAGTAAAAATAATGAGGGAATCATTTGGAAAACTATCAAGTGTACCTGGTGTTTTAGCTTTTCCAGTTATGCCTCAGGGTATAAGAACGGGTGGAATACAGAGTCCCGTTCAGTTTGTAATACTTGGAAATACCTACGAACAATTAATTCAATGGAAAAATATAATTAAGAAAGAAGCAAGAAAAAACCCTGGTCTT
>Ga0307986_10000904_pt1 | contig 21872 bp, 21 predicted proteins | sample EllFjometageno82_FD_203170 | JGI IMG/M metagenome (GOLD analysis project Ga0307986, IMG submission 203170) | Marine microbial communities from Ellis Fjord, Antarctic Ocean - #82 | ecosystem: Environmental > Aquatic > Marine > Unclassified | place: Southern Ocean | collected 2014-10-09
TTAGTAAATTTTAAAAAAGATTTATTTAATTCTTCTTCACCAAATTCCAAAGTTTTTCCTTTTAATAAAATTTTTTTGAAATGAAACAATTGATATATTCTGCAGACACTATAAGATTTTAATGTCCCAACTATAAATTCTAAAAATATTTTAATACAATTCATTTTTTATTAATTTTTGAATTATTTTATCAATTGAAAATTTTGGTTTCCAGTTTAGATCTTTTTTAATTTTGTGAATTTTACACCCTATCTTCTTAATTTCTTTAGCTCTTAATAAATTTTTATCATTTTTAACAATTAAATTAATATTAATATTAAAATCTTTAAATATTTTTTTTATAATATTGTCTAAAGAAGACATTTTTCCAGTACCAACAACATAATCTTTCTTAATTTTTGAATTATTTATTTTATAAATAGCTTCAATATAATCTGGTGCCCACCCCCAGTCTCTAAAAATTTCTGTATTTCCAAGCAACAGCTTTTTTTTATGGTTTTTATGGTTAATAGCAAAGTTGATAATTTTTTTTAAAACAAAACTTTCATTTCTTAAAGGTGACTCATGATTTGATAATATACCATTGCTACTTTTTACATTAAATTGCTCTCTATAATATTTAATCAACCAGAAGCTAAAAGCTTTTGATTGAGCATATGGACTTTGTGGTTTAAATTCAGTTTTTTCGTCACAAAAAATTTTTTTATGCTCCCCAAAACAATCTGTGGAACAAGAGTTATAAATACTTATATCTTTAGCATTATTTTTACAAAAATCTAAAATATAAAACAGTAAATCTATATTACTTGAATAGGTTTCAATTGGATTCTTAAAAGATTTTCCAACAGATGATTGACCTGAAAAATAATAAATTTCTAATGGCTTGTATTTTTTTATGTTTTTTAAAATAGTTTGAGAATTATTTTCATCATATTTTATTAACTTAACTTTGTTAACAACTTGCATTATAGTTAATTTTTTTAAATTATTTTTATTAAGGCTTCTTGTAAAGCCATAAACTTGATAATTTTTTTTTAATAAAAATGAGCTTAAGTACGCTCCATCTTGTCCTGTAACACCAATAATGAAAGCAATTTTTTTTTTATTCATCGTGATATTATAATTTAGGTTTTCGTTTTATGAAAAAACGTAAAAAATTTCTTATTCCAAAAATTCTATTTCTAATTTTAGTTGACTCGTTTAATTTTTCATTATTGATCTTTAAAATGTTTGCATTGCCAGTGCCATTAAAGCTAAATTCTAATGCAAAATTGCTTAAATTTGCATTATATATTTCAACGATTTTATTAAATGTTTTTCTGTTGATAACCTCGCTATATTCACTATCTTTAAAATTATTTTTTATGTATGGCAACCAATTAATGTCATCAATAAATATTCTTCCTCCTACTTTAAGAAAGTCATAATAATAATATAAAATATTTTTTACATGGTTCGGTTCATGTAAACTATCTATGTAAATTATATCAAATTTTTTATTTTCAATTTTATTCATTAAACTAAAGTCATCATCTCTGCTTTTTATAAATTGCCACTTTGCATTGTTAAATAAATTACTATAATCATTTAGATCTACGGAAACTAGTTTTCCATCTACTTTATCACAAACATCAAGAAACATTTTAGTTGATCTACCATTCATAACTCCAAACTCTAAAATATTAATTTTATTAATATTTATAATAAAATTTTTAATATAATCTAACTTTGGATAATAAAGAAAATCAGGATGATTTAAATTTTTCATTAACTAACCATTTAACATTATTATTTTAGATTTAATAGATGCATTTTGTTTTTTGTTCTTATATATACCTAACTAATGAATAAAATTTTAATTTTCACAGCAACATATAATGAAGCTGAAAATATATCAAAACTAATAGAAGAAATTTTTAAAAACTTGCAGAATGTGGATATACTAATAGTAGATGATAATAGCCCAGATAATACACATGAAATAGTTAAAACACTTTCGTTAAATAATAAAAATATTATTCTTAAAAAGAGGGAAAAGAAACTTGGTTTAAACTCTGCTCATATTTTTGGATATGAATATGCTTTACAAAATAAATATGAAAAACTTATCACAATGGATGCTGACTTGTCTCATGATCCATCTGAAATACCACAAATGTTAAAACTACTAGAAAATTATGATTTTGTAATTGGTTCCAGATATATGGAGGGTGGTAAAAATGATATGCCAACATTAAGACTAATTCTAAGTATACTGGGAAATAAATTTATAAAATTTATATTAAATCTAAAAAATACAGAATATACTTCTTCTTATAGAGGTTTTAATATTAAAAATCTTACTCACTTTCATTTTAATCAAATTAACTCTAAAGGCTATAGTTTTTTTATGGAAACTGTATTCAAAATTAATGCTCTAGGATATAAAGTTTTTGAATTTCCAATTCACTTTAAAAATCGAGAATTTGGTAAATCTAAAATTCCAAAAATTGAAATTTTTAGAACTTTCTTCAATGTGATTAAGATTTTTTTAGCAAATAAAAACTAATTATTCTTCCATGTTTTAGCAACATTTGCAAACTGATCTATAATACTTTTATAAGTAAGATAAATGTTTTTTTCTAGACAATATTTTTCATAATAAATTTTACCATTTTTAATTTTTTTTTTTATTTCATTATCTTTCAAATTTTTTAATTGCAGAACAAAATTAGATGGATCAGACAAGTTTATAGGAATGATTATATTCTTTAACTCATCATCATAAGAAATTTTTTCTGAATAAAATATTGGTTTGTTAAAATACATAGACTCATATAATGGTAGATTTGTTGGTCCAGCATCTGTAGGCATTATTACAGCAAAACATTTTTCATATAAGTTTTTTAAAAATATATTTGATACTAGAGAGAATACAGAAATAGATTTATTTAAATTTTTTTTATTAATTGTATCTTTAATATAATCATAATTACCTCTGTCTACTCCGCAAAATATAAAATGGAATTCTTGGTGTTTTTCGCTTAGCAATATTTCTGCCGCTTCTAGAATATATTTATGATTTTTATGCGCCCAAAATGTTGCTGGATATATAATTAACTTTTTTTTAGGAGTAAACTTTAATAATTCATTTTTTTCATGCTCACTTAAAAATCCTATTTTGTTATTTGTAATATTTGGCAAGAGAGGTATGAATGGTTGGACTATTATTTTTTCTTCCTCACAATTATAAAATCTGACTAGATCTTGTTTATTTCCTTTGTGCGCTACTATGATTTTAAATGATTTAAATAATATATTATTTAAGAACTCTTCTCTTTTTTCAAAAGTATAATTTCTCTTATGCTCTGGAAAAGGACTGTTTTTTTTATGATCTAAGTCCCATATATTTATAACAAAGTTTATATCATCACAAAATAATGCATATTCTGTTGGACTTAAAAAAATTACTAAATCAATATTATTTTTTTTTAAAAATTTTGAAAAAGAATGTTTAAGGTTAAAATAAATAAATATTCTAAAAAAATTTAAAAGACCAAATATATAATCAAGAATTTTCTCTGGAATACTCTTTTTATAATTAATTGAATTTATTTCAACTTTTTGAAGAGATTGCTTTAATTCATTACTATTGGTTATAAAGATAATATTGTTTTCTTCATTTAGTGAATTTTTTACAAATGATGCAGTACTTATTATTTGGTTATAACCACCAGGGTTATTTAAATTTCCTTCTATAAAAAAAGCAATTTTCATATGTTTAAATATTAAAGTATTTTTTCAATATTTTTTTTTGTTATATTTAATGAATTACCAAAATGTTTAATTCTTATTTTTTTTAATTTATTAATTTTTTGCTTAAATAAATTTTTATTTTTTTTAATCATATTCAATTTTTTATCTAAATCATTAAAATTGTTAATAACAAAGCCTATTTTTTCTCTATCATTAAAGTAATATAACTTTTTAAATTCCTTATTTGGTATTTTTTTTTTACTCATTGAAAAAAAAAGCACAGGTTTGTTTTGTGAAAATGAATAAGTGTACGCTGTTCCAGAAAAGTCTGTAATTAATGTAAATGATTTTGAATAACTTTCTAAATACGAGCTAGATAAATCTAAAGAAAAATTTTTATACTTTTCAAATTTGTCTCTAATATTTTGAGTTATGTCATAATTTCCTTTTTTAGTTAAATCCATTGGGTGTGGTCTATAGATAACTTGATATTTTTTATCTATAAGAAACTGAATTATCTCAACAAGTTTAGACGATAGATTTATTTTTTTATAAGCATTGCTTGCTGTAGGCGCTATTAAAATATGATCTTTTTTATGATTTTTTTTTTTTAGAAGTCTAAAAATATGATCTAGCTTTAAATAACCTGTATTGATAATTTTTAAGTTGCTTTCTTTTTTTAATCCAAAATATTCTTTAAATTTATCCATAAAATAAATTTTTGAAATATTAGATGAGACAAAAATATAATCTAATCTTAGCAACTCTCTAAAAAGTTTTTTTTCAATATTTTTATTTACTATTGGCGTATCGTATATGTCGTGACTTATATAAATATTTTTTGCATTAGGTAAAAAAATATAATTTACATAACCACTAATTATAAAGTTAATTTTTGATAATAAAAAATTTGCAAATGGAATAAACCTTAAATATCCTAGATCAACAAAAAATGAATTTTTTTCAAGTTCTAACTCTTTAGAGCTTGAAGAGTTGTATACCAAATATGCAAAAGTGTTATCATTTTTATTAAGCTTACTCACTAATTCAATTATATTTTTTTGATATGCTTTAACAGGAAAATAAAAAAAAATAAATTTAGATAATCTGTTTTTTTTATACTGTCTAAAAGAAATTATAAAAATTCTCATTACATTTAAATATGTAAAAAAATATTTTTTGATATTTTTAGGATTTAATATCTTCACCAGAGTTATATTTTTGAAATTACTTCTTCAATTTTATATTTCTTATTTTGATTTTGTGAAACATCAATAATATATAATTCTTTAATATTTTTTAATCTTTCTTCTTTACTTAAAAAATTTAATTCACTTTTTTCATTCTTAGAATCTCTAATTTTAATACTAGTATAGTCTTCCAAAGTTTTTAGATTTTCTTTTAGTTTTACAAACTCATGTGCAAGTTTATCTACTACAAAAAAAGCATTAAAATTTAACTTATTTGTTCCAATAAATTCATACCCCTTTGAGTCCATCATCTTTATTATTGCCTTTAATGAGGCCCCATAATAACAGCCAGAATAATGACTTTTAAATCTATTAAAATTTTTAACATTAGGCACAGTTATTTCTAAATTATGACCAAATGTTGGATTATATTCAACTACAAATAGTTTGCTAATTCTTTTATTCATATTTTTTAGGACCCAATAATCAACCCCATCAATATCTAATGAAAATAAATCAAGGTTTTTGTTTAAATTATATTTATCTAAAACTGAATTAATATTTTCTGAAGTAATTTCAGTATTTTCAATTTCCAACAATCCCTTCCAGAGATTAATATTTTGTGATACTTTTTTTTTGAAATCTTTTTCTATATCTACAATTAATCCTTTTGAAAATGAATTTTCATAAATAAATCTTGTATTTGACTCAGAATAATCTCCTACACCAATTTCTACAAATTTAGCATTTGAAATATTTAACTTTGAGAATAAATAATTTATTATTCCATCTTCACCTGTCTGTGAAAAAACCTTATATTCCGCATCCTGTAATTCTTTTAGATTGTTATAATTTTTTGATACTTGTTCAAAATAAATACTTCCAAGCATAAAGTTGTTTTGTGCATTATCTTTTTTATTTATTTTAGTTAAAAAATTTTTTATTTTTGATTTAATTTGGTTCAAAATCATAATCACATTGATCAATTGGTATTGTTCTTTCTCCTATAACTGTCCACTGAAAAACTTTTTTACCATTTTCGTCTAGATAATTGTGATAGGTAACCTTTGTTTTTTCAAAACCTAATAATCCTAGCATTTTAATTACTGTTTCTTCATTATATGCCCACCAAGCAGATCCTATCTTTTCATTTTTTGGTAAAAATCTTAAATAAGGTTGTTTTCGTTTTAAAAAATGTTTTCTAAAAAAAAGCGGGATAGCATTGAACAATGTTTTTCTCATATTATAACCACCTAATTCAGTAATTACTATTTTTTCATTTAAATGTGAGCACATTCTCATCAGCGCTGTATAAGGGTCTCTTATGTGCACTAAAAGTGAAAAAAGTATTCCAATATCATGAAGTTCTAGTTCATCAGGTAAATTATTAACATGACATATAATGAGTTTAGATTTTGAATTTAGTGCTTTATGAGCATACCAAAAAGCATTTCTTCTTCTTTTTTCGCCTTCCATAAATTTTGCTAAATCTTTTTTCCATGGTTTATGAACATTGACTACCCAATCACGCTCTAGATCATTTAGACCCACACCTAAATCAATAGAAGTTACATCTGCACCCCTTTTTTCTGCCTCAAAAGATAAATATCCAGTGCTTGGTCCAAGATTAAGTACTTTCTTATCTTTAAGTTCTAGATTGCCAAAAATATTATCTATATCTTCTCTACAATCAAAAGTTCCCTTGGTAAGTCCTTCGACTCCTGGAACTTCCATAATATGATACCATTCACAGTCTTCTAAAAGAATATTTTCTGATGGTGGCTTCCCCCAGGTAATTTTTTTTTCTCTCATATAAATTTAATCAAAATATTCTATTATACGTTCTAAAAATTTAATCAATAATTAAATATATTATTTATTTATTAGAGACTTTTATTTTCTTATTTTTAACTTCTATAATCTTTGTACAGTACTTTAATAATTTTTTTTTATGCGTACAAAAAATTATTATTTTATCATTAAATTTATCAAATAAATAATCTAATACCTTATTTTCTGTTTTGTCATCAAGTGCATTTGTTGCTTCATCTAAAATTAATATTGAAGGTTCTCTATAAAGAGCTCTGGCTATACCAATTCGCTGAATTTGACCTCCTGAGAGTTTTGAGCCCCTTTCACCAAGTGGAGATCTTAAATTTTTATTAGATAATTTTTTTAAATTTAATATTTGTAAAAGTTTTATTATAAAATTTTTACTTTTATTGGAAACTTCTTCACTTAAGGCAATATTAAATAAAATACTATCATCCACCACATAAACAAACTGGGAAACATAACCTATGTTCATTTTATTTTCTTCAGAATTTATATAATTTTTAGAATTGATCAAAATTTTACCTTTTGTAGGTAATAAAAGTCCTGAGATTAAATTAATTAAAGTTGTTTTGCCACTTCCTGTTTCTCCAATTATTCCAACTTTATCCCCTGCTTTTAGTTTGAAGTTAACATTATCCAAAGTGGATATCGATTTTTCTGGATATGCAAAATTTACTTTATTAAATGAAATACTGTCTATGTTTCTAAAGTTACTTTTTTTATTATTTTTTTTATTATTTTTTCTTAGACCATTGTAAACTGTATTAATTGCAGGATAATTAAATTTTAAAACTTGAAACGATCGTATAATTTGTACTAAGTTAGGAAGCATTCTAATTGCTGCAAAAGCAAAAATTCCAAAAATTACTACTACTTCATTAAATTCATTATTAGAAAAAAACACTAAATAAGAGAGAAAAAGAAAAAAAATTGAAATAAAAACAAATTCAATTATTGGGCTAGTAATTGATGAAAAAGCATCTTTATAAACTGCAGAATCTGAGAATTTTTTAAGATGTTTATATACATGCTTAGAGAAAAATAATTTTTTATCATACAAAATTATTTCTTTGACACTGCCAAAAACTTCATTCAGTTTTTGGATAAACTTGCCAGATTCAATATGACGAATATTGCCCCATTTTTTAAAATTTTTATCGCTGATCTTATAAATAATAATGCAAATAACTGATAAAATAAATATAACAAAAATAGAATAATAGTTATAAATTGTTAACAATGAAATAATTCCAAATAATAATAAAAAATTTGAAATTATTTGTATACAGCCACCAATTACTCCAATAGCAAATCCATTACACTCACCCGCAACATCCCTAACAATTTTTGCAGAATTATTTTTTATAAAATAGCTATAATCATTACCAAGAAATCCTAATAAAAGTTTATCAGCAGTTTCTGCGAATAAATTCTGTACAAATTTTGCATTATACCAATTAAAAAATATTACAAATACTGTCTTAACGAAATAAACTGATATAAAGATAATTATAAAAACTAATAATATTTCATTGTCCTCATACTTTTCTAGAATTGGCAAATATTTAAAAATTAATTCTTTTTTTTCTATATTTGTTAAGAATGTTAATAGTGGAATTAATAATCCTATACCTATAATTTCAATAAATGTTTTTATTATCGATAAAAAAGAAATAAAATAAATCTTATTTCTATTTTTTTTTGTTAGTATAAATAATATTTTTTTAATGTAATTTTTCAAAAAAACCTTCGAATATTAATTTTATTTAAGCAATCTTTATTCTTAACTGTTACATAAAACAATGACTTTAACGGGATAAATATTAAGTAATTTTTTCCGATATAGAGCATGTCTTTTTTTTGATTTATTTTGATTAATGCACACTTTTTAATTATATTTACTACAATTAAACATTTAAGCTTCTAAAATACAAGTATTACCTAAAATAAAACAATTAATCTTCTTTACTGTTCAAATATTGAACACTATGATCAAAAATTGAACACTTTGAAATATTAAGAAAAATTTCAAATAAACCTTTATTTACTCAAAGACAACTTGCTAAAGATCTTGGTTTTAGTTTGGGGAAACTAAACTACTGTTTAAGAGAACTACAACATAAAGGTTTAATAAAAATTAAGAACTTTAAACAGAGCTCAAAAAAAATGAATTATTTGTATGTTTTAACCCCCCAGGGTATTACATCAAAAACAAAATTAACTATAAATTTTATGAAAATAAAGATGAAAGAATATGATGAACTTAAAGCTGAAATAAAAACTAAAGCAGAGGATGTCACTAAAGATGATTTATACAAGGATACAAAAAATCAACAGTCAAAAAAAATAGATTATAACTTATTATAATGAGTAAACCTGGTCATAACAATCCACCATTTCCACTAGACCCCAAAGAAACGATAAAAAAAAATATTAAACGAAGAAAATTAATTGTAGATGATGGCATAACTTTATTTAAGGGAGTGCCATTGCCTACGTGGATAGAATTAAGTTTAATAGATGTCTGCAATAGAAGCTGTAGTTTTTGTCCTAAATCTGATGATAGTGTTGCTCCAGATACATATCAAAAAATGTCAAAAAAATTAATAGATAAATTACATGATGACTTAAAAAAAATGAATTATAAAGGCTCTTTAGCTTTATGTGGATATGGTGAACCATTATTACATAAGGATATAGAATATATTGTTAAAAAATTGTCTAATGTTGCAGACGTAGAAATTGTCACAAATGGAGATCCTCTTAATCATAAAATGATAACGAAACTATACAAAGCAAATGCAGCAAGATTATTAATTAGTTTGTATGACGGACCAGAACAAATCGAGAAATTTAAAGATATGACTCAACGTGCTAATATTCCTGATGACTTTGTAATATTAAGAGATAGGTGGTATACACAAACAGAAAATTTTGGTGTAAAGTTAACAAACAGAGCTGGAACAATCAAAACAGGTAATCAAATTGGTAATGATGTTCACACAACATGTTATTATCCTTCCTATCAATTTTTAATCGACTGGAATGGGGATATTTTTTTATGCCCACAAGACTGGCAAAGAAGACAGGCTATGGGAAATATGATGCAGGAAGAAGTTTTTAATATCTGGGTTTCCAATATAATGAAAAAATATAGAATCGATTTATTAAAAGGAAAAAGATGTAATAATCCCTGTAAAACTTGTAATGCACAAGGGACTCTGCTCGGTGTCAATCATGCAAAAATGTGGAGAGAAATATATAAAATTTAAATTCTAAAATATCTTCTTTTAAGAATTTTTACTACTTTGATGTATCCAGGAGTAATACCGTCAGAATTCAAATAATTTCTTACATATTTATTTCTTGAATTTTTATTTTTTTTAAACGATTTAAAAAAACCTTTATTAATAAAGTTATATTTATCTTTTAAATAAATAGATTTAGTACCTAATTGTTTATTATTTAAGTCTGTTAAATTAGATAAATAATTTCCTAATAATCTCGATTTAACACTCAATATTTTTTTGTCTAGGAGAGTTGCAGACATAATTGCACTTGATGTATGAAATAATACTAAAAATGCATTTTTAATGTAAAATTCAGTTTTAAATTTTTTAATTTCATAATTTTTAAAAAAAACTTGAAAGTTTTTATCATTATTTTTTGGGTGTAAACAAATAACAACTTTTTTTTTTAATTTTTTTTCTAAATATTTAAATAGTTTTAACGTATGATTTTGATATTGATTTTTTTCTTGGTTATTAATTTTTCCCTCTCTTATCACCCTGTCACCATGATTAAAATCTGTATCAATAAATACAATATATTTTTCATTTAATTTTTTTTTAAAACTTTGAACATAATCATAAGGTTTAGAGTTTATTAAATGAGCATTTTTAAAAAATGATATGTTTATATTGAACCTACTATCAATTTTTTTTTGCCAACTATTTTTGATATTATTTATCGTAGGTAGTGAAGAATCAAAATAGTATTCAATCTGCGGGAAAAAATTTATCAATGAAAATACTCTAAAAATATATTTAGATAATTTTCTCAAAATAAAATTTAAATTAGAATATAAAAAATTATTAAATTTGGTAAAATCTACGGTATTTACATTATCTAAATACCCAAAATTTAAAATGAATATTTGATCAAAATTTATTTTATTTAAAAAAAAGTAAATTTTAAAGAAACTAAATGTTTTACCTATATTATTAAAACCTATAAATTTTTTTTCGTTAAAATAAGAAATTAATTCTTTTCCATTTTTTGGTTTAAAAATTTTAATTTTTTTTGGTAGATTATTGCGTCTTTTCTTTTGCTTAACTTTCCGTCCCAATAATAAGTTAGATAAATCTAAAATTAAAAAACTACCAAAATTTTTAATTATTTCTTTGTATAGCTGTTCATTATGTTGAAATCCTCGATAATAATCATTTGAAGTTGTTATCAACCCAAATACTATTTTTTTTTTCATTTTCTGGTTTAATTGTTTTGTATTTCTTCAATGTTTTTTGATATTTTTTTACATATCAGGTTAAAATCTTTTTTGTCTATTTTCTTTTCCATTTTAGAATTCATAACAGAATACCATCTTTTTTTCTTAAGTTGATCTTTAATAATTTTATACCAATATTTTTCACTATATTCAGAAGTTGGTCCCAAAAAAAGTTTGTAACAAACTTCATATAAATCTTTTTTATTGGGGAGTTTTAAATCGATAAACCTTCTATTTAAAAGTTTCTTGTATTCTTTTTGGGAATTCCATAAATTTGTAACTTTAAATTTTGATGACCAAAAAGTTGATTCAGAAGAAATACATTTAAAGCCAGAATACAAACCTTCTAATAGTGCTGTACCATGATGAGAGATTAGTATTGTTTCTTTACTAATCTTATTCAATAAATAATTATTTTCGATTGGCTCCGTTATAAATATAATATTATCTGACTCATATTTTTTTTTAATCCGGTAAAATATTTTCTTATCCAACGCTGCATATTCTCCCAAATTCTTATTAAAAAAATTTGGATGCGCTTTGACTATTATTTTATTATTTGTTTTTTTTAATTCTTGAATTGTAAATATTAACCAATCTTTTAAGTTTATAAAACCATCATATCCAAACCACATTTGTCCATCTGTAAAAGAATGTGCATAAATTATATGACTAATTGATTTATAATCTTTAATAAACTTGTCATCAAATTTTTTTTTCATTTTTGTAGATTTCATCCAAGGAACTATTTTAGGATTCTTAATAATCTTTTTTAAAAAGTTAGCTGTCTTTTTATAATCAATTTTAACTTCATTATTTTTGAAAAGTTTTAATGCTGAGCTATTTTGATTTATTTTTTTATTTATTTTTTTTGAATAATTTATGAAAAACAATCCTCTTGGGTAATTATTTGTATAAATAATTTTTTTTTTTATAGCAAAGACTCTGAAATAAAGACCATTTAAATACCCTGAATGATCTATATACGCTATTTTTATTTTATTTGAGAGCTTGTACGCATGGTCAACTATCAGTCCGGCATTAATATAATTTTTGATCAAACTAAAATATAAATTAAATATATTTTTATGACTTGATACATCTCTATAGACAGAACCCAAAATGTGTCTTCCTATATGACAGTTTCTATATTTTAGATTAACAATTTTGTTAGGTATTAAAATATTTAATAGAAATAAATTTTTTAATGTAAATACAACAAAACTTATACTGAGTTTTTTTTTAATAATTGTTGAATTTTTTATATCTATTTTAAAATTTTTTTTTATATCAATTATTATTGAACTTAAAATTATATTATAAATCCCTTTTTTTTCTCTCGTACTAAAGAACATAAATTATCAATCTTAATTTAAAAATTTTTTTATTAATTTAATTATTTTTAAGACGTCAGCTTTTTTAAGTTCTGGATGAATGGGTAAAGAAATGGCTTCTGAATAATATTTTTCACTTTCTTTAAATTTTTCTTTCTTAAACATGCTTTTAAAAAATCCATGGTAATGTATGGGTATGTAATGTATGTTTACTCCAATCTTTTTTTTAATTAAAAAATTATATAAACTGTCTCTATTAATTTTTTTATTCTTTTTTTTAATTCTTATTACATATAAGTGAAAAGTTGATTTTACTTTTTTTTTCTCTAGAGGTAACTGTATTAAAGAATGATTCAAATTTTTTGAATATAATTCACTTATTTTTCTTCTTTTTTTTAAAAACAAATTTATTCTTTTTAATTGATTAATTCCTAGAGCTGCCTGAATATCATTCATTCTATAGTTATAGCCTAGAGCTATTTGTTGATAATTAATAAATGTATTTCTTTCGCTTTTTTTCTTTCTTTCGATTCCATGAGCCCTAAATTGAGATAATTTTTCATATAACATAAGACTATTAGTACAGGCTACTCCACCTTCTATTGTTGTAATTATTTTAGTCGGATGAAAACTAAAAACAGTTATATGACTATACTTACAATTACCTACTTTTTTTTTATTATAATATCCTCCTAAAGCATGCGAAGCGTCTTCTATTATTTTGAACTTATAATATTTTGACAATTTATGAATTTCTTGCATTGAACAAGAGTGTCCTGAAAAATGTACTGGTATTATTATTTTTGGTAATTTTTTTTGTTTTTTTGCTTTCTTTAATTTAATTTTTAAATTTTCAATACTTAAATTATAGTCATTTTTATCTATATCTATTAAATCTACTTTTGACCCACAATACAATCCACAGTTTGCTGATGCCACAAAAGTATTACAACTAGTCCACAAATAATCATTTTTTTTCAAGCCCAAAGCCAAGCAAGCAATATGAAGTGCACTAGTTGCAGAGTTAGTTGTTACCGCATATTTTGATGATACAAAATTAGAAATTTGCTTTTCAAATTTTGGAACTAAATTACCAGTAGTAATCAATTTTTTTTTTAACGCTCGGGCAACTGCACCTATATCTTCTGAATTAATTGATTGTTTTGAATAATCGATTTGCATCATTCTTTAAAGCAAATTTAGGATCTCTTTTTTATTTAAAAATTTTAAATTTGTGCCTGAGTTATATTCAAAATTTAAAGAAACTTTTTTACTATTTTTTTCTATATTTTTGTTTGGCAGTAGAGGTGAAACTAATACATATAATTTTTTGTATTGCCTTACTAAATGTGATTCTTCCTTCGAAAAAAGAGATTCATGTATTTTTTCTCCTTGTCTTATACCAATAATTTTTATTTTAGCTTTAGGGTGTATGGCTTTCGCTAAATCTATAATATTTACTGATGGTATTTTGGGTATAAAAACTTCTCCTCCATTCATTATCTTGAAGCTATCAATTACAAATTGTATGGCTTCTTCTTTTGTAATTACAAATCTTGTCATTTCAGAGTTTGTTATAGGAATATATTTAGAATTATTTTTTTTTAGCTCTAGAAAGATTGGAATTACAGATCCCCTTGAACTAATTACATTTCCATATCTTACTACAGAAAATTTAGTTTTAATATTTCCAGAAAGTAAATTTGCTGAAACAAATAATTTATCAGATGCAAGTTTTGTTGCTCCATATAAATTAACAGGGTTAACAGCTTTATCGGTTGATAAGGCAATTACTTTTTTTACCTTATTGTTAATTGCAGCTTTAATTACATTTTCAGCACCGTTAATATTAGTTTTAATACATTCTAAGGGCTCTTTTTCTGTCGAAGGTATTTGCTTCATAGCAGCAGCGTGAATAACATAATCAACTTCTCTAAATGCCATATTCAATCTATCTACATCTCTTACATCGCCTAAATAAAACCTGAGTTTTTTAAATTTTGGATGTGAAGACATCTTTTCTTGAAGTTTAAATTGCTTATATTCATCCCTCGAAAATATTATTATTTTTTTTGGCGTATATTTATTCACAATTACGTCTAAAAAATACTTGCCAAAAGTACCTGTTCCACCTGTTATTAATATAGATTTGCTGTTAAACATAAATATTACTGGATTCCGTGATGTATAATTATTTTTACTACTTATTGTTAATTAAATTATTTTAAAGCAACTTCACTTAATGTAAACACTAATTTAGCATGATCATAAAAATTAATAAAGATATAATATTTAACTATAAACATTCGCCTATAATCATTTCTGAAATTTCATCTAACCATGGAGGATCTAAACAAAAATTTCTTAGATTAATAGAAAAATCTTTCGAAAGTGGTGCTGACTTAGTTAAAATTCAAACATATGAACCTCAAGATATAACTTTTAAAAATCCAAATTCAAAGATTAAGGAGGGTTTATGGAAAAATAAAAACTTGTGGGAATTGTACGAAAAAGCCCACACCCCATTTGAGTGGCACTATGATGCATTTAAAATTGCAAAAAAGAAAAACAAAATACTTTTTAGTACACCATTCAGTATTAGAAGCTTAAATTTTTTAAAACAATTTAAACCTCAATTATATAAGATTTCATCTTTTGAAATAACAGATTTAAATTTAGTAAATGAGATTGCAAAAACTAAAAAGCCTATAATTTTATCTTCAGGAGCTTCATATATGTATGAAGTTGAACAGGCAATTAAAATAATAAAAAAATTTCACGATAAAATAATTTTATTACACTGTGTTTCAAAATATCCCACTGACTTAAAAGACGCAAATCTTGGTAGATTAAAATATTTAAAAAAAAAATATAAGAAAACTTTAATTGGTTTATCTGATCATACATCAGATAACAAAACATCTCTATGTGCGGCTTCTATAGGTGTTGTTGCAATTGAAAAGCATGTGAAACTAAATGATAAGTCAGTTACAGAAGATTCAAAATTTTCTATTTCACTAAAAAACTTAGAAAAGTTAAAAGAAGAAACAAAAGCAATTCATTTTTCATTAAATAATATAGATAGTAAAATTAATGATGAAAAATCTAGAATTTATAGGCGATCAATATTTGCCCTCAAGGATATAAAAAGGGGTGAAAAAATAAATAAAAAAAATATTCATACACTTAGACCTATGGTAGGTATACCTGCAAATAAATTTTTTAAAATAATTGGTAAAAAAATTAATACAGATTTAAAGAAAAACGATCCAATTTTTTTAAATATGTTAAAATAAAAATCGTAAATATATAAAAATTTGAATAAATTAGAATTTAAACTTTCAAAATATTTTAATAGAAAATATTGTATTTTAACTGGAAATGGTACAACAGCGATGTACCTATATTTTCAACTTTTTAAAAAAAAATCAGTAATTTTATTTCCCTCAATAACATGTGTTCAAGCAGTAAGTGCAGCCATATTTTGTGGTCACAAAATTGCATATAGCGATATCTCTATTGATGATTACACAATGAACTATAAAAATATTTTAAAGATTGAAAAAAATAAAAAAATTGATGTAGTCGTTCCCACACATACATTTGGCCATGTTGCAAATTTAAATAAAATAGTTGAGTATTGTAAAAAGAAAAATATTTCAGTTCTTGAGGATGCCACTCAATCTATGGGTGGTTATATTAATAATAAGAAGGCAGGTTCCTTTGGCGATGCATCAGTAATTAGTTTTGGATACTCTAAAATTTTAGATTGTGGTAATGGTGGATGTCTACTGACTAATAATTACAAAGTATATTTAGAAATAAAAAAAAATATAAAATTGATACCTAAAAAGTCAAAAAAATATAATGAAAAAATTAGCGAATATAAGAAAAAATACTACTTATTAAGGAATAAAATTTCAAATAATAAAATATTCTGGAAGAAGATTTTTAGGCTTCAAAAACTATTAAGAGATTATTTAATCTATAAAATTGATAAAAAAACAGAAATTAAGATTAGCAAGAAATTACCCAAATTAGTAAATATAATTAAATTGAGAAAGAGAAATCAGTCAATATATGACAAATATTTAAATATTAAAAAAATAATAACCCCTTCTCTGAACCCAGGTTCTATTTCATGGAGGTATACTTTTTTGATAAGAAAAAGCAGAGATAAATTTATTAGTTTTTTAAGAAAAAAAAATATTGATGTAAGTTCTTGGTATCCTTCATTACACCACACATCACTACAAAAAAATAAGAACTTTAAAAACTCAATATTAATTGAAAAGCAAATTGTTAATTTGTGGACTGATGAAACTAAAAAAAAAGAGTCTATAATTAAAGATATCAATATAATTAATAGTTATTTAAATAAATGATTTTAAGTGCACATCAACTGAATTATTTACCCTACCCAGGATTAATAGCTAAAATTAACTATTCAGATAAATTTTTATATTTATCTAATCTTCAATTTGAAAAAAAAAGTTGGCAATCTAGAAATAAAATGATGAATAACGGATCTGAAATACTTTTATCCATTCCAATAAAAAATAAAAATAAAATTCAACTTATTAAAGATGTTGAAATTAACAATGAAATAAATTGGAAAAAAAAACATCTTAAAACAATTCAATACAATTATAAAAAAGCTAAATATTTTAAAAGATATATAAAATTTTTTGAAAAGTTATATGAAAATAATTGGATTAAATTAAATGAAATAACAGAATATATATTACTATACGTTATGAAAGAGCTCAATATAGAAACGGAAATTTTATCGGATAAAAATTATAACTTTAAAGAAAAAAAAAATGATTTTTTAATTGAAATATGTAAAAAATTTGATGCAACTACTTATGTTTCTAACAAAGGAAGTGAAGACTATATAGACTTAACTGTATTTAAGAAAAATAAAATAAATCATTATTTTGTAAGTTATAAAAATTATTTTTATAGACAGCAAAACAATAAAAAATTTGTAAATAACCTAAGTATTTTTGATATGATGTTTAATTGTGGGCCAGATGAAACTGAAAAGATAATTAAAAATAAAATGAATCTAGTAATTAGCAAAAATTTACAATATTTATAATGATTACTTTTTTTACAGATGGTGGCGGAAGTATAGGACTAGGGCATATTTACAGATCGATTACGCTCGCAAAAAATTTTAAAAAGCAAAATATTCAATTTTTAGTTCCAAAAAAATATTACAATGAAAAAAAATTGATAGATATTATTTTTAAAAAAAATGCTCTAAAAGTAAATTATATAAACTCCAACAATATTAAAATGATATTTAACATTTATACTTCAGAATTAATCATTTTTGATGTACCTAAACTAAAATTATCAATAATGAATATTGCCAAAAAATATTTTAATAAAACGGTAATTATTGATGATGAAAATAATTTAAAATATTACGATTCAGACATAATTATTAATCAAAATTCTTATGCTAATAAATTAAAATATAACTTTAAAAACAAAAATATAACTAAACTATTTGGACACAAATATACGATACTTAAATCCAATTTAAATTGGAATAATAATTCAAAATTAAACAAGAAAATAAAGAATATTTTTTTAATTTTTGGTGGAACAGATGTAAGAAATTATTATACCAAGTTTAGTAAAAAATTGAGTAATTACAATTTACATATCAATGTTCTCAATGAAATAATTAAAAAAAAGTTATCAAAAATTAAAAATAAAAAAAATATAAAAATCCATAAAAACAAAAAAATTGGAGAAATAATTAAAAAAAATAATATAGATTTGATAATAAGTTGCTGTGGATCAGTGTTGTATGAAATATTTTTATACAAGGTGCCGATAATCACAGTATTATGTGTGGGTAATCAAAAAAATGCCTTTGATTTTTATTCAAAAAAAAAAGCAATAATAAAATCCAATGTTAATAACATTAAAAAAAATATAAAAGATTTTAGCTTGAAAGAAAGAGTTAATCTTGTAAAAAAAGCATCAAGATATTCAAATATTTATGGTGTTAAATTAATAAAACAAAAACTTATTAAATTTTCTAAAAATGATACATAAAATTAATGGCCTTAAATTTCCTGATGAATATATTATTAAATTTTTTTTTAATGAAAAACTTGAGAGAAAAAAAGGGAAAGTGCTTGAGTTAGGGTGTGGGAATGGCAACAATTTATCACTTTTTTCTAGTTATAATTGGAAAACTTTAGGAGTCGACAATAGCAAGATGAATATCAAAAATGCTACAAAAAATTTTAATTTATATTCAAGTAAAAATAAAAAATTTACTTTTTTATGTAGCGACATGTTAAAATATCTTTTATCAATAAAAAAAATAGATTCAGATGTAGTAATTCTTTGCAATAGTATTTATTACCAACACTATGATGACATTATAAGTACTTTAAATTTATTAAAATTAAAAACAAAAAAAAGTACACTTTTCTTTTTTAGAGTAAGACTTAATAATGACACTAGAAAAATGTTATCTAAAAAAATTTATAATAATACTTATAAACTAAAAAAAAACATAACAAATGAAAAAGGTGCAATCATAACCTTTTTTGAACCAAAAAAATTTCTAAATATATTACAAAATATATTTAAAACTTCAAAAATAAGTTACTTAAAAAATGGAGGTGAAAATTTTTTAAAAAAAAAAATAGTCTTCAATAGTGATTTAATTCTATGGTTTAAATCTTGATCTGTAAATCTTTTTAAGTTTGATTAAATCATCCATAGTATTTAAGTCTAATGACTCGTTTTCCTTGTGGAGGAAGTAAGTTGTATCATTAGCAATATAGTTTTTTCTCTTTAGGTAACTTTTTGTTTCTAAAATTGTAAAACTTCCATCGTCATAAAAAAAATCAGCATAATTTTGTGAATTTTGTAAGAGTTTTTTTTTAAAGAGAAACGATAGTTTATTTTTTTCTACTGATATAGCCTTTATGGGACTTATGTCGTATTTTTTAACTCCTATCAATATTTTAGACTTTAATTTAATTATTTTTTTATATGCATTAATTAAGTTTTTAGCATTTATCAAGGGATTTGTAGCATATACAATGAAATGATGTTTTAGCTTTTGTGTATTAATTTTTTTTATACAATCGCATATCACGGGCTTGATTCCAATTTTATCTCCTGAAAATTTTGGAGCTCTTATAAAGGGGACCTCTGCTCCGTATTTAATAGCAATATTTTTGATCTTATTTGAGTCTGTCGTTACTATAATTCTATCAAATAATTTTGAATCCTTTGCTGCCTTTATTGAATAATAAATTAATGGTTTCCCATTAAAATTTATTATGTTTTTATTTTTTATTCTTTTGCTGCCTGATCTTGCAGGTATTATACAAACTATTTTTGGTATTTTTGTCAGTAGAACTCCTTAATTTTTATTTAAAAAATTACCTTTAATTATTGAATTTCCTTTTTTTGTCAAGTCTCTTCTGGTTTGTTTTAGGGATAGTTTCCCATTAATATTTTTATTTACTTTATCGATGATACAATTTCCTATTTCTTTTTTATTTTTTTCTATCAAAATTCTAACTGATAATCTTGGTTTATCTGAATTCATTGGCTTTGTTCCGTGCATAATACTGCAATGCCAAAAGCTTAGCTGTCCTGTTTTACCTACAATTTCAATTGGTTTGGTTGAAATTTTTTTATTATTGTCATTAAAAACTTCTAAATACTCATTATTCTTAACTTTTATTTTATGAGGAAAAACACTTGCACCGATTGTATGAGACTTTGGTATAATTTTTATAGGTGAGGAGTTTCTATCTACGTTGTTAATATATATGTATGCTGTTATAAAATCACTTTCTCTTTCAGCAAAATCTATAATGTCTTGATGATAATCAATGCCCATAAAATATGTTACATTTTGATACTTTTCTCTAATGTACGGCCCCAAATTAGGTACAAACTCACCTTTCATCTTCTTTTTTACCCAAGAAGGAATAATTTTCTCAGGAACCCCACAAACAAATTTATAATCTAAAACTTTCCATGAGTCTCCTAATACCTTACTCATTAATTTCATAAATTTTTTATCTAGAAAAATAAACTCGGTATTCATTTTTTCTATCAAATTTTTACCTATTCTAGGATTTACATCTTTAAATTTTTTAATTTTTTGAAAATTATTTTCAGATTTAAATAAATCATTAAAATTAATTTTTTTTATCGCAGTTTTATAAAGTTTTTCACAATCTTTTTTTTTAAAAAAATTTTTAATTGTTTCAATTCCATGAACTGAAAATTTTAACTTTTGCATATTATTGCATTTTATATTTTTTATATTTAATTACACCTTTTAATTTTAATCTATTTGAAATTGGCAATAATTCCCATAATGGTACTTTTAGCTTATTTGAAATATCAAGTAACGAATTTTTGCCATCAGCCCATGTTAATATTTCCATCATATATTTAAATTCCTTGTTATATGCATCTTTTTTTGAAGTTGTCGGATATAAATTTTTTTTTCCAAGGTTTGGCTCACAATAAAAATTACTTACGGGATATATATTGCTTTCTAAAACTCCAATAATGTCTTTAACAAGATTAAAACCTCCTGTTAACCCCTTCTCTGTTACAACTGTCCCCAGCCTGTCTAAAGATGTGTGGTACTCTTTATACTCGCCATGTTTAGTTCTCATTACTGACGCGATAGGTAGATCAACACCAGGTGAGCAGTATTGTCTTTCATCGCTCCCTCTATCAATCCAATCATATTTTTTAAATTTTTTTATCTTCCATTTAAATATATGTTCGGCTGCCAAATCAGATAGTGAATTTCCATATTTTGAGGGTAAAAAAGAATAACTGCGCTCATCACCTAAACACGACAGAACAAAACCAGCAACTACATTTTTTTTCAAAATTGTTTTATTTTTACTTATATAAAAAATAGAACCTATTGTTTCAGGTATAAAAATTAACCTGTATGTATAATAGTTATTTTTTTTTGTTAAATAATCAGCTAAAGCAGTAAGAACTGTAATTCCTGAGATTTCATTATTTGCCATAGACGGATGACAAATATTGGTTGATAGTAAAATTTCTTTTTTTGTTTTACCTTTAATAATTAATTCTCCATAGTCTAGTTGACCTTTAAAATGTTTAGTTTTAATTATAACTCTATAATTTCCTTTTTTTAATTTTTTATAATCATTATAGCTTAAGCAAAAACCCCAATTTTTTTTATAGTAGGATGTTACATATGGTATTGCACTAGGTTGT
>Ga0307986_10000905_pt1 | contig 21860 bp, 21 predicted proteins | sample EllFjometageno82_FD_203170 | JGI IMG/M metagenome (GOLD analysis project Ga0307986, IMG submission 203170) | Marine microbial communities from Ellis Fjord, Antarctic Ocean - #82 | ecosystem: Environmental > Aquatic > Marine > Unclassified | place: Southern Ocean | collected 2014-10-09
CCACGTCCGTAATGGTTATTACGAAATTCGTTTATCGTCGTAGTTGGCAAGCCAACACTATTAATATAAAAGCATTTGAAAGAGATTCAATAAAAAAAAGATTCAAAAAAAATCATGAAATTAACTAAAGAACAAGCACAAGAGATTAAGGACCAACAATCTCAAAAGAATCAAACGAAAAGAGTTACCGTTCCTGCACTTGAAAATATCCTTTATGAAGCAATGCCAGCCTTGGATCATGGTTTTGTAAGGGTAGTTGATTATATGGGTGATGACACATCAATTGTTCAATCAGCCAGAGTTTCTTATGGAAAAGGAACCAAGCAAGTTTCAACAGATGCAGGTCTAATTAAATATTTAATGAGGCATTGGCACAGTACTCCATTTGAAATGTGTGAAATTAAATATCATGTTAAACTTCCAATTTTTATTGCACGTCAATGGATTAGACATAGAACAGCAAATGTAAATGAATACTCAGCAAGGTATTCAATTTTAGATAAAGAATTTTATTTACCATCTGCAGAAAATTTAGCAGCACAATCCTCAAGTAATAGACAGGGTAGAGGTGATATTATTGAAGGTGAACAAGCAAGAGAGGTATTGGAACTTTTAAAAAATGATGCTGATAGAACTTATGACAACTATGAAATGATGTTGAATGAGAGATTTGATGGATCAACGATTGATGAAAATAAAAAAGGCTTAGCAAGAGAACTTGCAAGAATGAATTTAACTTTAAACACTTATACGCAGTGGTATTGGAAAACAGATTTACTAAATTTGATGAATTTTTTAAGATTAAGAGCTGATAGTCATGCCCAATATGAAATAAGAGTGTATGCAGATATAATGTTAGACACTGTTAAAAAGTGGGTTCCCATAACTTATGATGCATTTATGGATTATAGAGTTGGAGGAACAGAAGTTTCTGCAAAAGGAAAAGCAATAATCCAAAAACTTATTAAAGGTGAAAATGTTAATATTGATAGTTCTGGTTTATCTAAAAGAGAGTGGAACGAATTGATGATTGCTTTTGATCTTAAAGATAAGTTGATTTAATTTTATTAGCAAAATCTAAATAAATTTTAGAAATTTCATGATCAGGATGTGCTTCCACAATAGGCTTTCCTTCATCTCCACATTTTCCAACTTCAGGGTTAATTGGGATTTCTCCTAAAAATTTTTTGCCAAATTCTTCAGCAGTTTTCTTAACTCCACCTTCGCCAAATATTTTATATTTTTTCCCATCATCACCAACAAAGTAACTCATGTTATCTACCAAGCCTAAAATCTTAACACCAAGTTTATCAAACATTTTAATTCCTCTTTTTACATCTAATAGAGCTACTTCTTGGGGAGTGGAAATTATAATTGCTCCATCTAATTTTATTTCTTGAGAAAATGTTAATTGAGTATCACCTGTTCCTGGTGGCATGTCGACTATTATAAAATCTAAATCTTTCCACCCAACTTTTTGGGTAAAAGTTTTAATTGCACTGGTGACCATTGGACCACGCCAAATCATTGGAGTTTGTTGATCAGCTAAAAAGCCGATTGACATACATTGAATATCATATTTAATAATAGGAGATAAAGTCTGACCGTCACTCTTTGGTTTTTCATTAATATCAAACATTTTCGGAATTGACGGTCCATAGATATCAGCATCAAGTAATCCAACCTTACATCCAATTTGTTTTAATCCTAAAGCAAGGTTTGTTGCAAAAGTAGACTTTCCAACTCCTCCTTTAGCGCTTGAAATTGCTATAGTAAATTTTGTTCCTAAAATCGGGTTTTTTGTGAATTTTTTAGGTTCCAATCTTTTTTTCATTGCGTCACTTAGTTCTGGCTTTTTATCTGTCATATTTTTATCTTTACTTGTTTTTTTCATCAAAGACATTATATACTTTGTCATATGCCAGATGATTTTAAAGATAGAGGCGGAAGTCCATGGGGAACACCTCCAGGAGGAGGAAATGGTTCGGGAAAAGGACCTACACCACCAGACATTGAGGCATTAATTAGAGATATTCAAAGTAAAATAAATAAATTTTTGCCTGGTGGAAGCTCATCAGGAGGTAAACCAATTGGTTTAGTTTTAATTATTCTAGCATTTGTATGGCTAGCAAGTGGATTATATAGAGTGTTGCCCGATGAACAAGGTGTGGTGCTTAGGTTTGGTAAATTTATAAAAACTACACAGCCAGGATTAAATTATCATATCCCTTTTCCAGTTGAGTCTGTTCAAACGCCAAAAGTTACAAAAGTTAACAGAATAGATATTGGATTTAGATCTGAAAGAGATAGTGGATTTTCTTCAGGTGGAGGAGTTGCTGATGTACCTCAAGAAAGTTTAATGTTAACTGGAGATGAAAATATTGTTAATATAGATTTTTCAGTATTTTGGGTAATTAAAGATGCGAGCAAATTTTTATTTCAAATTCAAGATCCAGAGGGAACTGTAAAAGCTGCAGCAGAAACAGCAATGAGAGAAGTAATTGCTAAAAGTAGAATTCAACCAGTTTTAACTGAAGGTAGAGCTCAAATTGAAATAGAGACACAAGAAATTATTCAATCAATATTAGATGAATATAATAGTGGTATTCAAATTACACAAGTTCAAACACAAAAAGCAGATCCGCCAGATCAAGTAATTGATGCATTTCGAGATGTGCAAGCAGCAAGAGCTGATATGGAAAGATCTAAAAATGAAGCTGAAGCTTATGCTAATGATGTTATACCAAGAGCAAGAGGTGAAGCTGCAAAAATTATGCAAGCAGCAGAAGCTTACAAGCAAAAAGTTGTTGCAGCAGCAGAAGGTGAGGCTAGCAGATTTATCTCTATATATAATGAGTACTTTAAAGCTAAAGAAGTTACTCAGGAGAGAATGTATTTAGAGACTATGGAAAAAGTCTTGGCAGACATAGATAAAGTGATTATTGAAAAAGGTGCTGGATCAGGCGTTGTGCCTTACTTACCACTTCCTGAACTAGGTAAAAAGAAAGTGACAAATTAATGAAAATACAAAAAATTTTATTACCAATAGCGATTATCGTATTTGTATTAGCCTTCTTCTCTATTTTTACAGTTAAAGAAGTTAATCAAGCAATTGTTCTTCAGTTTGGTGATCCTAAAAAAATTATAATAAAACCTGGTTTAAATTTTAAAATGCCTTTTATTCAAAATGTAGTTTACATTGATAAAAGAATTTTAAATTTGGATACACTACCAATAGAAGTAATTGCATCAGACCAAAAAAGATTGATTGTTGATGCTTTTGCAAGATTTCAAATTACAGATCCATTAAAATTTTACATTTCCGTTGGAAATGAAAGAGTTGCAAGATCAAGGTTGGCAACAATTATTAACTCAAGACTTAGAAATGTACTGGGACAACAAGAACTACAAACACTGCTATCTAAAGATAGAACTAAACAAATGTCTTTAATTCAAGAAGGTGTAAATGCAGAGGCTGAAAACTTTGGTATTAAAATAGTAGATGTAAGAATTAAAAGAGCAGATTTACCTGAAGCAAATAGTGAAGCTATTTTTAGAAGAATGCAAACTGAAAGAGAAAAAGAAGCTAAGGAATTTAGAGCAAGAGGTGCTGAAATGGCTGTAACTATTACGTCAACAGCAGACAAAGATGTTTCTGTATTATTAGCCAATGCAAATAAAAATTCTGAGATTATGAAGGGTGAAGGAGACGGGGAAAGAAATAAAATTTTTGCAGATGCATTTGGTAGAGATCCAGAATTTTTTGCTTTCTATAGAGCAATGCAGGCATACGAAACTGCTTTAATAGGTGGAGATACTTCTGTAATCTTATCTCCGGATAGTGAATTCTTTAAATTTTTTGGAAATATTAAACCTAAAAAATAAATCATAAATATTATGAAGGAGCTAATTATAGCTTTTGGTCTTTTTCTCTTTATAGAAGGAATTTTATATGCGCTGTTTCCATCAAAAATGAAAAATATGTTGTTGAAGTTAAGTGAAGTTAATAACAGCCAGCTAAGAACAGGTGGATTGATATTTTCATTTATAGGATTTATTATTATTTGGTATATTAAAAATTAAAATGAATAAAATCAAAAAATTATTAACACCTTTTTTCATAATTATTATTACATCTCAGGTATTTGCAAAAGATGCCCCATCTTCATTTGCAGACTTAGCTGAAAGATTAATGCCCTCTGTTGTAAATATTTCAACAACAACAACTATAATTACAAATACCAATCCATTTCCAGGTTTTAAATTTCCTCCAGGATCACCTTTTGAAGATATGTTCAAGGAATTTGGAGAACCACAAAAAAGAAAATCTGCAGCCTTAGGATCTGGATTTATAATAGATGAAAAAGGAATTGTAATTACCAATAATCACGTTATTCAAGATGCAGAAGATATAGTGGTTACCGTTAATGGGGAAAAAGAATATAAAGCAAAAATTATTGGGAAAGATCCACTTTCAGACATTGCGGTTTTACAAATTATATCTAAAGATAAATTTACCCCTGTGATATTAGGTGATTCTGATAAAGCTAGAATTGGTGATTGGGTTATAGCAATTGGAAATCCATTTGGACTAGGTGGAACAGTCACAGCAGGAATTATTTCTGCGAGAAATAGGTCAATAGGACTATCAAGATACGAGGATTATATTCAAACAGATGCTTCTATCAATTCAGGTAATTCAGGTGGGCCTTTATTCGATATGAATGGAGATGTAATTGGGATCAATACTGCAATTTTAGGAAAAAGTGGTTCGATTGGCATTGGTTTTTCAATTCCATCAAATAGTGCAAAAAAAGTTGTTAGTCAGTTAATAGAATTTGGCGAAACAAAAAGAGGATGGCTTGGAGTTAGAATTCAGGTTGTTACAAAAGAAATTGCAGATGTTGAGAAGTTAGACAAACCAAGAGGTGCATTAGTTGCTAGTGTTGCAGAAAAAAGTCCATCAGACAAAGCGGGAATTAGAGCTGGAGATATAATTATAGAATTTAATGGCACTAAAATTAAAGAGATGAAAGAATTACCCAAAATTGTTGCACAAACAGAAGTAGGCAAAACTGTAGATGTTAAAATTTGGAGAAATAAAAAAGAAATTACTAAAAAAATTAAACTTGGAAGATTAGAGACCTCAGAAGATTTTAAAGAAGAGCCAAAAAAAGTAGAGACAGATATACTGGAAATTAAATCATTAAAAATTAATGTAAGATTATTAAATGATAAAGATATTCAAAAAAGAAAACTTCCAAAAAAAACAACAGGCTTAGTGATTACAGATATTGACAAAGATAGCCCTATTAATTATTTAAATATAAACGACATAATTGTTGAGGTTCAAAAGAAAAAAATTAAATCTATAAAAGATTTAGAAAAAATAGTTGAAGCAGCACTTAAATCCAATCAAAAGACAATTTTAATAGCAATATATAATAATCAAAATCAAAGAAGATATATTGGTGTTAAGCTAGATTAACAATGGACAATCAGTCCAAAATTATTTTAATATCGGGTCCCACAGCATCTGGCAAATCTAATTTTGCCATAAAAATTGCAAAAAAAATTGATGGTGAAATTATTAATGCAGATAGTATGCAGGTTTATAAAAAATTAAAAATTTTAACTGCGAGGCCAAATAAAAAAGAACAAAAAAATATTAAGCATCATATTTATGGCATTGTTGATTTAAATAAAAAATTTTCTACAGGTCAATGGTTAAAAATTGTAATTAAAAAAATTAAAGAAATTAAAAAAAGAAAAAAAATACCGATTTTAGTTGGAGGTACAGGATTATATTTTCAATCTTTAGTTAATGGCTTAGTTAAAATTCCAGAAATACCTCTTAAGTTTAGAAATAAAATTAGATTGGTACAAAAAAGAGAAAAACAAAAAAAATTTTATAAAAAACTTTTAAAGATAGACCCAAAGGTTAAAGATAAATTTGACCCAAATGACGCCCAAAGATCAATTAGAGCTTTTGAAATTAAATCTTTTACAAAAATTTCTATGTATGATTGGTTAAAAAAAACTAAATCAGAATTTAAAGATGATGATTTTTTAAAGTTATATATTGATTTTAACAGAGAAGAGTTGGTTAAAAGAATTTCATTAAGAGTAATTAAGATGATCGAGGAAGGAGCAATAAAGGAGGTTAAAAAATTTATTAAATATAAAATTAAAAAAAATCAAAGTGTAAACAAGGTGATAGGGATTGACGAATTGACACAGTACCTAAATAAAAAAATTAATTTAGATCAAGCACAAGAGTTAATTTCAATTAAAACAAGACAATATGCTAAAAGACAAGCCACGTGGGCAAGAAGCAGGATGATAAGCTGGAATAAAGTTAAACCAATTGAAATATCTAGCTGGATAAAAAAAATAAATAAATCGTCTCTTAAACTTGACCAATTATCATAAAGTCGAATAGATTGATGAATGGTAAAATTATATAGTGGTGCAGAAATTGTATTTAAGTGTCTTGAGGATCAAAAAGTAGAGCATATTTTTGGCTATCCTGGAGGAGCGGTACTTCCTATATATGATGAATTAAAGAATCATCCAACTATAAAACATATTTTGGTAAGACATGAACAAGGTGCTGGTCATGCTGCAGAAGGATATGCAAGATCATCTGGTAAACCTGGTGTTGTATTAGTTACATCCGGACCAGGAGCAACAAACGTTGTTACTGCGCTAACAGATGCTTATATGGACTCGGTTCCTTTAGTTTGTATTTCAGGTCAAGTACCGACACATTTAATTGGAACAGATGCTTTTCAAGAATGTGATACAACGGGAATTACCAGACCATGCACAAAACATAATTGGTTAGTTAAAGATATAAATGATCTTCCAAGAATAATGCATGAAGCATTTGACGTCGCCACATCAGGAAGACCAGGACCAGTTTTAGTTGATATTCCAAAAGATATTCAATTTGCTAAAGCAAAATATTTTAAACCTAAAAAAGAAAAAAAATTAAAAGGAAAAATACTTAATAAATTTAATCAAAAAGACATAGATCAATTAATTAATTTAATGAGCAAAGCTTTAAAACCAGTTTTTTATACTGGCGGCGGAGTAATCAACTCTGGTCCAAAAGCTTGTGAGCTATTAAGAGAATTGGTATCTTTAACTGGCTTTCCCATAACCTCTACTCTTCAAGGACTTGGTGCATACCCAGGAGATGATAATCAATTTTTAGGAATGCTTGGAATGCATGGAACTTATGAAGCAAATAATGCAATGCATGACTGTGATTTATTAATTAATATTGGAGCAAGGTTTGATGATCGTATAACAGGAAAAATTGATGAATTTTCTCCGAAATCAAAAAAAGTTCATATTGATATTGACCCTTCATCAATAAATAAAATTATAAAAGTTGATCTATCCATTGTAGGAGATGTTGCTGAAGTAATTAATTCTACTACAAAAAATTTAAAAAAGAAAAATTTTAATTTAAAGAACTCAAATAAACAAAAAATTTCAAATTGGTGGCAACAAATTCAAAAATGGAGAACAAAAAAATCTCTGAACTTTGTTAATAGCAGCACAATTATTAAACCCCAGCACGCAGTACAAAGATTGTATGAGCTAACAAAGAATCAGGATACGTACATAACAACCGAAGTTGGACAACATCAAATGTGGGCTGCACAGCATTATAAATTTAACAAACCAAATAGATGGATGACATCAGGTGGTTTGGGTACTATGGGATATGGATTGCCAGCTGCAGTTGGAGTTCAAGTAGCTCATCCAAAAAAATTAGTAGTTGATATTGCCGGAGAAGCATCGATTTTAATGACCATGCAAGAGATATCAACGGCAGTTCAGTATAACTTGCCTATTAAAATTTTTATTATGAATAATCAATACATGGGAATGGTTAGGCAGTGGCAGGAATTACTCCATGAAAAAAATTATTCTGAGAGTTATTCTGAGGCATTACCAGATTTTGTTAAATTAGCAGAAGCTTATGGTTGTGTTGGAATTAGAGCAAAATCTCCAGATGAACTTGATGAAAAAATTCGAGAAATGATTAGTATTGATAGACCGGTAATTTTTGATTGCCAAGTTGATCAAGATGAAAATTGTTACCCAATGATCCCTTCAGGAAAGCCACATAATCAAATGTTATTAGGCCCTAAAGATCAAGATGAAAATAAAATTACAGGAAAGGGGAAAGCTTTAGTTTAAAATGTCAAAATCTAAATCAGCATATAGCACACCAACTAAACTTGGAAAATTAGATACACATATTATTGTCGTTTGGGTAGACAATGAAGCAAGTGTTTTATCAAGGGTAGTAGGGCTGTTTTCTGGAAGAGGATACAATATTGAATCTTTAGCTGTTGCAGAAATAGATCATAAAAAAAGCCTTTCACGAATTACAATTGTTACGACTGGGACACCACAAGTTATTGAACAGATTGTGTTGCAATTAAAAAAACTAGTGCCGGTCCATAAAGTGGGAAATTTTAAAAGAGATAATAAAAATGTTATATTTAAAGAGATGGCTTTATTAAAAATAGTAGCAAACTCTAGTAAAATAAAGAAAGCTTTAAATGCTTGTAAAAAATATAATCCAGTTATATTAGATCAAACAAATAAATCAATTGTAATACAAATAACTGCATTAAGAAAAGAAATAGATAACGTTACAAAAAATTTAAAAACTCGTGGTCTTGTGAGTGCTTCAAGAACAGGAGCAGTTGCAATGACAAGAGGTGCAGAAATATTTAACTAATTACAAAAAGGAGAAAAAAATGAAAATGTTTTATGAAAAAGATGCAGATGTAGATTTAATTAAGAGTAAAAAAATTGCAATTTTTGGATACGGAAGTCAAGGACATGCTCATGCATTAAACTTAAAAGATAGCGGAGCTAAAGAAGTTGTTGTAGCTCTTAGAGATGGATCTGCGAGTAAAGCAAAAGCAGAGTCCAAAGGTTTAAAAGTAATGAATTTATCTGATGCTGCTGAGTGGGCAGAGGTTGCGATGATACTTACACCAGATGAATTACAAGCATCAATTTATAAAAATCATATTGAGCAAAGAATAAAAGAAGGAACAAGTTTAGCTTTTGCCCATGGATTAAATATTCATTATAAACTTATTGATGCAAGAAAAGATCTAGATGTATTTATGGTTGCACCAAAAGGACCTGGACATTTAGTTAGAAGTGAATTTGAAAGAGGAGGAGGAGTACCCTGTTTATTTGCTGTTCATCAAAATGGAACAGGAAAAGCAAGAGATCTTGCACTATCATATGCTTCAGCAATCGGTGGTGGAAAATCTGGTATCATTGAAACAACTTTTAAAGATGAATGTGAAACGGACTTATTTGGAGAACAATCGGTTCTTTGTGGTGGATTAGTTGAACTAATTAAAAATGGCTTTGAAACTCTAACTGAAGCTGGTTACGAACCAGAAATGGCTTACTTTGAATGTTTACACGAAGTCAAATTAATTGTTGATCTGATCTACGAAGGGGGAATTGCCAATATGAATTACTCTATTTCAAATACAGCTGAATATGGTGAGTATGTATCAGGTAAAAAAATTGTTGATAGCGAAAGTAAAAAAAGAATGAAAGAAGTTTTGTCCGACATTCAATCTGGTAAATTTACCAAAGATTGGATGAAAGAGTGTGAAGGTGGTCAAAAAAACTTCTTAAAAATGAGAAAAGATCTTGCGGATCATCCAATTGAAAAAGTAGGTGCCGAACTAAGAGCTATGATGCCATGGATAGGTAAAAAAAAATTAATAGACAGTGATAAAAGTTAATAAGAAAATTAACTATTATTAAAACTCAAATAGGCCATAGAATATAATCAAAATATAGGAATTATTTGCATTCTCTATTATAGATTGTATTATAGATTTTTATAATTATTAGCTATGAGTGATAAAGATAGAGTTTTTATATTTGATACTACAATGCGTGATGGTGAGCAATCACCAGGAGCATCGATGAGTCTTGAGGAAAAAATTCAAATTGCTAGAATTTTTGATGAACTAGGCGTTGACGTCATAGAGGCAGGTTTTCCTATTGCATCACCAGGTGATTTTGAAGCTGTAACTGCAATAAGTAAAATTTTAAAGAATTCTATTCCATGTGGATTATCACGAGCTAATAAAAAAGATATTGATGCATGCAATGAAGCATTAAAAGCTGCACCAAGATTTAGAATTCATACTTTTATCTCCACAAGTCCACTTCATATGAAGCATAAGTTAAACAAAACACCTGAGCAAGTTTTGGATGCAATAAAAGAAAGTGTTACATACGCAAGAAATTTTACAGATGATGTTGAGTGGTCTTGTGAAGATGGCACAAGGACAAATATGGACTATATGTGTAAATCAGTTGAGCTCGCAATTAATTGTGGAGCAAAAACAATAAATATTCCAGATACAGTTGGATATACTGTTCCCTCAGAGTTTACTAAAATTATCACAACACTTAAAAATAAAGTACCAAATATTGATAAAGCGATTTTATCAGTACATTGCCACAATGACTTAGGTTTAGCTGTTGCAAATTCTTTGGCTGGAGTTTCAGCAGGAGCAAGACAAGTTGAATGTACAATTAATGGAATTGGTGAAAGAGCTGGAAATGCTGCTCTCGAAGAAATTGTGATGGGAATAAAAACAAGAAATGATTTAATGCCTTATACAACTGGAATAAACACAACCTTATTAAGTAAAGCTTCAAAAGTTGTTTCTAATGCAACTTTTCCAGTTCAATTCAACAAAGCTATTGTTGGAAAAAATGCTTTTGCTCATGAAGCGGGCATTCATCAAGATGGAATGCTTAAAAATAGAGAAACTTATGAAATTATGACACCAGAAAGTGTAGGTGTTAAAAAAACTTCTTTAGTAATGGGAAAACATTCAGGAAGACACGCATTTAAAGAAAAATTAAACGATCTTGGTTATGTAGATGTTACAGATGATATTATTCAAGCTGCTTTTGGTAAATTTAAAATTTTAGCAGATAAAAAAAAACATGTTTATGATGATGATATTGTAGCTTTAGTTGATGATAGTATGATTCAAGAAAAAAATGTTATTAATCTAAAATCTTTAAAAGTTTTTGCAGGAACAGGAGAACCACAAAAAGCTGATATGACCTTAGATGTTTATGGAGAAATCAAACAAGCTTCAGAAACAGGTGATGGACCAGTCGATGCAATATTTAAATGTATAAAAACATTATATCCGCATGATGTTAAACTTCAGTTGTATCAAGTACACGCTGTAACAGAAGGAACCGATGCGCAAGCAACTGTGAGTGTTAGAATTGAGGAAAATGGAAAAACAACAGTTGGTCAAGCAGCAGATACTGATACCTTAGTCGCATCAGCTAATGCTTATTTAGGTGCGCTAAATAAAATGATTATTAAAAGAAACAAAACAGCTCCAATAGAGAATGAAGCACAAACAATGAAAGGTATATAAGATGTCAAAATGGTTTAAAAACATAACAAATATTTGGAGTCAAGACATGGCAATAGATTTAGGAACAGCGAATACACTCGTTGTATTAAAAGGCCAAGGAGTTGTACTTAATGAACCATCTGTAGTTGCAATTATTGAGAATAGAGGCAAAAAAACTGTATTAGCAGTAGGAGATGAAGCCAAAACCATGCTTGGAAGAACACCAGGAAACATCCAGGCAATAAGACCTTTAAGAGACGGTGTCATCGCTGACTTTATTGTTACAGAAGAAATGATAAAACATTTTATTAAAAAAGTTCATAAGAACACCACCTTTGCTAATCCAAGAATTTTAGTTTGTGTTCCCACTGGATCTACACCAGTTGAGAGAAAAGCAATTCAAGACAGTGCACTAGCTGCTGGAGCAAGAAGAGTTCAATTAATTGAAGAACCTATTGCAGCAGCAATTGGAGCAGGTCTTCCAATTTCTGAAGCCACAGGATCTATGGTTGTTGATATAGGTGGTGGTACAACAGAAATTGCTGTTATGTCATTAGGAGGAGTTGTTTACTCAAGATCATTAAGAGTTGCAGGGGATGCAATGGACAATGCATTAAAAGAATATATGAGAAAAGAATATAATTTAATGATTGGAGATAGCACTTCAGAAAAAATAAAAAAAGAAATTGGAACTGCAATTCCAACAAATACCAACACCTATGCAGTAAAAGGAAGAGATTTAAGATCAGGCACACCTAAAGAAGTTAATATTACTGAAGAAGATACCGCAGAAGCTTTAAATGGCATTTTAAAAGAAATGGTAAATGGAATAAAAGACGCATTAGAAAATACTCCACCTGAATTATCAGCAGATTTAGTTGATATGGGTTTAACGTTAACAGGTGGTGGAGCTTTATTAAAAAATATTGATAAAAGATTTTCTAAAGAAACTGGTTTACCAGTTCATATTGCAGATGATCCATTAGCATGTGTGGCTATTGGAACTGGAAAAGCTCTTGAACAAGAAGAGATATTTTCTACGATGTTATCTGAATATTAAAGACAATGGAAACAAGCAGAGATGATTTTATAATTGCAATTCGCTCTGCATTTTTAAAAAAAGAAAATAAACAACGATTTTCATTATTAGGATTAATATTATTTTCGGTAATATTTTTAATTTTAGGAAATTTTAATTTTAAAGCCATTGATTATCTAAAAACTGGAATAAAAGAAATTGTATATAGATCTTCCTTTATAGTTTCTACTCCAGAAAATTTTATAAGAAATAGCTTTTTTACAGTTAATGAACATTTTAACCATTATGAAGATTACCTAAAATTAAAAAATGAATTGGACGATCTAAAATCAAAAGATTTATCTAGGACAATTATTAATCTCGAAAACATTAAGTTAAAAAAGTTAATTGATGATTATTTTATTACAAGCAATGAAATATTTGCAAAAGTATTAATTGATAAACAAAGTCCATTTTTAAGATCTGTTGTACTCAACAAAGGAAGTAAAAATAATATTAAACTAGGAATGGCAGTTCTTGATGGAATACATTTAGTTGGTAAAGTTGTTGAGGTTAATTATTTAACCTCAAGAGTTTTACTACTCTCTGATATAAATGCTAAAATTCCAGTTTCATTGGAACCTGGAGATATACAGGCGATTATGTCTGGAACTGGAAAACAAAATGGCATCCTGCAATATACTAAAAATGATAATTTAGAAAAAAAAACTGGTGAGAAACTAGTTTATACCTCTGGAGCGGGTGGTTTGTTTAAAAGTGGAATTCCAATAGGAAAAATAAATGAAGAAAAGATTCTAGCAAATAATGAGAAAATAGTTGATTTTTATATAGATTTTTCTCAACTAAAGTATGTGAAGGTCATATCTTTTTCAAAAGAAAAGTCATTTATTGAAGAATCAGTTGAAGAAGAAATAAAGTCTCTTAATATTCAAATTGCAGAAATGAAAATGGCTAAAGAAACTATCAAAGTACTATTAGAAGAAAAAAAGATTACTAAAGAGACAAGAATTAAAATTGAAGCAGAGAATATTTCTTTAAAAAATAAAATTATTAATTTACAAAACACAGCATTAATAGCAAAAAAAATTATTAAAAAAAATGAAACTCGTAGAAAAGAATTAGAATTTCTTGAATTAAATATTTTGCATGGAAGAAAATGTAAAAAAACAATTTTTAACAAACTTTATACAGTTGGTAGTCAAGAATATAAAGCTTGTATTTTAAGAAAAGGTTTAAAAAAAAACTAAATGACTAGATTTTCTAATTATAATTTCAAACAATATTTATCATCATATATTCCAATAATTTTACTTTTTATCTCTGTATTAAATGAATTTGATTTTAACTATCTAGGAATAAAATATTTTTCTTTTAACTTTAGTTATATTTTAATATTTTATTATAGTTTGAAAAAAAGTAAGAGTTTTGGTTACGGGTTAATTTTTATAGCAGGATTGTTCAATGATGTTGTTGTAAGTATGCCCTTAGGAATAAGTAGTTTGATATATTTATTGATATGTGGATTTGCAGCATACCTTAGAAATATAACATTAAGACCTAGCTTAATAAAAGATTGGATATTTTTCTTAATTACAATTTCAGTAGCAAATTCTTTATTATATACAATATTAGTTTTCAATTTTTCATTTAAAATAGATTATTTTTATTTTGTGGCCAATACGATATTTACTTTTCTTTTATATTTTGGTTTTTCATATGTATTTTATTTTTATGAAAATGAAATAATTGGAACATCAAATGATTAGTCAAGATCATGGTGGTCAAAAACTACACTCAATCAATAAAAGAATGTTTATTATTGCTACCGCAAAAGTCATTGTTTTTACAGGGATAATTGCAAGATTATTTACACTTCAGATAAGCGAAAGTAAAAAATATCTAACTTTATCTGATAAAAATAGATTAAGAGAGTGGAGATTGCCACCAATTAGGGGAGAATTTTTAGATTATTTTGGAAATACTATAGCTGGAAATTTAGAAGTTTACCAACTGCATGTAGTACCAGAGCAGGTAGAAGACTTTAAATATTTAATGTTTAAATTAAAAGATATTTTACAGCTTAGTAAAAATGAATTTTCAAAAATAATAAAAAAAAAGAACAGCCAAAGAAGCTGGGAAACTTTAATTATTTCAGAAAACCTAACCTGGGAGCAGTTTATAAAGGTTAATTATTTTCTACATGATTTGGTTGGAGCTAAACCCGTTTTATCTGTGTCAAGAAACTATCCATTTAAAAAAAACTACACCCATGTATTAGGATATGTAAGTCAAGCCAACAAAGATGACATATTAAAAAATGAATTTATTAAAAAAAGTCATGTTCCAGGTTTAAGGGTTGGAAAAACCGGATTAGAAAAAACTTTTGAAAAAGATTTAATTGGAACTAATGGTGTCCAAAGGTATGAAGTAAATGCTTATGGTAAAAGAGTTAATCAATTAGATTATAAAGAAGGAAAAAAAGGGAAAACAGTTATCCTTACAATTGATACTGAAATTCAAAAATTATGTAATGATTTGTTAAGTGAGAGAGCGGGATCTATAAGTGTTATGGATATTTATACAGGAGAAATAGTTGCCATGCATTCTTCACCTTCTTTTGATCCAAACTTATTCGTATTTGGCATTAGCCAAGATGAATGGCAATTAATCAGAAACAATCCCTTAAAGCCTTTAACTAACAAAACTATAACAGGACTATACTCACCTGGTTCAACAATTAAACCAATCGTAGCCTTGTCAGCTTTAGAAAGTGACGTGATTTCTCCAAATTTTAGAGTGCATTGTAAAGGGAAAATGGAGATGTATGGACAAACTTATCATTGTTGGAAAAAAAAAGGACATGGAGTTGTTAATTTAAAACAAGCAATAAAACAATCCTGTGATACTTATTTTTATGAAATTGCAAGAAAACTTGGTGTAGATCGCCTAAAAGAAACTGCTGTAAAGTTTGGACTAGGAGAACAGGTATTAGAAGGTATTTTTATTAATGAAAAAAAAGGTTTAGTTCCAAGCACAAAATGGAAGAAAGATAAATTAGGCAAAGGGTGGGTTTTAGGTGAAACTTTAATTACCGGTATTGGTCAAGGATATATTCAAACAACACCATTACAATTATGCTTAATGACCGCTCAACTTGCAAACGGTGGATATAAAATTTATCCAAGAATTACTGTAGATGAAAATAAAGATACTTTTGAAGAAATTAAAAGCGAAATGAAAAAAAATTATGAAAATGCTAAAGAATTAAAAAAAGGCTTAGTTGTACCGGGTGATGGATTGTTGTGGTTTACAGGAGGAAAAAAATACAAAGCCCTTTACAGGAATCCAGAAAATGTAAAATTTGTATTAGACGCTATGTTTAGTTCGACAAACGAAGTCCGAGGAACATCTTATTCTTCAAGAATAGAAAATCCTAAATATCAATTTGCTGGAAAAACAGGAACAGCTCAAGTTAAAAGAATAACTAAAAGAGAAAGAGAACTAGAATTAAAAACAGCAGAAATACCGTACAATGAAAGAGATCATGCTTTATATATTGCATTTGGTCCTTATATTAATCCAAGGTATGCACTTAGCATTATAGTCGAACATGGAGGTTCAGGAAGTTCTACGGCAGCACCTATGGCAAAAAAATTATTTAAATTGATTATAGACAGACATGAAGACAGAGAAAAAATTCGAAATAAAAAATTATTAAATATATAAATGTATCAAATTAATTCACTAAATGAACGATCAACAATTTTCCAAAAAATAAAAAATTTTGATTACATTTTAATATTTTGTATTTTATCATTAGGAATAATTAGTGCTCTTTCAATGTATTCAACCGATGGTGGTGTAATCTTATATCATAGCCAAAGTCATATTATTAGATTTTTAATTTTTTTCCCATTGATGATTATTTTATCTTTTTTAAATATAAGATTTTGGCATTTTTTTGGTTATATATTTTATTTTATTATTTTATTATTTTTAATTTGGGCTTCTCTGTATGGTGTTAAAGCTTCGGGTTCTCAAAGATGGATAAATCTATACTTTATTAATTTACAACCTTCAGAACTTATGAAAATTGGAGTAATATTATGTCTTGCTAAATTTTACCATCGTGTTCAATTGGAAAAAGTAAATTCTTTTAAGAATATGACAATTTCTTTAACAATTTTAATTTTACCAATTATGCTTGTGATTACTCAACCAGATTTAGGTACCTCTATCTTGATTGCACTAAGTGGGATTGTAGTTATGTGGCTTGCTGGAATAAATATAAAATATTTTTTTTATTCTTTTTTGATGCTAGTTATTTCAATGCCTTTTGTCATTTCATTTTTAAAACCTTATCAAAAGTTAAGAATATTAACTTTTCTCAATCCTGATAGAGACCCACTAGGTGCTGGATATCAAATTATTCAATCTAAAATTGCAGTAGGCTCAGGTGGCCTAACTGGAAAAGGTTTTTTAAAAGGTACCCAAAGTTATCTAGAGTTTTTACCTGAAAAACGCACAGATTTTATATTTACTTTATTTTCAGAGGAACATGGATTTATAGGCTCTGTCATTCTTTTGTTAATATATGTAATTATAATTTATAGAGTCTTAAAAATAGGATCGTTTGCAAGAAGTAATTTTGCTAAAATTTATTGTTATGGTTTTGCTTCTGCTGTTTTTTTGTATGTAACTGTTAATATGTCTATGGTTTTAGGTTTATTACCCATAGTTGGATCTCCTTTGCCTATTATGTCTTATGGAGGATCTTCACTGTTAGCAACCATGATTGGATTTAGTATTGTAATGAGTGCTAAAATTAATCCTAATCAATTAATTGGGTAAATTTTTAAAGATAAATTTGTATAATTTGACGCGACAGTAATTATTATGATTAATCGTATAATCGTTTCATGAAAAAAATTTTAAAAATAGGAATTGTTGGAGCAGGTATTCAGGGAATTTCAAATGCACTATTTCTGCAAAAAAAAGGTTTTAGAGTAACTATATTTGATAAAGATGAACCGGGTAGTCCAGCCGCATCATATGGTAATGCAGGTCATTTTTCTCCTTACGCGTCAGTACCAATAAATAGGCCTGATGTTTTAACAGATATTCCAGCCATGCTTTTAAGTTCAACTGGCCCTTTAGCTCTTAAGTGGAACTATGTTCCAAAAATGATTCCATGGTTTCTACAATTTATAAGAAACTGCTCCACAAATAGAATGATGCATACAGCTAAAAATATGCATCAAATTTTAGATTTAGCACTACCTGCTTATGATGAATTGTTTAATGAAATTGATCTAGAAGGGCTAGTTGAAAAAAAAGGTATTTTATACATTTGGAATGATCAAAGTTTAAAAAGTAGAGAGCTTGAAATAAAAGTCAGAAATGAACTTGGTGTTGATCAGCAAATGGTAACTCCTAAAGAAATTCATGATCTAGAGCCAAATATAAAACCTTTTTATCATGGAGGTGTTTATTACAAATATGGAAGGCACGCCAGAAACCCAAAAAAAATTCTTTTAAAGTTATTTGATCTTTTTGTAAAAAAAGGAGGAAAATTTTTAAAGATGAATGTTCAAGATGTAAGTTTTGATCAAGAGACACCTATTTTAAAAACTCAAACACAAAATTTTATTTTTGATAAAATTATTATTGCTTGTGGAGCATTTTCTAAAAGATTTACAGATAATTTTGACGAAAAAATACCACTAGATACGGAAAGAGGTTACCATGTTCACTTCAAAGGTTGTGATCATCTTTTAAACAGACCTGTAATTTTTCAAAATAGAGGGTTTGGTATTACTCCAATGGAGCAAGGCCTTAGAGTAGTTGGCACTGTAGAGTTTGGTGGACTAAATAACAAACTTTCTAAATCAAGAATTAAAAATTTAATTAATAACGCTAAATATATGCTTGGTGATTTACCAAAACATGAAGATGAGTGGTTAGGTTTTAGACCAAGTATGCCAGACTTTTTACCTATAATAGGACCTTCGAAAAATCACAAAAATGTTTTTTATTGTTTTGGTCACCATCATTTAGGGTGGACCTTAGGTCCAATTTCAGGGAAAATAATTTCAGGAATGATTGCTGGAGAAAATACAAATTTAGACTTAAAGCCTTATAGCTCTCTTAGGTTTAGTTAAATGACAAATAAAAATAACCTGGCATATATTCTTTTATTTTTAGCAACTTTATTTTGGTCTGGTAATTTTTTAGTAGGAAAACTTGCTAGTCAATATCAGATACCACCTTTTTCATTAAATTTTTATAGATGGCTATGTGCTTGGTTAATTTTAGCACCATTCACAATGCAAGAAATATTAAAAAAAAGAAATCATATCTTGGAAAACTACAAATATTATATTGTTCTTGGTATAACGAGCGTCACTATATTTAATTCAATTGTTTATTACTCTTTAAATTTTACACAAGTTATCAGTGGAGTATTAATGATATCAACAATCCCAGTTATGATAATTTTTATTTCATCAATTTTAAAAATTGAAAAAACTAATATTTTTCAGATATTGGGAGTGACATGTTCTTTTATTGGAGTTGTTTTAATTATAACTAAGGCCAACCTTGAAATACTAATAAATTTAGATTTTAATAAAGGTGACATTACAATGGTTTTTGGAATGTTATCATGGGCAACTTATTCTGCACTATTAAAGAAAAAAAAACATGAATTATCTCAATTAACATTATTAGAAGTGGTGATTTCCTTTGGGTTTATTTTCTTAATTCCAATCTATTTTTTAGAATATCAAATGAATTTTAGAATTAATCCAGATAAAAATTTTTTTATGATTTTATTTTATGTGGTGTTATTTCCTGGACTCGCCTCTTTTATTTTTTGGATAAAAGGTGTTTCTTTAATTGGAGCAAATAGATCTGGAGTTTTTTTGCATATGATGCCTATATTAAGTGCAATTATGGCGATGATTATTTTTAATGAAAATTTTTTATTTTATCATATGTTGGGTGCAATATTTATTTTAATAGGAATCCTTTTATCAAATAAAAAAACTAAAAATGCTTAAAGTTGCAATCTTAGATGATTATCAAAATGTTTCTCACGAGTTTGTTGATTTAAAAAAATTAGCTGGAAAATATGAGTTTAAAGTTTTCAGTGAGCCCTTTTTAGACGAAGCGAATGCAATAGAACAATTATTAAATTTTGAAGCCCTTTTGATAATGAGAGAGAGAACTCATATCACCAAAAATTTAATCAATAATCTTAAGAATCTTAAATACATCATAACAAGCGGTTCGAGAAACAAGGCAATCGATCTAGAAGCTACTAAAAAAAGAGGAATTATAGTATCTGGAACTGAAATAAATTTTACTCCTACATCAGAGTTAACTTGGGCATTAATTTTAGGATTAGCTAGAAATTTTAAAGAAGAAATTGATAATATGTATCAAGGTTATTGGCAAACAACTATTGGTTTTGAACTTAAGGGAAAAATTTTAGGATTAGTGGGTCTTGGAAGAGTTGGATCACAAGTAGCTAAAATAGGTAAAGCTTTTGGGATGCAAGTTATGGCATGGAGTGAGAACTTAAATTTAGACACATGTAAAGAGCTAGACGTGTTACCTTGTAGTAAAGAAGATTTATTGCAGAATTCTGATTTTATATCTATTCATGTTCAAGGAGGAGAAAGATATAAAGAATTGATAAAATTAAAGGAGTTAGACATGATGAAAAAAACTGCCTTTTTAATTAACACTTCAAGAGGATCAATTATTAATGAGGATGATTTAATTATTGCATTATCAACTAATGTTATTTCAGGAGCTGGTCTTGATGTTTATGAAAAAGAACCTTTGCCAGAAAATAATAAGTTAAGATTTTTACCTAACGCATTGTTACTTCCACACATCGGATACGTGACTGCAGAAAATTACAGTATTTTTTACACTCAAATGATTGAAAATTTAGAAGCATGCACAAATGATAAACCAATAAGAATAATAGAATAAAGTGTTTAAATACCTAAAGCTTTTTTATTATTTATTTTATAGACCAAAAATCTTCTTTCCCAAGAAAAGTTATTCAATTTTTGAAGAAGATAAATTTATCAACAGTTATTTTAAAAATAAATCAAAAGGTTTTTATATTGATGTGGGTGCCTATCATCCATTAGACGGTAATAACACCCATCTTTTATATAAAAAAGGATGGAAGGGCTTAAATTTTGATATTAATTATTATTCAATAAAACTTTTTGATTTTTTAAGAAAAAGAGACATCAATATTCACTCAGGTGTTTCAGGTAAAAAAAATAGATTAACTATGTATTATAGAAAAGAGATCAATATGTTAAATACTCTTGATGAAAAAATAGCAAAAATGCAATTTAAAAATGGCTATAAGAAAAGAAATGTTAAGGTCAATACTTTAAATTTTTTTCTATTTAAAAATTTTAAAAAATTAGATAAAATTGATTTTATAAATATTGATGTTGAGGGTGTAGAATTAGATGTTTTAAAATCACTTAATTTTAAAAAATTTAAACCACAACTGATATGTATTGAAATTCATAATATTAAGAAAATGTTTGATACAAATTATAAATACTTAAGATTAAATAAAGTTTATAATTTTTTGATAAAGAAAGGCTATCAAGAAGTGTGGAAAAAGAAATACTCATTCATATTTGAAAGAAATATTAAAAAAAATTAATGAAAAAGATTAACTCAAGTCTTACTGCTGAGCAAAAATTAGTTTTATTTGAAGATGGAACTGAAGCCCCTGGTACCAGTGAATTAAATAGTGAAAAGAGAGAAGGTAGTTATCACTGTACTAATTGCGGTGAAAAATTATTTGATTCAAATGCTAAGTATGAAAGTGGTTCAGGCTGGCCTTCATTTTACCAATCTTTACCTGATGCTTTTGAAACTAAAACAGATACCTTGTTAGGCTACGAAAGAGTTGAGTATCATTGTAAAAAATGTGGTGGCCATCATGGTCATATCTTTGAAGATGGACCAAAGCCTACTGGCAAAAGATATTGTAACAATGGTGTTTGTTTAACCTTTAAACCAAAAGAATAAATTTTTTAGTATTAATAAACCCAAAATAGGTTTTTAATTATTGGCACTTAAACACTATTCAGTTATATGTATTTTTAACTTTAGTTATAATTCTATGAAAAAAATAATTTTAATATTAATAACAGTTCTTTTTGCATCAAATGTGAATGCACATTCAACTAAAGGTATTACTCCAAACTTAGATTACAATGCACAATGTACAAAGAAAAAATCAGTATTAAATTTTATTTCAAAACATAAACTATATAGCAAAAATAAAGGTGAAATAATTAAATTTAACT
>Ga0307986_10000906_pt1 | contig 21842 bp, 31 predicted proteins | sample EllFjometageno82_FD_203170 | JGI IMG/M metagenome (GOLD analysis project Ga0307986, IMG submission 203170) | Marine microbial communities from Ellis Fjord, Antarctic Ocean - #82 | ecosystem: Environmental > Aquatic > Marine > Unclassified | place: Southern Ocean | collected 2014-10-09
CTATAGTTCTGCTGGTTAGCACCAAGAGCTTGATTGTAAGCATTCTGGTTCATGCCCATCTGCTGTCCATACATCTGTCCAGATTCGGCAAGACCAGCCTGATTAGCACTCCATAGTGCTTGGTTGTTCTGATCGTTGAATTGATTGCCTTGGCTTTCCATTTGAGACTGCCATGCTGCATCTTCAGGTCGTAGACCTTGGTTACGCATCTTTATCTCAAGGCCTTGTCTTTGTGTTTCTTGCTGCGGAGCAATACGAGACTGTGCTTGGTTATACACAGAATCTTCAGCGCGCTGGCGAGTACTATAGGGGTCATCAATACCGCCTTCAGGTAAGGTGTACTGGGCCGTAGGAACCTGACCCATCGGGTTTAGTCCACGCCAGTCCATAGTCTGACCAAACTCACTACCCATGCGCCCTGTAAGCATCCCAGCAATATCACTGCGACCGCCTTGAATGGCTACCTGTTTGGTTAGTATGTCCTGTAGCTCAGGGGTTAACCCTTGAGTTTGAGTCCAATTGGTTATGGGGTTTCCGTTTTGGTCTGTAGCCTCATCCTGCTGCCAAGATGAGTATCCCCAAGGGGTGTACTGATCGGGACGGTTTGCATATAGCTGGTCACGAACGACTCCAGCGTTTTCGATGCCTTGCTGTGCCGCTACATCTCCGAAATCTGGTTGACTCTTGCCACCCATTATCCTTCTCCTGCTTCTGCATATGATGCTAGGGTTTCTGCATATCCTACTGGCACAGAGGGGGCTAAATTGCCCTGCTTGCCGTACATGCCGCTAAATACTTTAGTAAGCCAATTTCTATTGGCCCCTGTTATTGGATCGTCGCCAGCACCTAACTTATTGATGAGCTTTTGTGGATCGCCAGCATTAGCCCAGTTAGTGTCTGTAAATAAACTATCTTCTGTTCCATCTTCCCTTTCAACTGGTGTTAGCCAATTGTTAAATCTTTTCTTATCATCACCACTCCACTGCTCCCACATACTAGCTTTTCTTAGTACATCAGCATTAGTCATATCTGTATCGAAGCCTTCATTAAGACCCCAAACACGATTATCTTCAGGTGTTCCACTGCTTATTACAGTTTCTCCAAGACCTGTACCGTTATTAGCCCACGACCAGTCGGTAGGTGTAGCCTCAAAGGGGTTATCTATAGCATCTTGACGGCGATCTTGTGCTGCCCTCTCGCGGCTTTGATAGCCTTGCTCATCACGTAGTTGATTTACAAACTGCTGCTGATAGAACTCTTCATTCCCACCTTCAACATTAGGCATTCCCCACGGAGAATCCATTCCAGGTTGGTATCTCTCAAAGGCTTGATAGTCTTGATCGTATCCACCCCACGCATTAGCTCCTTGAGGCTTAGGTGCAAAAGCATCCCAGTCCCAAGAGGTATCTTTCTGCCCTAACGTACCATGCCACGGTCTAATATTTACACCTGATGATGACTGGGGTTGGTTGTTACCTGAATCTGGAGTAAGTGGATCACTTGATGCACTTGGTGGCCCTCCTAGCGACAACCCATCATTATCATCCTCAGCAAGGGGTATAAATGCGCTAAAATCACCGTCTGGTGCACCTCCCAGACTTAATCCACCAAGATCTCCACTAGGTACGTAGGGATTGATACCCTCCTGCATCATTTCATTAGTATTATCGTAATACCAGTTTTCAGGTCGCTTACCGTATTGGTAATTACCATTGGTATCCGTGTACTGTTTGTTAGCATCTGCCTTAGCAAACGCAGCGGCCTGACGCGCTTCTGCCTCAGATCTACCCGCAGCAATCGAGGCTTGATAGGCTTTAGAGGCTGGTTGGTCTTGATAAAATTGACCTTCACCCGCGCCCCCAGCACCATAATATTCACGGCCTGCTTGCTGGATGTCTTCTTCGGTCATGTTTCCCATTATGCTGCTTCCTGTTGTTGTTCTGGGGTCAGCCATCGGCTAGTTTCTTTCTCCATGACAAGTACCACGGAGTCTACCCCTGTCTTGAATGCGTTGGGTATTCTGGCAACTTCTTTGAATCCCATGTGGATGTCGAGTTTGAGAGCTTTCTTGTTGTTAGCTGGCACCACGCCAAAGATACGATTTCGGCCACATATGATAAATAAGTGGCGAGCAACTTCATGGAAAAAGCCAGCGCGAATAACAAAAGGATTAGTAATAGAAAAGTGTACGCAGCAAGCATCGACAGTAAAGCTGTCAGCAATACAAACTGCTTGGACGCCACGTTCGTCAAAGGCAACAATACCAATACTATCTTCGCACTGTATGACACTTGTCTTCCCCTTAACCCATTCCCACTCATGTTGTTCAGTAAGAGATTTAAACTGGATCATAGATAACCTCCCGTCTGGAATAAGCAGTCCCAGCCCACAATATTAATGCGGGTATTGGCGTTGCCATTCATCGCTACAGCAAAAGTTCTTCCCATACCTAGTGTTCCAGCAGGAAATGACTCACCTTCCGCACTAGAGTCCCACAGACTTGTATTCCAGACTGCTGAATCCCATCCATCGTCCCCTGTCACTGATACAACAACAGGAGGTGTGACAGTTTCTTCAATAGAATAGTCGTATATAGCTCTTACACTGAGTGATATATCGCCAGCGAGTATACCTATCGTTCGCACAAAGCCCACACGATTGAAGTTAGAGTGTCCTGCGGGTGCCTGAAAGGACGTTAATGATCTAAACCCTATAGCAGAGCCTGTGCCCCTCTCAAGCCTTACTGAGACACTGTAGAATGTGCCTACAAAATCTACATCTCCAACCAGTGAAAGTGTGGTTTCAGCCGCTACAGCGACAAATGTCTCCGTATAGGAGCTTGAACCTGTTGAGCTAACTGTTATATCAGTTGTTCCAGCCTGCATCTTATGACTACCAAGAATACTGTCTTTTACACGGTAAGATACAGTGTAAGTCTCGCCAATAACTAGCGGGAATAAAGCATCTGTCGTGTACTTAGTTTCAGCAACTTGTGTTCCATCACAATCATACTCAAGTGAGACTGTCGAAGTCCAGCCAACCCCCACAACAGGGTTAACATCTGTCCAGTGATTGTCTTTATTGATCTCGGTTCCATCCAATACCCCGTCATTGATGTAAACAACACCGTCTGGCCCCGCCATAAAGTAATCACCAACCCATGAGTCAGCGCCAAATATTGGCACGCCTTCCCAAAATCCCCATGCTGCTGTTTGAAGATTCTGTGTGTACTGGAGATAAGGCGTTTGTGCTGGCTTTGGCGTTACAATCTGGAGGAATCCATCGCCTGGATGAACTGTTAGCTGCCACGCGGGGGAACTTTTACCTGTTTCAACATCGGCGCGAAGGAATCTATTAATCTTGCGAGAAGGTGTTTGGCCAAATATTGGATTACCACGCAGTAAATCGTTAAGTGAGGTAACCCCAAAGGTAGAAAGTACATACAGGTCAGGGCCGTAATCAGTAACAATGCGCCTAGATTTGGGAACTTCACCGATAAACCATGTTCCGCGAGTAGACCACGGGCCTAGATTGCTCCCATTAGGGGTAATCTCTGGGTCTTCACCTTGATAGACAATGACATCGCCGCCTTGACCAACTGCGACCAGCATATCGTCTACACCATCGCCGCCATCTACCGTCCAATTCCATAATCCTACTAATGTACCGCCATGAGGCATCTTGGATCCAAAGACAAACTTCTTTAGCTCTCCAGTAATAGAGGCAATAGGCAAATACCAAGCGTCATCTTCATCTTCAAGAATCACCCAGATACGCTGCTTAAAGACCATTACAAAGGCAATATCATCGACAGGGAAAGCGGTAGTCACGCCAGCAAGATCATAGTGCCAGTCTGTCGCTGCGGTTCCAGAAGGAGGTCGTGACCATAGGCTTGTCGCCTCTTCATACTGCCACAAACCGTTTAGACCATCAGCATAGAGCAAGTAGTGACCGCGCAGGCCAGCTCCTGCTGCATCTCCTGTAAATTCAGTCCATACACCATACCCAGCGGGGCTGTCAGTCTGAGAGAAGACGACTTCTTGAACAGGCTCAATCGTGTTAAATAATGTTGTGTTCCAGATACCCTCAGCAGTAACAGCGAACAGGCGGTTATTAGCATCGTCTTGGATGTTTGATTCAAAAGGTATGATTGTGTGTACGTCTGAGCTTGCGGCTCTTGGAGGCGTTTCTACGCACCCTGTGGCCCACTCTCTGTATCCCTTCCTCAATCTCATGCCATATTCAGACGGCATTAGGTTGTAAGAGTAGATACAGTCCTCTGGAGGCATCATCATTAATGAGTCAACAGAGTTAATCCCGCCAACACTGGCAGGAAATGTATAGGGCTGTACAGTTGGCTGACTTAGCTGTCTACCGTACCTACCTAATGTCTTCTGGCGGGTATATGACATATCAGAACCATTCCCACGGTTTAGCCATCTTCTCAAGATACCGACCAGACTCAGATACTAGGCTTCCAACTGGCCCTCCAATTTTATCTCCAATCTTATTTATATCTTGACCAGCTGTTGCTCCAGTTAGTAGATCAATAGCATATTCGCCGTCATCTTCGGCTCTTCTTCCCTTGTCTCTAGCTTGTCTTTCCTTGAGTACAACTGCAGCGGCCAGTGCAGCCCAAGGCCCAGCAGCAGCCAATGCTCCTCCTCCAGCGGCAGCTCCCCCTCCAGCAGCGGCACCTCCAGCAGCACTACCTCCTATAGCAGCACCTCCAGCAGCACCACCAGCAGCGGCAGTACCACCAGCAGCAGCGCTACCTACAGCAGCGCCCCCACCAGTAGCAGCAGCGCCTCCACCAGCAGCGCCACTTGCAAGAGATGCAGGAACTTGTGCGGCTTGAGCGGCACTTTGAGCCATAGTTGCTGTTTCGGCGGCTGTTAATGGGCCTCCAGCAGAGCCAGCAGCAGCGGCAGATGATCCACCTTGGCGCATAAACTGACTTGGGTTAATTCCACCACCACCTCCGCCACCTTGTTGCTGTTGTTGTGGCATTTGGGGGTCTTCTCTCCTTTGCCGCTTTGGAGCATTTACTCTTTGTTGTTGAGGTGCTTGCCCATACGGATTCTCCATAGAGCCGTAATCAACACGCATCTCCTTAACTTGGGACATCTGCCGCATTAGAGCCTGCTTCTCTTCAGTTGAGAGTTGTGCGAACTCCTCTTCAGTCATGCTCCACCGTATCCTGTGTCCCCAGTGTTACCGTAAGGAGAGATATAAGGGAATGCTCTTGAACTTCTGGAGGCGCTTAGGATAGGCGCTCCTGTTGATTTTCCAATTCTACTTTGCAGTAAAGTATCAAACTCCATAGCAGCGGCTGAATAATCAAAGCCTTTAGCTTGAAGGAACTTGAGTTTAAGGAATTTAATGCTTAATAAGGGATCTAGGGCGCAGGTATCACTGCCTGCACCTATCGTGTCTCGGTTTGGTGTAGTCTGACCCTGCTCTGTTAGCCAGTTCCGACTCATGTACTCAAAGGTAAGTTCTAGATTAGCAGGAGCGGGTTGTGGAAATATATCGACCTTGCCATCCATGATTCTAAAAGAGGCGTAAATAGTCTGACTAACTAAGTCTCTACCTGCAAGATACGTCCAGTCTTGAGGGGATAAAGGGCCACCAACAGCAACTCTGTTTCCTCTATCCCAGCCTGTCTGGTCAATCATGTAATTAAAGTCATCGGGTAAGGCATATGTACCGCTTACGCCGTCAATACTCGTATCTATTGTGTAGGTCTGAGTAAGAACCTGCCAGTCATTCAGTTCGCATAGCTCTTGACCAGACGAATTGAGTAGCCCCACCAACTGAATAAATGCTTCATCCGTATCGGTGACAGGGCTGGAAGAAGTCGACAGACCTACCTCAAGGGCAACTCTGTTGATTATATCGTTGACTGACAGGTATCGTGCCATATTTTACTCCGTTACAGCCTCTTCCGACTTTACAGCTTCAAGTTCAGCTTTAGTACGACGAGTACGTTTAGTCTTCGTAGCCTCCTCTGCAGGACTTTCACCCATCTGGGCCATCAAAGACTCATACTTGGCCTGAAGATCAGCCAATGCTTCTTTAGTCGCTTCACCAGCACTGTCATCAATGTACTTATTAGCTTTTTCCTTTAGAAAGCCAATACCCATGATGCCCTGACCGTTGGAATCACTCACTGAAGCAAGCTGCTCAACTGTCTTGATGTTCAGGTACTTCAATTCCTCACATTGACTGCGAGTAATGCCTGCCCATTCTTCAAGCAGAGTACCTTCAACCTTCTCTTGGTCTTCGCGAGCTTCAAACTTGCGGAAATGCTCTGCAAATCTAGCCTTATCCATCTCAGTAGCAGGGCGGATTACAATTGAATCTTTGTTTCCAGGCTGCATGATCTGAACATAAGCAACTTCTTTGTAAATTGGCCTTCCAGCCTCTTTGGTTTTTGCACTATTGATACGAGGGTTGTTAAAGAACTTCACCAGCAGGTTTTCATCCCCGTGGTAACGCCCGTTATTCATCGCCAGATCAGTAATGCCGTGTTCTGCTTCCATTAAACTCATAATATAGCCCTTCTTTAGTTGTGCGCTCTATGGCGCGTTATGTTTCAACCGCATAAGCGGATGAGTGATAAGTAGGCTGGGCTATCTATGTAGCCAAACACTACTATTATGGCGGTGTTAAAGTCCCGCCAACGCTAGAATTCGATGTATACCCAATTCCATTCTCATGGTGCGTATTAGCGCCAACAACAAAGACAAGATGGCCCGTTGCATTTAAAGGTGCTGCGCCATTTCCAAATCGTGCTGGTGCACCTGTTAATGTAATCGCAAGTCTACCAGTGGATGTATAGCCTAAACCTTGATGGTAATGATCTATAGTGCCATCTATATCAACTGCCAAAACTTGGCCTGCATCGAAAGGAAGACCATTCTGGAAATGAGAAGGAGCAAGAGCGCCGTCCACATAAGGGACAGCGCCACCACTCTTTGGGTTTGCATTAAGTAATGCAGACATTAGACAATAATCAACTAACTCTAGTTAGACGCATTATTGCAAGACGGACGATTCAATGCTACCAAAGCAAGTCCAGCCGCAGGAGTCGCAATAGCGCCTACTGAGATTGTTCCTGCAATGATGTCACCAACTACTACGGCATCATCAATTGATCCTGCTGTAGAGGTCAGATAGCATAATTTGCCAGATGCAAAAGAGGCGAGAACTTTTGCTACCGCTTTTCCGCCAATCTGATACCAGCCATACTGACTGCCCAAAACAGGAGCCATTGCCGTAGCGACTAATGCGCCGACAGCATTTGCACTTGCCAGAGTAGTGGTAAAGTCGCCCATATTGACCAGTACAACACTGCCTAAAGCGGTAGCTGCTACACCTTCACAATAGATGAACTCTCCAACACCGTAGTCAGTATCGTCTGTGTCATAAGCACTAACGATTTGTCCAAGACGCTGTTCTTTTGTGGTGTGGACAGAATTAAAATCTCCGCCTCCACCGATTACTTCGTTACTTTGAAATTGTGACATTTTAATTCTCCTAAAAAAGAGGGCTGTTAAACCCTAAAAGCCCACCCCCGAATTATGAGCGGAGGCAGGCTGGGCTTACTTATTAAGCGTTAAGATCAAGACGACCTTGGAATTGCGCACCAGAGGAAGTCAAGTTGCCAGCCCATGCAAGGATCTGCACTTCAGCATCTTGGTTAGTTGCGTAGCGGCGGTTAGGCGACAACGGAACCATGTTACGGCTTGCATGTGGACGATAGTGGATATAGTCGCAGTTCAAGAAGAACGCTGTTCCAGCAGGGCAATACCCGCCGATACCACCATCCAGACACACATCAGCATCCATGTACTTGATAGTTGGGAAACCAAGGTTTCCGACTTCAGGTGACATAAAGCGTTGTTGTGCTTGCAGAGACTCTACATAAGTAGACCACACTACGTTATCGACCATGATTAGGTCAGGACGATCAGTACCACGAACTTGCTTGACCCAAAGGTCGTTGAACAAGCCCTGAACAGTCGTAGGATCAGCAGCGCCAGAATCGACAAACTGGTTACGCCAGAAAGTCCAAGTAGCACGATCAATACCACCGTAAGTGCCAGTAGTAGGATCAAGAGGGATAGCAGCGTTTAAGCCATCAATCTCTTTACCGCCAGAACCAGTACCGTCAGAGTACAATCCACCTGAGATCAGGTTAGCCAGTGTAGACTCAGCTACAGACAAGCGAGCATCAAGAAGATCAATCATCTTCTCACGGCCAGCATTCTGGAGCATTTCCAGACCAGAGATAACTACGGGTACAGCAGCCTGCTTGATGTTGAACTCAGCAGCACTAATCACATCACTTACGCCAACAGGCAAGATGTCATAGCCAGAGTACCAGCCGCCATTAGTATTCTCAGCAAAGCTCAGTTCCTGCATAATCTTAGAGCCGCCAGAGAATGTCTTGATCTTGCCCTTAGAGGACAGCTTCATCAAGATAGCGTTGTTTTTGGTTACGTTGTCAGCAATCTGCCGAGTACGCGATTCAATCGTGGTAGCGAGAATGTCGCTAATATTTGGGAATGCCATCAGGCGATCCTCCTATCAGTTAAAGTTAAGTTACACTTCAGTCGCCGCTTGAATAGCTTCTGCTGACAAGAGAATCGCGTGAATGATTCAACTTGAGAATTCTAGTATCAAAATCAGGGTATCGCTTGATTGATAACCCTTAATATTGGGTAGTTTATACTCAATTTTACATTTGTCCAGCTTTCAGACTACATGCGTCCAGCAGAGTCCCATGCATCATTTAGAGCAGAGGCCACTGAATTAGCGGCTTGGCCCTGCATTCCCCCTCCAGGCGACCCTGATATTGAGCTAGCAGCTTGCCTTTTCTGGTTTACTGACTTCTGTGAGGATCTTCCAGACATAATCTTGGATATTTGCGGATGATTAGAGCAGGCAAGGTTATAAGCCTCATCCATGCTCATCTCTCTGCCACGGTTAGCAGCCATATCCAGTAAATCAGCCATATCACCGCGAACATCGTTATAGAACTCGTTACTTGACCCAAAGTTGTTCACTTCTTGGGCAACTTGTCCTTGAACATGCTGTCGCTCCTGTTGTTCTCGCTGCTGATACCCTTGAAGCTGCTGCTGCATAGGCCCAAGGCGTTCATTAAACATCTGTTCCATCTGACTCTGCTGCTGGGATTCGGCAGAGGGCGCTTCACCCACAAGCATTGAGTCTAGCGACTTAATATCAACACCAAACTGCTTGATGATAGAGGCTACAACTTGTGCCTTTTGAATGGGTGAACCCATCTGTAGCGTTGATCCAGTCTGCAATAAACCTTGGATAGACTGACCAGCACCCCCGTTCATCTGAAAGTACTGCTGATAGGGCTGAAGAGACTTATCCATTGCTTCAGCACGTTTAGCTTGCTGCGAATATTGGACAATTCCTTTCTCGTAGTCCTGCTCACGCTTGACGATGTCAGCTTTTACTGCATCTGGGACATCATTCCAGACTTCTCTGGATTCAAGTGATAGACCTACGGGAGGCTTTGAGTCTTCTTCTGGCTGCGCACTGACTGGGCTAAAATCGTCCTCGCTTTGTCGTATTGGGCTTTCGTCACTTGCTTGTTCTGTATCTCCTGTTGTATCTGCTGCTCCAAGGCTGACTGGCTCTTGGACTTCTGCTGCGTCTTCTCCTCCATTATCTATCTCCGAGGCATCCCATGCGTCTGCCAGTGCGCTATTGAGTGAGTCTTCTTCTATCTCTACTTCTACTTCATTTGCTTCGTTCATAATTTTAGCCCTCGCGCTCTAGGCGCATTATATTGTTATATATCTCCTGCTTTCTCTCGAACTTCTCTGCTGTCGTATGCTGACCAGTGTAGAGTCGGTCGCGTTCCTTTCTTTTTCTATCTAAAAACCCTTGGTCAAACTCTGAAGAATTGACAACATTGTTTCTTTCGTTGTGTTCACGGAGTTGTTTTCTGTCAGAGATAACTGAGCCATCTACAGGGGATACGAAGCTCTGCACATCATTCCATATCTGTGCCGAACGGGGAGAAGCCTGCCGCGCAGATTCATCAATTGGGATAAATTCATACTTCCCTGTTTCTTCGTTTAAGGATTGCTTCCATCTCATTGGTTTCGGCCTCTTGCTTGGGCTTCTATCTCACTCATTGAGTATTCGTGATTAACTCCTTGAGATTCAATATCGTAAACAGCCTGCGCCTTCTCAATCATTAGGTCAGCCTTCATATTGGCTTGTATCTCTTGGATACTCGCCTGAAGATCAGAGGCTATCTCCTGCAAGCGACTCTGAGAGCGCATTTGCTCCATCGTCATGTCTCGCTGGTTATCAGCTTCCATCTTGGCCATTTCAGACTGTATTTTAGCCTGCTGAACTTGCATGTCGGCCTGAGCTTTGATTTGAATCTTCTGAACTTCACCCGCTTGTTTTTGCTGGCTCGCTTGAATCTTCATCTGCTCTATCTGGAGCTTAACCTGATTATCCTGAGCGGCACCATTATCATCTTGTCCAGGCGGTGGCATCTTCTTAGCCCCCTCAATCGCTAGATCAAACGTGCCTTCAAGATATTCCGCTCCTTTATACCCAGCCATAGCCCATTTGAGCATTTCAAGCAGTATAGGCAGGGATTCTGGGAGGGCAGCCGCAGCACTTGAAGCAGATTGGATGTACTGAGACATTGCCATCAGGAATTCACTGCGCTCAGACTTAATCTGGGCATAGTCAACCATCGCAATAGACTCTGGCTTGATGTTTACACGCCACTTCACATCCGTTGACTGCATTAGGTCAATGGCATCGGAGACATACGTTTTATCAGCTTCTGGTAGAAATCCAGCGTTAGATTGCTCAACAATAGTCTCTTTGCTGAAGTGCTTTGATATAACTTCAGCTTTTAGAGCCTCAAGATCACTAGCAAACCTAGCGAACTCCTCTTGCAACGCCTGAATACCGATAGACCCCATCTTGGCTTTAATAGCCTGAGTACCGCCAGAAGTGTACTGATCGGTAGCACCTCCGCGCATAATGTCACTCATACCTGTTATTTCATACAATTGTTCAGTCTTAGCCTGCTGTACAAGTTGCAGTGTTTGCAATACACCCACTATGACCTCAACGGGGAACCACTGGATACTTCCTTGCAACCCACCCTTCTCAGCAAACATCGCCCAGTTATCAACGGGTATGAGATCATTTTCAACACCCTCTTTGAGCATACGTCCCACCGAATCGCCTGCCGCCTTGTCATATACACCCACTACCTTAATAGCGCGAGTAATAGTGCTTATACGGCTTTGTAGCTCATCAATTTCATTGTATAAGTCCTGAGCGAGTATAAAGTCAGCTCTAGGCGTAAATAACGTGGTTGTGCAGTTGGCTATCATAGGGCGGGGCATAGGTAGAAACCCATCCAGACCTAGTGGATCTTCTTTATAGTCCAGAATGAGGTCTGCACCTTCAGAATACCAATACACATGCTTGTCTTTTTTGTTCCAAATTTCCCAGATTTCTGCCTTTTGGACATTATCTCTTTCATCAGTATCGGCAGCACCCATATTGCCACTATTGCCTTCTGGGGTTTGGTTCTTGTAATCAATGTTTTTGGCTACTTTCTCGCCAAAACGCTCAGTAACTTCATCTTTATCAAGCCAAGCACGAAATCCCCACCAAGGGATCTCTTTCCATGTCCTACCCCAGCCCCATCTGACATCTTGCCAGTGGATGTAGTCGATAGGAGCATCTTCGTAGTCTAATACCTCGATTTCTTCATTTTCAAAAGAGTCGGGGTTCATTTGAGTCTCGGTCATGGTCGCCATATCGTAACGAACACGCGCACAGCCCATGCCAGGAAGCAATCTATCCTGAAGTGCTGCTTTTAATACAGTCGATAGGTCTTCACCGCTGGGTTCAACGTCAGTCATAAGCATTCGTTGATACATTAATGAGGCAACCCGCGCTATATCGTCATCTGGGTCATAATGTTCGCGAACAACATCAATCTTTGGCGTATTTCCGTATAGCATAGCCATTGTTGTAGAGATATTCTTATGGAACAGATTTAGCTTTGAAGACGCATTATTGCTGAAGTTATCCCCGTAGGAGTCACTAGAGCCTTGTCTGTCATCCAGATAGCGATTAACAACAGAGTTGCCCTGCTTTAGGTACTTGCGCAAGCGTTTATCAGCCGCTGACATCTCTTTCTGCCAGTGCTGATGCCATTGTGCGGGTGTCTTGCTCTTTTTGGGAGCTTTCATGTCCACAACTGTCTCGTAATCAATCTCTATATCAACGTCCATTATTTAGCCTCTATTCTGCTGTGCCATCCCTTGTGGGGGCATACCTGCTATTGGCTGGCTTGGGGCATTTTGCCTGAGCATTTGAGCCATCATTTGTTGCTGTTGCATTGGATCTGGGGCTGCTGGAACAGGTTGTGAAGGTTGCTGGCCTTGTTGTGCTGGGCCAGACATCATTGTGCCATCTGGCATCATGTGACTTTCTGGCTGTTGTGGCGGCGCATTGGGAGATGGAGCTTGCTTTCCCGCTGGCTGTTGACCTTGAGGCATCCCAACGGCTGGGCCTGATGGGAATGCTTGAGGGGCCATGCCCTGTGGAGCCATACCTTGCGGTGGCATACCTTGTGGTGGCATTTGTCCGTTCATTTTAGCAATCCTTTGGTTAATTTGTGTTCAATCATATCCTAATCACACTTCTGCGCCAATTATCCTCTTCTTGAGACTTATAGAGGTCATCAAGTGTGTAGGTAACGGTTTCAAGTAGTGGTTTGTTATCATCGACCACTTGAAGTGCTGTTTTACTGGTTTCAGTGACTAGTGAGAAGTATCTGAAGGAGTCTGAGCCATTACTAGCCCAGTCATGTAAGGGTTTATTGGCAAATTGTTGGGTTTTCTCGTTAAAAGAGCGTTTATAGGCTCGAAGCGCCTCTATTCCTGAGTAACAGGTAGCTTTATTGATTCTACACTGCGGCATGATGAGTCTTGCGGCATCAATTCCATGTTGAACTGCCAGTTTCGGAACAACACGGCAGGGAAAGCCTGCGTCAAGGAACTGTTCAACCGTTGATCGGCCTGTTTGCAGTGATGTTGCCTTAGCATCGTGAGGTAGCCACATATCGGCATACTGATAGCCTTTGTTTTTAAGCATATCAAAGTAGAACTCAAGAGGTTGACCATCATACTCCTCATAATCTATTAGAATTGGCCCTTCTTCCGTTAATTGCCAAAACCAGAAGGCAGTAGAGTCTGTATAGCCAAGATCGGCTGAACAATGAACAACTTCATGTGGGTCGTAGGGGTAGTCACCAATGCGGGGTTTATCGTGGTCAACACAGATCTTCTCCATCTCAGCAATTATGTCTGAGTAGTAAGCGCCTAGAACAGCCGCTTCAAACGAACACTCCATCTCTTGTTGGTACTGAGCATCGGTCATCTCGGCTTTGGCTAGGGCAAGTGAGTCTTCGTCTAAAAGACCACTATCACTGGCTTTAAGGGTAAGTTCATACCAGTTGTCTTCAGTCTTAGCCCTTTGAACCATCTGATAGAAGTGGTTCTTTCCTTTGGGGGTGCCAATAAAGACAGACCAACCCTTACGATCCAATAACGTAGGCAATACAACTTCACCCCAAATGCTAGGGCGCATATCACCGTACTCATCAAGGACAATGCCATCAAAGAACAATCCTCGTAAGGCATCAGGGTTATCAGCGCCGTACAGGGTAATGGTCGCACCACTGTGTAGAGTGACAGATAGATCAGATTCTCTAGGTGGGCCTTTTCTCAATCCTTCGGTAAAGTCTTTAAGGTAAGTCCAGGCTATCTTCTTAGCTTGTGCGCGGAAGGGGCCAACGTAAGCATACTCAGCTCTCTTCTTCTTGGTGTACATACCGCGAGTGACTAGCTCACCAATACAGGAGACTGTCTTGCCAGCACGACGATGACAGACCATAGCACCAAAGCGGGTACTGCGTTGATGGAAGTCTATAAACTGCTTTCTAGGGTGATAAGGGAGTGTGAGATCCATTAGCTACTACGATTGGATACTTTGCGTATATTGTCAGCAATTAGTTTCTGCCGACTGGTATCCTTCTTTTTAGACTTAAGTTCAGCATCCCACTTAGCTGCTATCTCAGGTTCATTGATATGCAGATAGGCCCGTTGTTTGTCAGAAGCGTATGGCATTAGATCTCCCTTACTAAAAAGCGCACTGCTACTCTAAGCCAGTTATGAGTATTGTAATCAGATAGCACGCAAACACGTTGATCTGCTCTGCTTTCACAATGCGCTTATTGGTAAGATTAATCATCTAAAGCTGAACGAGGTAAGTCATTAGAGATACGGATATTAATGTCACCTTGAAGACCAGAGGTAGGGGCTAGAGTAGGAACCATCTTAACGAGCATTGTCAGATACTTAGAAGGGTTATCTTGCGCCCATTCAAATAAGAACTGCTCACCACCAAGACGTTCAAACACATTCCCATAGATACCCATAAGAGCATGTTGAGAACGTAAGACTTGAACTAACTTCTGAGTATCATCATCAGCAAGAACAACACCTTCAGAGAGAACACTCTGAGATTGACTCATCTAACCATCCTTATTAATACGGCAAATCAGCTTCAGGGAAATTAAACAAAGGTCGTTCAACAGGGCCGAACACCCATCCTATCATCTTCCCATCTTCAGTCCACTTATGAGGATAAGGGACTTTAGGAGGAGCAGATTCAGAGGCTAGTACTTCAAGCGTTCTTTCCAGTAATGGCTCACTACCAATGAATACAGACATAGCTCTACTCGCAGAAAGAGGGGCCGCAGCCCTAAATGAGTGAAACGAATGTCTCTTTAATAGCAGGAAAATAGGGACACTGCAAACCAAGGGCTTGAGAGCTAGGAAAGACGGGGGAGTGAAAAACTCAAAAAATATGTGAGGCTTAGTCCGTATCAGTAACAATTCTTTTTTCAGAAAGGGTTGGGGGGTGTCGCCTAAGGATACATGTCGCGCCAGGCTACAGGTCATGACGGGTCATTACATGCCATAGGCAACCGCTACCAATACGGGAACATGGAGTGAGTGTTGGGTAGTGTTGCAACATAGACATATAAACTCACACCCACCTATTCACCCATTACAGCAATCCACGAGCCAGATAATAGGCAACTATATATAGGTAATATAATTGTATATTGTATTGACACTGTAATTGCATGGGTTTAAATTGGTTCTAGTGATTACGTCGCTGCCCGCTCGGGGGTTCCGAGTTCCGATAGGAGTTACCACAATGACAACACTCAATGACATTGGCGAGCACGATCAGGTTATGCAGGATTTGGACGCTGGCAGATTTTCCCAATATGTACCGAACCATGAGCGACCCGTGTTATCTATGCTTATCAAGTTGGTATTAGAATATGGCAACAATGTATCTGTTTTTGACGGGGAAGAGTATGTACTTAAACGTTCTACTTCGTTTACTGCCATACGCGCAGAACTTGGCGGCACTGGCGAAGATCAACTGGTAATTCTGAATACTTTAGGCGAGCAAATTGGATGGTTCTTTCTGATCTATGACAATGGCAGTGAAGGCGAGCCAATGGTTGTTATTAGCGACCTGCAAGCCAACCCGTTTTGTGAGGCAATTTACAACCAACTAGATTCCAAGTATTAAATAATAACGGGGCTTCGGCCCCAACCACTAACCTAATCAAACGCCCCTTCAGTGGGGTTTTTGGGTGGGAGCTGGCCCAACCAGTATTTAGGAGATAAGAAATGTTTAAACTTAAATCAGATTGTATTACCGCAGTTCACCCCGATCAGTGGCCGAGCTGGGCTTTCTTGAGCGTTGATAATGAGAACTTCACTGATAGCACATGGGCTGGATGTGACTACCGCGTTAATGACGAATCTTGCAATTCTCACGGGTTAGCTATCGATGTTTATATCACTGGTAGGAAGTCAATCTGGAATGGCGTTACATTCGAGACAAGGGCGAAGATTGTTTTCCCTAATGACGGGCACGAGAAAGACGAGCACACAAGCGGGAAGGTTTATAGTACTAGTCCTATTCTGGGCGACAACAACGAGGTTTCAAAATGAAAACATTAACTACGATTAAAAACGGCGCGGTAAACGGCAAGAATGCCCGTACCTGTATTCAACGCAGAGATCTGGCAGAGTATGGGTTTGATTGCCATCAAGCTATTGAAATTGGATTCTATTCCGATCACATCGGCATAAGGGCGCTAGAGCAGGGCGACAAGAAAGTTTCTTGTGTTAATGACAGGCGTAGGGGCTTTGTTTATCAAACGATTGATATTAGATACAAGCCAGAGGTTAGACAATCAATGTTCGGCAATGCCGAGCGGTTAGCGGTCAAGGTATCGGATAACTATATAGTTATAGAAGTTGACAAAAGTATCTAAATAGCAATTTCCAGGTTTTACCCTGCTGCCCCTTAATTGGGGCTTTCCAGTGAAAGTACCTGAACTATTCAGGACTAAACGAGGTATTAGAAAATGTTAAATCAGCCGAACTGGATCACACAAGACCTTACACCATGTGACATTGCCGCCATCTTACAAGGTGGATGTGCAAGTGGCGCTTATATGCCAGCCGTTACCTATTACGATGCCTGTAAAACTATGGCTGAATATGGGCAGGAGGTAGTGATCTATATAGAAGATATTTTTGGAGTGGGAGAATGTACACCTCCCGTAGATAGTAGCTGGCTCCAGATAAATTCCTTTTACCTTTCTACTGCCGTGGAGCTGTGGTGTTCTGCGAATGAGCACATTGCAGACTGGGACAATGATAATTGTGAGGTGGCAGCGTGAGGTGGTACGAAATAGCGGGCAATCTCTTAATCGGGGCTTCCTTTGTATTTATAATCTACTTTTTAATGTGAGGTAATAAAATGACTACTTTCGAGGAATTGTACAGCGCCATAGATAACCCTGATGTAACTGTTTTCTGGAAGCAGGAAAACTATATAGCAGGGCGCGACAAATTCGGCAGAGCCAATATAACGTGCACTGGTAACGGTCACATAGTGGGGTTATATGAGCCAGACTACCCGCCAGAGGATTTCTACTCATGCGAAAAATAACAGTTAATCTGCCCAATGACGAAAAAGGTCTAATCATTCGAGCAGTGCGCCTTATTAAAGGCCAAAACCTGGAACAGTGGGTTAGACGTATTTTATTAGATGCCGCTACGCTTGAAATAGCACAAAGGGAGGAGGAAAGTTAAAACTATTGAAATAGAACATCACACCGCGCAGATTGCCAAGGTACGCGGTCAATTAGACGACACGGTAAACCCTGTTGGCCTAATTAAAAAGCCTTACATGATGCGCAGCGTGGTTTTTAATAGGCGCATTGAGCGATTAAAACGCCATGAAAGCGCCCTTAGGTCTAAATTGGACGCTGGACTGGTCAAATGGTTCAATAAAACCTATTAACTGGACGCTAATTAACGCCCCTTAGCATTTTATAATGCTTAATGCGCCTCTTGAGTATCTTTTGAAACCGCTTTAAATATTCCACGGTATAGAATGCCAAATCATTATTGTGCTCAATTTCACTGAGTTGCTCTGGCGAAAGTATGCGCGTTAACGCAATTCTATATTCTAATATATTGCCGCTTTTCATTGAATTACATTGAGAACAACTTGCCCAAACTTGGAGAAAATTGTAGGCCAATTGGCTGGCCGCTGCCCTGCTTCTATAGTGGCTAGCATGGCGTTGCCCTTGGTAGGGAGACTGGCCACAACTAATGCAAGGCTTGTGCATATCGCGCAGGCGAATATATGCGTTAAAAAGGTGCTGCGTATCTTTTCTGTGGTCGCTTTTACTCTTTAATGCCTCCTTGCGCCTCCTGTCGTCCATCCTAAGAGCTTTCGCTTCCTTATCTACCCTCTTTTGCCTTGCATCCTTAAAAGCGCATGACGGGCTGCACACGCGCTGCAATGGTTTAGCGGGTGAAAAGGAATCGCCGCACATTTTACAGCGTTTTGGTTTTATTTCCGCCATTATCCAAAAAGCCCTATTTGCTCATCATTGATTAAAGACTCTAGCACCTCCAACCCCATTCTTGGATGGACTGCGTTCCTTAATGCCTGACCTGGACAATGGTTGCCGTGCATATATATTGCGCCCATATCGGGAGGATAGTGTATGCCAAGCCAGTCTTTTAACTTTTCAGTATCAGGTACAGTACCTAAAAATATAAATCCTTCAGGTGTCTTAACCTCCTTTGCTCTAATTATATTATTACTCCAAAAAAGATGCCTGCCGATGGACTGGGCTTGTATTAATGGCTCGTAATACCCGTTTACATTCTCCACAACCCAATTGCCTTTAAAGAAATGCTGTAGAAAAACAATCTCTTGATAAAGTCCCATATCAGGGTATCTAGTCACATCATGCCGTGTAGCTTTTTGCATTCGAGAGTGTGACTGGCATGGTGGGCTGCTCCATACAATGTCAAACTCTTCGTGATGGTCTAACAGGTATTGATGTGCGTCAGCTTTTACAACGGTGTCGTTAGGTCTATTAAATGCGTAAACCTTTAAAACCTCATCGTTAAGATCAACAGCCGTGACCTCATGCTCATCACTCCACAGTTTTGAATTACCCCCAATTCCACAATAAAGGTTAAGTATTCTCATGTTGCCCTCGGCATCGATGCGCGTTCTGTCGCTTCTTTTGATCTGTATAGGTCTGAGAGTGTCTTGGAGGAGTAGTATAAAATTTTCGCTTTTTCAGCTAATCGGTGGGCCTCGCTGGTGGCTACCAAATGATCTCGGTAAACACTACTTGCCAGTGCCACAGAACCAGCTTCTGCCATGCTGCAATTTTGCTCCGTCCGTACGTTAATGGTGATCTGAGCTAACAGGCTTTTCGTAGAATCTGATAACAACCTAAAATCATGCTCTGCGTCAGCCATATTATTCCCGCTTTCTAATAACACACGGTATATCTGCTCTGGTTCTTTCATGCTATTAATCTCCACAAAAACACGAAAAAGAATCATCGCTTCCAAACATATCGCCTTGGTCTTTGGCTATTACTTTCATCTCTGCGTAGCTTGGCTGGTCGCTCCGAAATCTACCGCCTATCTTTTCCTCTTGGCCTATCCACCAATCGGCTATTGTTCCTGTTTTGTCATTGGCAATTAAACTTGCCTTAATGCGCCCACCCTTAAGGAAGCACAAATTGCAATTTGATTCTAGATTTATCGCGGCATCTGGTAGGTTTAGATCAAATTTCTGCTTCTGCCAGAAGTTATGCACATCTTGCTCTGTAGACCAGCTAATAGGGTATATATAGTTTCCTTTCCGTTGGTCGGATCGCATTTTAGATAATCGCCTTGGCTCATCTCCGCGAATACCTACCGCCATATCGTATTCTTCGATGCCTGCATCTTTTAAATACCGCTCTATGGTTAGCACCTTTAGCTCTGCGGTACAAAACCTTGCGATCATATTAGGCAGATAGCTCCGATCTGTAGTCAACTGGTCAAATGGCTCGCCATTGCGGCTTGCTGTGTCATAGGTAACTACTCGGTAGGATTTTTTACCTGAGTATTCAAGCCAAACAATAGGTATCCCCCATTGTTCTGAACAATCCCTGACAAAATCTAGTGTCGCTGGCGACTCCATTCCTGTATTGCAGAATACAACCACTACATCCTCCCAGCCCCTCATCTCGTCTAGCATCATGGCACTGCTACGGCCCCCGCTGAAGCTGCATATAATCACTTTGCATACTCCCAAGTGTAGTAAGAATCCTCGGTCGGTGATGGCTCAGATACCCAAGGTTTGCGCATCCAGTTATTAGATTTGGCGCGTGTATAAACATTTTCGTTAATACCCCGCCAGTTGGTGGCCTTGATTAGAAAGCATATATCTCCACGGTCACGCAATCTTGAGATGGCATAGTTAACCTCTACTTTCGGACAGTCATCCATATGGCCTTGGATGTCCTCGCTGGTGAATCTCTCTCCGCTGGTGAAGGTTTCGCACTGTAGTATTCTCTGCGTAATGGTTTGTGTCGCGTTCATTAGAACAACCCCTGTAAGTTGGTAAGAACATCATTTCCAGTTATTTTGTTTTTTTCTTTGCTGGTTTTGTCTTCGAGTCTTCGCTCTGGTTCGTGAATCTTGTGGGCTTGTCGCTCCCAACCAGTCTCATCAATCCCAAGTGCCGAAGATCTAAACTCTGGCAGGGTCGGCGGGAAGGTTTTACCACTATCCCGACAAGCGACAAGGGCGCGACCAAAGTTTGCCGCTGTCAGCCCGTTAAGTCCTCGCACCCAAGTATCGTTTGGCTCTTCACCCTGCTGACTCGTCCAGGTATGTCCGTACATCTCCGCCATTCTCTGCCAAAGTTCCCATATTGGATGGGTCGGAGGCAAGTTGTCTGCGCTTTTCCGCGATTCGCTGTGCAGGGGTAAGTTTTGGTTGATTTTGGCTTGTATTGCTTCGAGGTCTATTTTGCCCATTGCTTTCATTCCTTGCCCAGTTGCGAGCAGTTGCCTTCCAGTCTTTCATTTGTGTGCGTCCACGCTTCCATCCAATTGAAGCCCAGTAATCAATAAAATTGACAGGATCAAAGGAGATGTTGGATTCTTCTTGATATGCGATCAGTTCTTCGAGTGAAGGCGGTGTGAATCTCTTAGATAGAGACTTGTTTAATTCTTTGTTTAATTTGGGTGTAGCTGTGACACCCCCTAGCGTCTGTGTGACACCCCCTGTACCTGTGACACCCCCTGAAATATGGGCAGGATAAGAGGTTTGATACTTCTTTGTTTCGAGTTCGCTATAACCTTGATGAGCCAGCCAACCTTCAGAGCAAAGTAGTTGTAATGCCCGTCTAGCGGTTGACTCACTTATACTGCATTCACCAGCGATACGAGCGACACTAGGCCACGCCATATCATGGTGAGAGTTCATGTATCTTCTTAGGTTACAGGCCACTAATTTGGCATTTGCGGGGAGGTCTGTTGACCAGACAGTATTCAGCCAGTCAATTACTATGTTGCGCGGCGGGTGTTTCATTGGTACTGTTGCTCCGTTGGTTGCTTTGGTCGGTATCTAACAATACTTCATTTCGGTGGAGGCAATCAAGCCCAGTCCTCGTTCTGGGCTTTTTTGTGCCTGCTATTTAAGCCAAATCACATAGGTTTCTCTGAACATAACCATTGGCTCATAGTCATCATCATTGGCTGGACGATTAGGCGGTGTTCCTCCTGCCATCCGCATGTCAACGTGGCTGTCAGACCACATTCCACCCTCATGTACCTTGATGTATCCAATCTTACCTTCGTGCCTGAATACAAAGAGAAAGGGAAGCTCAGTATCTGCGGCTAGGCCCATACCTTCTTGATATTTCGGGACATTAAGCCCTAAGAACAAGCCAGACTTGTAGTCTTTAACCTCTACCCAAGCCCTCATTTGATGGCCTTTGTGAAGTATAGCGTCAATCCTATACTTGCCGCCGCTACCCAGCTTCGTCCAACTACAACCGAAGTGTTCAGCGAATATATCAAGTATCTCGGACTCTGCTTCTAAGTCACCTGCTGTCTCTCGCATCATAGTGATTTACCCTTTGCTAACGAGGATTGGTAGTTCGACCACGAGATGCCTAGAATCCACACCATAAACTCGGACATATTCATTCCTTTGGCTTTCGACATCTCCACAAGGTGTTCTTTCATCTTTGGGTCAATGCGCATGATGAAGTGTTCCACTTGGTGACCTGGACGTTTACGCACCTTTCTTTCCGCCATTTCCTTT
>Ga0307986_10000907_pt1 | contig 21839 bp, 27 predicted proteins | sample EllFjometageno82_FD_203170 | JGI IMG/M metagenome (GOLD analysis project Ga0307986, IMG submission 203170) | Marine microbial communities from Ellis Fjord, Antarctic Ocean - #82 | ecosystem: Environmental > Aquatic > Marine > Unclassified | place: Southern Ocean | collected 2014-10-09
AGACAGGGGAGGAAGAGGAACTTTCATATCTAGTGGCGCCTCAACGCGAAGCACGTCCAGCATTTCCCATTTATTTTCGATATCCATTGCTGAAGACATTTTGTATTTTAATAAGTTATAATAATTTCAATTTTAAAACAATATAGTATAAATGAATGAATTTAAGAATGATATAACTCTGTACATCAAATGTGATAATCTAATAAGGGACTTTAATGAAAAATCCTCAGCAATGCGTGAACAACGAGAATCTTATAGCAATAGAATCATGTCTTATATGTCTCAGCACGATTTAGAAGACACTAAACTAGACCTAAAAAGATATAAATCAACCATTAGAATGAGCAACCATACCCATCAAGAATCAATGTCCTATCAGTTCCTACAAAAAACATTCAGCGAATATTTTGGGGATAAAGGTCAAGCTGAAAATCTAATAAGATATATTAAACAATCTAGAACAAAAGAACAAAAGAAGGTTCTCGTTAGAAATATAATAAAAAAATAGTTAAAAAATGATAAATGCCCGTAATAACATTTGAAGATTGGTTAGACACGCCGCAAACTGATGATGAAACTATAACAAATAGATTTATAGTAGATAACTTGTATTCCTTATTATTAAAGTTTTACGAAGATAATGGTTTAGTTGTAGAAGAACCACAAATGTATCAGGACTTTTGCAGATTAGTATACGATAATTCGCGTTCTTAATTGTATTAAAAAGTATCTGATTAAAATTAAAACTTAGATAAATGAATTGGGCTCAAATAACGAAAAAATCCGTAGACGTAGAAGTAACAAAACTAAAAAAGAAACCGACAAAACTTAAGAAACAACCACGCGTAGATTTATATCCAGAAGACCTCTTTGATATGCGTCATAGTAATGATATATACCTACTAAAAATGGATATGGAAAAAGAAATACATTTGAGGGGTGTTAAAATGTTGAATCATAAGTTCTCGTTTGAAAAGTTATACCAGTTTATTCTGTATAATACCAATCTTAACAATATTCAAGATGAATTAATTAATGAAGAACCAGAAGAAAAAGAAGAAGAAACTTCTTATTATCACCAGCAAAATAAAAATATTGTATTTAATAAAGATGGGTAAAAATTGGCGCGACTGTCTGTCTAATAATGGGAATTGTGTTGATTGTTTAAAGTCTAAAGATAACGGTAAAGGTAATTTGGTAACACCTGGTGGAAAAATAAAGAAGATATCAGCTTACGCGATAAGCGACTCTGGATGTGGTAATAAATGCAAATGTAAAACACTAAAGGGTGGCAGCTTAATAAATACACTTGTTAACTTATCCATTCCATTCGGATTGGTATTAGCTAAAGAATATGTTCCACTTGTTAGAAGAACATTAAAAAAGACACTAGGGTTAAAAGGTGGAAAAAGAAAACAAAAAAGAACAAAGAAGAATGCTAAAAAAAAGAAGAAGTACAAGAAAAAAACTCTTATTAAAAAAAGAAAAGCGCAACAGAAAAAAAGAAGAACAGCGAGAAGTGTAAGAAGCTTGTCATGGTCTAAAAGCACCATATCTTCGGGTGATTGGAGTCCAGAAGATAGACCGGTTGATTCGCCAGATGTCGCGCGTAAAAGATTATATACAACCCAAAAAAAAGAACAAAGTGATTTTGCAAAACTTCCAAAACGTATACAAAATATTATAATAGAACAGAAAAAAAAAGAAAAGAGAACAAAAACATATAGTCAGTGTGGCAGAGGCCAACGGACCAGACGAACTAGAAGAACCAGACAAAGGCTGTGAGGCGGTTCAACTAGAAACTTCTATACATTAAAGAAACTATAAGGTGGCGCACCATCTTACTTATTTTATTTTTCGTTTTATATTTCATTATTCATGTATATATGAATAATTGGTAAAGAAGTAAATCAAAACAGCAAACATTAATTAAATGAATTTACAAAAATTTTCCCTGAATCTAATGCCACCTGAATTTTATCGTCTATAACGCCAGCCCCGGATGGATCTGTTTTTAAACATTTATGAACAAATGATGTAACTTTTTCTTTAGGTGGTGGTTTACCATAGCAATTAACACCATAGAGGGATTTAGCACTCATTCTACCACCAATAATACCGGGTTTGCTTCCGCATGTATATTGACAACCTTTAGTTTTTTGTATTGTATCAAAATAATCTTTTTGTATAGGATATAAAGCAAAACCACCTTGGGTCCAACCATAGTTACACCAGTTAGCACCCTTTCTATAAGCGTCTTTTAATTGTGAAACAGTTGCAACTTTAGAATTAAATTTTTTACATGCTTGAGCAGCTTGGTCGTATCTAAAAATATTTGATTTAATATTAAATACTTGGTCTTCATTACTTTTCGGTTTTTCAGAATCATAAACACTTATTCTTTTATTTCGACCCCCTGATGACATTCGGGAATCTTCTCTAATGGCATTACATGTTGCAGAATTAACCTGTAAACTAGAGCTTGGGACATATACGTATCCCATATAATATGAACCACTTAATATTAAAGCAAATGTAATAACTTTGTAAATAGAATTCACTGTATTTTCATTATTTCCAAATAAGCCAAATATAGAATATAATATACCGGCTACAGATAAAAATATAAATATACTTGATATGAGTTTACGAAAACTTAATATCGCCATTTAATAATATATAAGAAATTTATTCTATTAATTTGTAGAATAAACAATAAGCATTATTACTATCTGGTTTATCTACTAGTGTTGTAGATGAATCATTGTAAACTACCCATTGACCATTTGTCTTACATGTAGCGTAGTAATGTCCACCACCTAGACCACCCGAATGGTGGCATATTCCAGATAAGCTGTAATTGAACTTACCAGACCTATAGTTAATCGCGTATTTTTTTAGATTTAGTTTATCTGGTATTTCTATATCTTTATTATTCTTTTCATTCTTATTGTATCTTTTTAATAATATAATAAAGTATTTGGAAGTATTCCAAAAACGAATACCTCGTTTGGCACAGCTTTTAACATTGCATTTTTCACATTCCCATTGATTATCGGAATCAAGTTCTTCTTCCGATGTAAATAAATCAAGACAATCATATAGGGTTACTTCATCTTTATCAGGAATAGAAAGATGGACAACTAATAATGGATCATAATTAAAGGAAACATCCGAACATTCAGGACAAGTTGTTTTAGATATATACTGTGAATAGAAGTGTTGAACAATGATAGAGTAATCATTTTCAAAAAAAGATTGCCAACATTTAAAAGCATCTATAGCGTGTTTATCATTTTCAGTTATGACGGTTCCAGAAACATTCATAGTAATCTTTGTTGATAAAGCTGTGTGCATAATATTGAAAATATTAGATAGAAATTCATCTACGTCATTTTGTTGAAAGTTAACAAAAGTGGAATAATTACTATTTTCAGATGCTTCTATAAAACATTTAACAAAGTTTATTGGGTTAACTGATTCAGAACTGGACCATAATTTAAAAAGAAGGTCGTGCCAAGTTGCGACAACATTCTCTTCTAATACTTTATTTTTAAATAAACCCCTATAGTCATTCGATAAGATGTATTTAGATAAATCTGTACAATGTCTTAAACACTGAATAGATGCATTTAGATAACATGTATTACCAAGGTTGTGTAACCCACTTACACCTTTTATTTCACTATTCATATTTATTTATTTATACTAGAGTAAATACTTTATATATATTTTAAAAACGATATAAAATATATATTCATATTACAGTAAAAACTAAATAATGATAGCAGAATTAAGAAGTTTTTGTAATTTTATCTATCTTGTAATTACCAATAAATGTCGTTTTATAAATATTATGCCAAGACATCCACAGATATCTAGCGATACTATAGCATTATTACATTCAGACAACCATTTTATAGACTTTAATAACAATAGATATGTACAAACAGAGGTAGCTGTTGCTTTAATGCTTCATTCACAACAAGCAGGTGATACTACCTTTTCTAAACTTAGAAAGAACAGCACAATAATTAAGTTTAAAGGAAACTCATTTAATGAAACTTGTGGCATCTGCATTGAGAAAATGAACAAGGGTGATATTACCAGAGAATTAGAATGTTTGCATTCATTTCACATAGATTGTATAGACGAATGGTTTGAAAAAAAGTGTTGTTGTCCGTTTTGTAATAAGGTTTTTTAAAATTGAAAAATAAATATATTAAAAAAATATCTAGAATATATTCATTATGGAAGATTTGACAAACCCTAAGAATCAGAGATATACACTTTTCCCAATTCAGCATCACGATATTTGGAAGGCGTATAAAGACGCACAGGCGGCGCACTGGATAGCGGAAGAGATTGATTTCTCTCAAGATTCAAATGATTGGGAAAATAAACTCAATGACAATGAACGATACTTTATTGAAAACATTCTAGCATTCTTTGCGGGGGCGGATGGTATTGTCAATGATAATCTTATGGATCGTTTTGCAAATGAAGTAACCATTCTAGAAGCCCAATTCTTCTATGGTTTCCAGATAGCTATGGAGAATGTACACAGTGAAACATATTCTCTTATGATAGATACTTTTGTTAAAGATACTGTCAAAAAAGAGAAATTATTTAATTCTCTAGAAACGATGGATTCTATTAAACAAAAAGGCGAATGGGCAATTAAATGGATTAATGATAAAGAATCCAATTTTGCAACCAGACTTATTGCTTTCGCAATTGTTGAAGGTGTCTTCTTTTCCGGTTCCTTCTGTGCTCTATTTTGGTTGAAGAAACGCGGCCTAATGCCTGGATTGACCTTTTCCAATGAACTAATATCTAGAGATGAAGGTCTACACACCGACTTCGCAATTCTCCTGTATTCTAAGATTAAGAACCGGATTCCAACAGAAACAGTTCATGATATCTTTAAAGAATCAGTAAAGATTGAGAAGAACTTCATTATTGACTCTCTCCCTTGCTCCCTAATAGGTATGAACTCCATCCTAATGGCTGAATATATTGAGTTTGTTGCAGATAGACTTCTAACACAACTAGAATATCCAAAGATATTTAATACTAGCAATCCATTTCAGTTTATGGAAAATATCTCACTTCAAGGAAAAACAAACTTCTTTGAAAAAAGAGTAGGCGAATACCAAAAGAGTGGTATTGGAAAGAAAAGGGAAATTAGTGACGCATTTGGTGGAGGCGATAGTGTTGACTTTTAATGTTTAAGCAATCGTTCTATATTACTTTTACTTCTTCCAGTAGATTTTGCTTTCTTCGGTGCGTCTTTTTTCATAAGTAGTTTCTTTTTTTTTTCATCATAGTAAAGCGGATTTATCTTTACTATTACTGCAGTCTCTTTGTTATAGCTTACTTCCGTATTCTTTGTCAGTCCACCTTTACTGACTTTAGCAAATAACATAATTTTTACTTCTTTAATATCTTGGTCGGTTAATGAATGTTCTTCTTTTAGTGTATCTAGATACTTATTAATTCTATTGAATTTTAGACCCTTCTCCAGCTTATTCCAAGACTTGTTAAAGATTTCTTTTGTTTCTTTTTCGAGAAGAGTGTTCATATCGTCCGTTTTTACTTCATCGCTATTTGTTTCATGAATATGCTTTTTTTTTAAAGACATTAATCTATCTTTGTTTTCTAGTTCTTTTAAAGCTAGAGGTTTTTTATGAACACGCTTATTTAATTTAATACTTTTATCTTGTTCAATGGCGTCTGTATTACTAGCGTCACCAATCGTCAAATCAGAATTCTTTTCACCCATTAGTTTCTGGATTTTTTCTAGATTGCTGGACATTTATATATATATATAAAGCGTTCGTATTCTTTATACTACTTAAACTTTTTGCCATTTTTTAACCCGCTTACCGTCTTTTCTTTTGTGTGTGACAATTTTCCATTTATGACCATAGAGACCGGTTTTAACAGCTCCAACTTTAAACATTTTTGCCGATTCCTTGGGTCCTTTTCTACGACCCTGTTTCTTTTTACCGGTTTTCTTTTTACCGGTTTTTCCTCTTCTGTTTTTAACGCGGCCTGAGCCGGACATTCTTGTTGTTCTTTTGCGATAAGTTCTTCTTGTTCTTCTAACCATTTTATACTTATAAGTTAGAAAAAAATAATTCTTAAGAAAAAAATAATTCTTAATATAAAAAAATGGAGGAAGTTTTAAAATATCTGATATACTCAGTTTGTGCTGCCGCAGTTGCTTGCTGCATTAAAGCAAAATGTAATATAGATTGTAATTTTTGCGCATCCAGTCCAGGTGGTAGAGAAGTTCGTGGAAACGTACACTTTGGACATGAAGGTGATGCCAATCCTATTACACCTGGTGTCCCGGTTACAATTGCTGAATGTGTTGAAGATAAAGATATTCTATCTGCTAAACCTTAGAATCCTATTAACGGATTTAAATATTTAACTAGCCTGGGCGCCCTCAAATATTTGTTTTACTTTATCTCTATAGTCGGTGTCATCCTCCTGCTCGACGACTACGTCCTGTAACCCATCATGTATTTCAGCGTCTAATCCATTTATGAATGTTTGCTCATCTTCAGTAAGTGTTATTGCCGGCTCGTCGTCGGCTGGTGCTTGCTGCCAATGCGTAGGCACGAAGGGCAAGCCGTCCGGTGACCCATTGGCAGCAGGGACGACGACGCCGGTGAGGGCGGGTTGTTTGGTAACCGCGTCTACCGCCTTTTTGCGTACCCTCTCCTTCACCGTTTCCCAGGGGCTAGGCCCCTGTCCTATTCCCCTTTCTTTTTTTTCTGCTGCTTTTTCTTTTTTTTCTAATTTCTTTTCTGCTGCTTTTTCTTTTTTTTCTAATTTCTTAGCTCTTGACCTATCTTGAGGCTTTGCTATCTTTGTTATCTTAGCTTCTTCTTGTTTTAATCTTATGGTTTCCTGTGATGCTATGCTTTTCTCACCCATTTCTTTTTTCAAGTCACGATCTAATTTTTCTCTCTCTTTTTTAGATTCTGCCAGTTCACTTCTTATTTTGTCTGTTTCTTTTTTTTTAGATTCACGTATTCCCATCTTTTTTTCTTTTAGTGATGAACTATTATCAGAACTAGTTCCTTTGGCAATGCGGTTTGTTACAATTTCTATATTTACGCCTTCTTCTCCTACTAATGTTTTAAATTTCTCAATGTCCACGCTACCATCAAATGTTAATCTATATGTAATACTTAGTAGTGATTTTAATTCTTTAATCTCTTCGTCTTTATTTTTTTGCAGGCTAAATGTATTTGAAAAATTTAATAATTTATTGTTTTCGGTTGGTTCTTCTAACATTGATACCTTGCTTAATATTCCTTTAAAATCATCTAAATTTAGACCACTACTTAAAAAAAGTCTTTGAAGTTGCACTTTATTTTCTGAAAAAAACTTTCTAAATAATTCTATGTATTTTAAAAAGTTTTTTTCATCGATAATTTCTTCATTAATATCACACATATGATATTCATACCATGATAACATATACATAGCCGATAAGATACCACCATCTTTTAATGAGGAACAAAGTGTAATGAAAGATTTAACACCTCTCAAATTGGTTGAATTATATTCAAATACTGACTTACCACCACTTTTTGATACTGAAGGAGAACTAGCCTTTGTCTTTTGGGGGTCGTAGGCACCTTGAACTTCTACTACTTCTACTGCTTCTACTACTTCTTCTTCTTCTTCTTCTTCTTCTGATGATGACTCGTCAGTGTCTTCTTCTTCTGATGACGACGAATCAGTGTTTTCTTCGACCGGTTTAGGACCGGTTTTTGAACCAAACATATTATCTATAGAACCAACATATGATTCAAATAAATCTTTTACATTATCGGTGAGTTCATTTATATATTTAGAATAGGTTACAGCAATAAAATTAGATGAACCCATAGAATTCACCATTTTTAGTGATATAATGTCTTTATTAGAATAGGATAAATCAAAAATATAACAAAATTTTTTTATTAAAATATTAGTTTCACCTTTTATAAATGTGTCAATATCCATATTGACCTTTTCACCCTTATTTTTAACACTGAATTCTGGTAAAGTTGACTTTATTAGAATATAATGGTATTTTTTACCATCTTGAAGATTACTATCTGAAATAGTGTTTAAACTAGAATTATCCATATCTATATTATATATATATAATTATTAAAAAAAATGAAAAAAAATATTTTAATATATAAGAATGAGAATATATGATAACGACACAAATGATATATCAAAAATAATAGGAAATAATGATTTAACATATTGTGAATCTAATATAATTAAAGAGTTAACTAAACAATCAGCAGCCATTAAGGCTGGCGATGCAGGGAGTACTATTAATAAACAAAAACTTGAAGCAGCAATAAAAAACCAGTGTAAGAAAGCGCAAAGCACTCTTATTAATGAAGAAGCTAAATCTTATGATATAGTAGGTGATATACCTAGACCTGTTTATACAGGACCATTTAAAAAAGACAAAGATGGTAATATAGCTGGTAAAACCGAAATGTGTACAAAAATAGATCAAATGGAGGGAAGATGTTTACCATTAACCTATTATGTTCCTGATAACTATCAGGAACCGAACAAAGACAAAGATATAATTGATTTAAGACCTGGTGATTTATTAACTTCATACGGAAAAGCTGATATGGTGTCGGATGACCGCATTTGGAAGGCTGCTCAAGGTGGCACAACGGGTGCCGCCGCCCTTGGTGCTAAAATTGTTAAAGGAAAGGCAGTCGCTGCTCTTGCTGGTGGCACTGGTTTTATAATTAATACAATAACAAAACTGTCTAATGATTGGATAAAGGAAAATGACCCTCCTAATCCTGGATTAGTTTGGTATACACCTGAATATCAAAATAAATATTATCCAAATGATATTAATACAACTATAGATAATTTAGATTCTGCGTGGATTCAACCAACATCACAATTAATTTATGGTGGTGGCTATTGTTCACAAGAAATGAGAACTAGTGGTAATTGTTTACCTTTAGGATCTAATTATGTTATACCTGCAGGCAAATATGAAAATGGCAAAATAGTTGTTGGTGACACCGTTGTATTATTAGATAAAGAATCAACTATTACTTCTACCGGTAAAAGCAATCTTTTTTTTAAAAGTGTAGGTCGTTCAGTCACTTATAGTCAAATAGCATATATAATAAATAGAAAGGAAATTAATAATATACTTGATATAAAAGTTGGAGATAAGAATATTGTTTTCAAAGGTATTAATAAATATGAGAAGGCCACCATAATAAAAAATGATTACAAAAACGTTAATATAGAATATAATGGTTTACAAAAAAAAATAGGAAAAGATGTCATAAAAGGTCAATTATTCATTCAAAAAGATATGACTTTTCCATTATTAGAAATAAGACCAGAACAACCAATAAATAGAATAGTTACCTACTCTGGCGGCTCTTCGTCCAAAAAATATAAATATGGAATAATATCATTTAATGGATTAACAAATATATTCGAAATACATTCTATTTACGTACCACCCCCGGATATCACAGGTTTTTACTTTATAATAGCGGATACATTTATTAGAGACAAAAAGGTTGGAACCAAAACTAAATTTGTTGTTCAGCCAACAAATGTAAAATATTATTCTAACTATATTGATGAATATACTTTTGATTTAACGTATGATGAGACATTTATCGGAGATGGTGGTAAAAAATATTGGACGTATACAGATACAGTTTCAAAAAAAAAATATCAATGGAATAATGATTGGTGGTATAAAAAAAGTGCTCGTTCGCGTCAAAGTCCACCATCAAAAATAAGTTGTGTAAAAGATGAAAATGTTTTTTATTCTGACGGAAACAATAAAAAGAAATTCCTATATGAATTTGATATTCTGACATTGAAGAAGATGAAACGAGACACCTCGGCAATGGTTTTAAATCATATTGATATGAGAGAGGAAGAAAGGTCAGTATTAATAGATAATCGGTATATTGAGCAATACCCAACTGGTAGTATCACCTATAGGTTAACTAATAAAATCCTTAAAAAGCCTTCATTAAGCGTTGTTAAAGATATGTTTAAAAATCCGTTAAAAAGTAATAAGAATAATGTCAGAATAGATATTACACTAGATATAACATTAAAAAATAAAATATTTAAAATATATTTAAATAGTCTGCAGGATACTTCTCCAAAAGCTGTAAATAGATTAAAATATAAATATATCGCACACCCACTAAAAAATGTACCTCTATCAAGTTTACTTTTTGTATATAGTGAGGGACAACCGGTTGTTCATATAAAAACAACAACATCAACTTCAAATGTTAATAGTAACTATAAAATAATATATATAGATGAGACTACGAATAAAGTATATTTAAAAAACAAAGATAAAAAAAAGTGTTCAATATATGGAAATTCGGTTTCTATAGGTGATATATTATATCAAAAATCAAAACTAAAAAAAGATGGCAAAGTGCTTCCATTCCCACCTAAAGAAGGTATAGTTGAAGTGTCTGAAAATTCTTATGACGGAACATTTAATTATAAGACATATGATTTTTCCCAACCAGCTACAAAAAACAAAGAGGGTAAATTAAATGAATATATTAAATTGATAGTAAAAAATCGTAGCACTATACGGGCTAGTAGTAATAAAACTCTATCAGACCGATATATCTATATGGAAAATATACCGGATAAGAAAAGTTGGGGCAATATAAGAGGTGTTCTACCTAGTCTCGCTGGAGATGTTTCTGATTTAATTTCTGTTCCATTAAAACAATTAGGATTTGATGCATCTAAAATGGAAGCAACGAAATGGGGTGAAACGACCAAAAAAATAGGCACAAGTAAACAAATTGAACCAACTAATAGATATATATTTTTACATTATTTAATGGAAAGGGAATGGTGGCTACAAAAAATAGTAGAAGAAGGAACAAAAGGACCTTTTACAAACTTAATGGAAAGTCATATTACAAATATGAAGAAGGAAGGAATTACATTGGATTCAGTTACGAAACAAAAACAAAACTACACTCTCCTTGCATCAAATTGTAAACAAATATCTGGTATAAGTGATTATCCTGTGTCTTATTGTGCCAGAATATATTATACTGAACAATTAAAAGGGGGGTCAGATGATGACAAGTATACCAGGGGTGTCCCAGTAATTACAGAAGAAGAATACCAAAAAATTGGTGTTTCAGACGATTGGAAAAAAATATCCAAGTCTACCGATTTCGACGCTACTTTGACAGCGGCCGGTAAGACTGCTGTCATAGCCGCCGCCAAAAAAAAAAATGATATATATTTAAACATAAGTAAAACAATATCAGCATTTATATTACCTATGGCGACTACCACCATCAATATTAGACAACAAGATATTAACTACGAAGCAACTACAGGCTACTTTTATCAATACAAAAAAAACCTAACACAATCAAGAAAGATAAAGGGTTTTTTTAAAGAAAGTTTCACAGATAAGATTGATAACAATAGTTATAAGATAACAGATGTATTAATATTACTATTAATAATATTAATCGGTATTATAATATACGCCTATATAAATGGATACACAAACATTAAATAAATTATCAGAATATAAAAAAAACATTGAAAATGATAGAGTAAATATATGTAAACAAATTAAAACTGAAACAGTAAAAAAAAAAGATAAATATACAAAACTTACTGATACTGATATAATTGATAAAATTATAAAAACTAAAGAATATAAGGGTACAGATTTAGAGGCCCATAACGATATCTTAAAAAAATATACTTGTTTTATATGTACTGGTAAGTATAATATTAAAATAGGGGAATTTGATATTTTAACAGACAATCAGTTAAAAGCTTTAAAAATGGAACAATATTATAAAGATTTAAAAAAAGGTAGTTCAAAATTAGAAGAAATAGATAATACTATTTTTAAAGGATTGACAACTCTTTATAAAAAAGACCCATCCCAGAATCAAGTAACATGTATGAATTATGATAAAAAAACTGGTATATGTAGTGATTCAAATGTATATTCAAAATTAAATACAAAAGTTAGAACAAAAATATATACAAAGAAAAAGAGTGAACAAATTAATGACAATGCAATATATTTATTAATGAACAAAAAAAAATTGATTGATACATTAAATATATATTATACTTTAATCAATAAGGAGAATAATAGAGAAGGACTTCTATTATTAAAAAAAAATATAAAAGATTTAATTGAAAACAAAAAAGAATTTGATGTTTATAAGAAATTAATGGCTTATATACCCGATAAGAAAAAAGATTTATTTTTAAGTATTTTGTTTTCTTCAGATAATCCGGGAATAAATCCGGAAATAAATAAGGATATGATAATTACTGTGAAAATGTTACTTAAAAATACCAATGATGCTAAAATATCATTAAAAGGCGATAGTATTGAAAAAAGAAAGAAAATGATTGGAGAACTATTAAAAGAACCATTTACGAATTATAATGAATTTACAGAAGGATATGTAAACTATATTAAAGAATATGGTTTTAGAAAATAATTATGTTTTTATATATATAATATGACAACCAATATTATATGTCCAAATATACCATTGCAAAATGTATACTCTTATTCAAAATTAGAAGGACGGAAAAAGGAATTAGAAACAATAATAAAAAATTATAAGAATGCTATAGAAACTACTGGAAATAAAAAAAGTAATTATGTAAGATTTGTAGAGGCCAAAAAAATAGACTCGAATAAATTAAAATCAACAGATACAATATTAAAAGGACTAACACCCCCTATAAAAATAGAAGATATGCCCGTAGATTTTGAAGAAATGGTAAAATATGAATTAGAAATAAAGGGACTAACTGATAATGAAGGAGAATCTAATACAATGAGGGATATTATGGATTACAGCTATATAGACAAAATTCCGCAACCACATGTCCCCTGTAAATTTGTTAAAAATAATTGTGGTAAATATAATAAGGGTGACGGGCCAACCGATGTTATATGTTGTGATAAGGGTATTTTAACTGCATTAAGGTGTAATGTTAATCCAACCGAAGTAACAAAAGAAGTAAAAGATTATAAAGGTAGACCTGTTCCAGATGGTTGTTTATCTGATGAACATTTTGATATTTATAATGATATATTAGAAAAAACAACAACAAAAGATGCTTATCAAACTGAATGGATAAGGGCTGTTAAAAGTAAAAAATATAATGGTAAGTCAACCACTTATATGGGTGATTTCTATAAATGTCCGGTATATAATGGTAAAAAACAAAAATATTGTAATAATGTTTATAATTTCAGTGTTAAATATGATGGAAAAGATACATTTGATAAAGACGGGAAAAAGTTGCCTAAACAATTAAAAACATTTAGAAAGTCCGACCTATCTACAGCGGTATATGATAATATAAAAAGTACAGCTAATTATACTAAACTATTAATAGACCCTAATATCAATGTTGGTAGTGATTATTTGATTACAACCCATAAATGTATTGATGACGATGGTAAAGAAAAGATGGTTCAAACGAAAATACAACCGGGTTCTAATAGAGGACAGGTATATAAAAAATTAGAGAATGCTATTAAAAAAGCAGTTAAAAAAAATACAAATCTTGATTTTAATGTTACAAAAACGACAATTAATGAAACAACATTAAAAAATTTAATAGATGTTAAAAATGATATAGAGCAAGTATTAGACGTGGATAATGTCAAAATTACAGTAACTATGAATAATGAAATAAGATTTTATGCTAAGTTGGTTATAGAAGGGGGGAATAGTGCCTTAGTGTATAGTTTATTTGACGATATAAAAGATACAAACCCAGTATCATTATTAAATAGATTTTTATCGCAAAGTGATAATGTAACAATGAAATGTAGTGAAATAGCAAAGAGGGAACAGACCTATCCATTAAGTCAATATACAGTTGAATATGATGGAACACATGATAAAAATAAGAATATTAATTTAGAAACAAAATTAAAAAAGCCTGTTAATATGGTAGGATGCTATATTGCTAAAGAAGGATTTTCTATTAATAATAAATACATAGTAGAATTTATTTTAATAACTGCTTTTATTCTAATATTTTTAAAATATTATTAATATAATAAGATAATGGATTCGGAAGAAAAATGGGCCGAATGCGCCGATCCTGGTGTAAACAAAATATTAAAACAATATGATATTAAAAATATTAATGAATATAGACCTATAGATCAATCGTGTTTGAAAAAAACATTGTTAGAGGATTGTTATACCGACTGTATAAAAGATAAGGATGCCACCGATAAAAATGACCAGACAAAATGTAAGAATAGTTGTTCTAATTTAAAAAAAGGATTTAGTTCTCCAGTTTTCTATACTAACCCATCGGGTATACCAGAATATTCCGGCGCGTACGGGCGTCATAAAGACGACGTCACACCGGCCGCCGGTAGTCATTTGAATTTAGTATCACCGAAAGACCCTGAAATAACAAGAATGATAAAAGATTTAGATAGTAATTTTATAGGAGCTTTAATAACTGGAAAAGATACAAATGGTGCAGATATGGTATTAGGTAAGAATTATGTATACCCTATGGATTATAATATGAAGGTTCCTTTTTTAGGAGACTCTATAAATGCGGATTGTGTTAAACCTAATGGTGAAAAAACAACTAGAAATATGTTTATTCGAGGTATACCAAAAGGGGATATAGCAAAATATATTGGATTAAATCTAAATCTACCAGAGCAACCTAGAGATTGGACAAAAGGGGAAAAAAACTGGACCGGATTATATAATGTTGTTGGTGGTAAAGTGAAACTAGAAAAGGTATTAAAGAAATTAAAAAGGGAATGTAAATCATTTTTATATGATGTTCAAACAAAAGAAGTTGGCGGAACATGGGAATGGAGTCCAGTTGCCAAATTAAAGATACCTCCGGAATGTGAACAACAATTATATGGGATAGATTCCACAATGCATGATAAGATAAAGAAATATGATAGTTCTATATTTACAGGTTCATTGAGAGGACTTTTGCCTTCAATTGTTGAGGACGTCGTAGATTTAAATCCTATATCATTAGCTAGAAAAAGTGGATTGTATTCAAGTGAAACTTCTGCTGAACAGGAAAAATGTAAATATATTACACAACAATTAGGAGAACAAAAATATTCTAATGCTAACGATTTAAAACCTTATACTTTTGAAGTTTTTACTAATTACAGCGACGATGAACGAATAAAAATTATTTGTATGTTAATAGTTGTCGTGATTCTTTTTTTATTTATATTTTAATCTTATTTATATTATAGAAATGAATGTTGAAGAACAATTTGAAAATATCAGATTACAATTCTCTTCTGTAATATCTAACTATCCGTTTACGGTTATAATAATATTCGTAGTAATATTTTTACTTTACTTTATTAATAGATTTACACCAGTATTACGTGTCCAAAAATCTGTAAGTAGAATACAAGGTTATTTAAATACAGACGAACTAAAAACAGATATATTTCCAGTTAGTTACTGGTTAAAACAACCTCTAAGCGTTTCAAAATATGTTACAAATATAAATAATGTTCCACAAGAAAACTTTGCTTTTGTAGACTATAATATTATGAGTTCTGCTAAAAGTTATTTAGTTCAGAATAAAGATTATGATTTTTGTTCGTTGAGAGTATTACAAAGTATATTACTATATGGTGCTAAATTTGTTGAACTAGATGTATTTAATGCTGGTTTTGGCGAATCTAATAGTTATCCTATAGTTACATATGGCGAAGACGTTGGTCAGTGGAAAACTAGTATAAATAGTTTAAGTTTTGAAGATAGCTGTAATACTGTTTTACAATATGGTATAGATTACTATCAAGAAACATGGACCAATGCGGATCCAATATTTTTGTATTTAAACTGTCATTCTTTGAATCCAGACACTGTTAATAAGATGGCTGAAATAGTATACAAAGTATTTGGTAAGAGTCTCGTAGATGTCCAATATTGTAACGCCGGTAAAAAAGCACCGATACCTTTAATACATGAACCACCTAGTAAATTTTATAATAAGGTAATTATAGTATCAAATATATTTGGTTCTGAAGGATCAACACCTAGATTTGATGAATTAGTTAATCTAACATCAAAAAAAACTAAAAATCCAGGGGGTGTCCAAACATTATCTTTACAAGAAATGATAAATGACGCATCCGTTAAAGACAACAACAAAAAGGAACAATTGTGTTTCGTTTATGATGATTCTTCTGGTAATGAATTGGTAAATTATAATCCGATAGTTCCATGGACAAATGGATGTCAATTTACAGGCATGCATTTCCAAAATAATGATACAAATATGATGCAATATCTTAAAATGTTTTCATTACAATATCCAAATAAAGATGCGAAATCAAAACCACCTTATTTTGTTAATACGAGTTATAGATTAAAAAATATTAATATGAGATATGATATAGGGGGACAACCACAATACACTTCTTAATTTTCTTTAATTTTTTCTAGAATCCATTTTTCAATAGATAGGATAATATCTTCAGTGTATACATTTGTGTAGTATGAAACTTTGACTTTCTTAAACATTTTTAATATTTATTTTTATTATTTTTTCAATTTTTTATAATACTATATATAAATGAATCAATCAACGTATGTTTTATTGATAATGTCTGTTATAATTTTAGCAGTAAGTTTCTTTTGTGGAAATGTTGAAGCATATGAAAATAAGTTAGATAGTAGCACATTAACTAACTTTGATGCTTTATCTAATGAAGCTAAAAAAGTAGAATTTATGAAAGAAATAGAAGAGCGTGACTATATAGATTTAGATAGTAGTTGCGGTGAAAAGGATGGATATTTCTGTACTATATGTGGTTCAGGTAAAAAAAAAAACCTCGAAAAACCGGTTTCTGAAGCCGATAAAAATGTTGTAGAAGGATTTATTGGAACCGGTCCCGGTGAATACAATGTTCCTGAAGACCCTGTAACTGGTAAGAAGTGCTGCCCGTCTTGTTATAAATCAGTTTTAGTTGATGGAAAACAGAAATGTCAGCAAGTTTGCACAAATGGTTCATTACAAGACTACAGTTGCTTATCCGAAGAAGCTTTTAAGAAAATGATGGACGGCGACGAGGAGGAGCGCGATAAAGAGCGGGAGGAGAACGCGGCGAAGAACTTGAAAGAGCGCAAGAAGCAGGCCAAGAAGCTAGCACCGCGTCGCTCCGTGGACGTCAACGTCAACACCTATAAAAAAGGGAGTAAAAAATAGAAAAGGCCACTGCGACCATCCGTAGTTTTCTAATTTATATATTAATAGTAGGTTTATGGTGTCCACAAAATCCATTAAACTTGCCTTTAAAATTACACGGTAGCCCAGTTTTACATATACCTGTGCATTTCGGTACAATAGGTTGAGTATTAGAAAGAAAACCCTGTGCGAGCGGCGCTGGACTGAAGCCTGCTGCTGGACTGAAGCCTGCTGCTGGGCTGAAGCCTGTCGCTTGGCTGACTGGTCCTGGGCCAATATGGACACCGTCAATAAATTCTTTATAAACAGGTTTATATGGAATTAAAGGAAAACGTTGTTGACAATAAGGACATTTTCTATCTAGTGGTCTAAGTTTGTTTTTAATATTTGGCGATGATGATGGTGATATTTTATATTTAAAACTATTCATTAAACATGAATAGTGATAAGAATGTTTACAACGAAGAGTAATTTTAGAGTTATTAGTTCCAAGACACATCCCGTCGCCGCAAATAGCACAATTTTCTGTTTCTGTTTCCATTTTATTTTATAGTTGATAAATATTTAAGTATTTACCAAAATATATTTAAGAAATAAAGAATAATAATATTATAATTATGAACGGTGTAGCTTTCTACGGAAAAATGGGCGCTGGTAAATCTACTCTAGCAGCGGCACTCAACAATTACTATCTGAATGTTAGACATGATTGTTATTATTATCCTATTACTTATTCTTTTGGCAATGGTGTTAAGAAATGTGCTAAAGACTACTTTGATACAGAAAAGAAGGACCGTGACTTACTTGTTGGTATAGGAATGAAGATGCGAGAAGTTCATGAATATGTATGGGTAGATTATTTACATCGAAGTATGCAAAAAGATTCAAAAAAATGTCAACAATTAAAGATAAGGCATATACCAATAGTAGATGACCTAAGATTTAAAAATGAACATGAATATCTTAAAGAGAATGGATTTAAGATAGTTAAAGTAAATATAGAACCAGAGCTACAAGAACACCGACTTAGAAAATTATATCCAGATGACTGGAAAACACATATAAATTATTCTAGCCATGTATCTGAAAATAATGATTTAGAATATCATTTAGAAGTAGATTCTAAAGATTCGGTTGAAACAAATTTAAATAAAATTAAAACATTTTTAAATCTTAAATAAGTATATAATGAGTTCTTCACCCCTAGGAAAGAGTTTTCGCATTGAAGATATAATAGCATCTGGTCAAGGTAAGTATTTAACGGTTCACAAGATGTGGTGGGATAACTACGCAAAGATGCCTAAATCAGCACCTGTAGGTGGTCAGCAGATGGATAAATTTTTTGTAACAATGTCTAAATGCGACCCCTTATTTTACGATGGTATTTCAAAAGGTTATAGTGTTCCAACTTTTTCTAAAGCTAAATTTTAATAACTTAATTCATCTATTTTTAATTTAAATAATTTTACCATATCAGGTGAAAATAACATGATAACAAACCATATAGTAATATACAGTATAATACATACTAATAATATTCCACCATATTCATTATTTTTAGATCCATTTTTATCAGTATCTATTTTTTTATTTAAACTATAATATGTATACATTCCTACAATAATATAAGATGTTCCAATTATTAAACCTTTTATGTAGTATAGAGGTCCTTTATTTTCCAGTGTATAAAATACTATAATATTTGAAATATGAACAAGTAAAAATAATATTGCTATAATTAGATAATTAAGCGATGCTGAAAATGTATTAATGTTACTCTTGCCGTCGTCATATATTCCCATTTATAACTATTTACATAAAAAAAATATATATTAATACTATAAATGGAATATTATCAAAATAACCCAATTCAGCAGCAGTCGCAGTTACCACAGCAATTAAATCAGGGACAGCAGCAGCAGCAGCAGCAGCAGCAGCAGCAGCAGTTTCCCCATGTTCAGGTTCAGCAACCATCTAGACCACCTGCACAGCAGCAGCAGCAGGCCTCTCCAGTAAAAAAGATGGGAATGATGTCACCGCAGGTTAAGGTTTCTTCTACAAAGTTATCCAATCTTCACCTAGCTATTATAGGGGCGTTCTTGTTCTTTATTTTCGCTAACCCAGAAGTATTCGCTGTTGTTAATAGAATGATTCCAGGCGTTATGCAGGATTACGCTGGTAAGGTTACACAAACTGGAACTATTACCCACGCTATTGTATTCGGAGCTGTCTTTTACGGAGTAATTTATTTTATTCAAAGACCAACTATCGAAGGTTATTATTAAATAGTTTGAACCTTTTGAGCTACTATCAGTGGATTGTTTTTCGCTAGATTTTCTCGTCCTTTTGACTTATAATCAAAGGTACATTCATGCTCTTCAGGCATTCTACATTTAGCACAGTACTCTTTATTACAAGAGCAACTGAAAGACATTAGTCCAGTCCTAGCATTGCAACAGGCACATCGTTTCTTAGGCATTCTTATATATAGTTATCAAACTTAAAGATAGTTTCAATTTTAATAACTCGAAAATTAATAATCTTCTAGAGGAGGCAATTCTGAATCAATAGATACACCCTCCTCTTTACTGGTGTCGATAATATCTTCTTGTTTCTCTTTTTGCTTGTCCATTTTCTTTATAATAGTGTTTCTAGGCGTTCTCTTCATTTTCATAGCATGTAGTTTTTGTCTCAAAGCTGCTTTGTTGTCCATTATTTTAATATTTATCATTATAAAAATAATAAATATACGAGATAATTTAAGGCAAAGATAAGAAGATGTTTTTAGGATTGACTGCGTTTAATCTGTAGTTATAGAAATATAAGTAGTTTTCGGACAAGTATTTTGTTTTATAGAATTTGTTTGTTCCAGATATTTCATTAACCAGGATAATAGAAGTAGGGTAATTCTTTCTAATAAAGTTAACAGATAATTCTGCTATTTGTTTGTTTTCGACGTAGCTTATTTCAAAAATAGGTTTTCCTTTGCTTGTCATATTGGTGTAAAATAAAATTGAATTGGTTCCTTCATGTTCTAGAAAAATTAGGTTCTCGTTGTCCCGAACGAGAACTTCATATCCATTTATTTTACTTAAATCCATATCTTCTATTTCATTTGGTTGTTCTTCACCACCAATATCTTTTATTTCGTAATACTTATATTTGCAGAAGTATTTAAAAGGTAATGGTTGAATATCTTTTTTAAATAGATATACATGGTCTCCAATTGAATCCAGAACACAAGCTATTAAGTCTGTTGCTAGACCTTGACCTTGATATTTCCCTTTTACGACTAGATGATCCACGTAAAATATTTGTTGCTTTATTCCTTTAATACTAGAATAAATTGACTTAGCACTAATACAACCACAAATTTCATCGTTTCTAGATATCTTAAAGAAATAACAATTATTTAAACAAGAATCTGTATAACTAAAAGTGTAACCACCTGGTTGAAAATGATTGTTTAAGAACTCTAGAATGTTCTCCTTGTTGGACCACGTGGAACAACTAAAACCCTTCTTGTATCTATGGTTATAATCTAACATACCTATTCGTCCTTCATCGGTATCTAGAGTAAATAGAAAATCAACTGGCTGTTGATACCAAAAAGGGTGTCTATATTTGTAGTAGAATATTATACTTAAATATATTATTATTGATAGTAATAATATAGAAAACATTAATTATAATTAATAATTAAAACTTAAACCATATCCGCGAAATATCTTAGGTTTAGAAGGTATATTTTTCACTGTTTCGGAAACTTCTATTGCAGTTAGTTCAGTCATTTTATAAATATCTATAGATTTTAATGTATAGAATATTTACGGCATGTCGCCCATGTCGACCATGTCCTCCATGTCCTCCATGTCGCCCATTCCCAACATCTCCATGTATTCCGCTACCCCTATGTCCCCTGGCTGCGCACTCTCCACGCCCTCCATACCCTCCATGCCCTCCATGGGGTCTTTATCTTCTTCATCCACTCCTTCAATAAAACTCTCTTCAATAACATTAAAACATGAAAATAAGAAGCAGAATAACATAGTAAATACTGCAGCGTGTATGACTACACCGGTTTGAGATACAGAGCCTCCAGAGAAAATCATACCTTTAAGACCAACTTGTGATAATAAGGTATTTGCTAATTTATAAGTTCTAGGATTTGCTACAAGAAAGAATAAGACACCAATAACTATCATTTTTGTATTAATCATTTTAATTAATATAAAGAAAAAAATAATTTAGTAAGCAGCTCCACCCATACCACCTGAAAATCCTTCAAATGAGTTAGGATCGGACATTTGTTCGGTTTGTCCTTCAGGTGTTTCAGATTCCAGATTCTGAAGTGGTTCGGGTTCAGGTTCCGGTTCAGGTTCATCAGGCATTTCGTCGACTTCTTCTTCATCGGTGCCAATGTTGTCACTGTTGCCATCTTCACCACTGTCATCATCTTCTTCGAAACCTTCATAGGCGTCAAATGGTTCGGGTTCAGCCTGGGCAACAAGGTCTGGGGACGCCGTTCCCGAAGTTGGCAT
>Ga0307986_10000909_pt1 | contig 21803 bp, 25 predicted proteins | sample EllFjometageno82_FD_203170 | JGI IMG/M metagenome (GOLD analysis project Ga0307986, IMG submission 203170) | Marine microbial communities from Ellis Fjord, Antarctic Ocean - #82 | ecosystem: Environmental > Aquatic > Marine > Unclassified | place: Southern Ocean | collected 2014-10-09
TATTGTATGTTCGTATAAATTCATAATTGTTCTTTAATAAAAAGTGAGGATATACTATTATAATAATTGAATTACAACACTTAAAACCATAATAAACTTTAGATATTTAAATGTTTTCTGTTATTTTTCCAGGCCAAGGCTCACAATTAGTAGGAATGGGCAAAGAGCTGCATGATAAGCATAGCTTAGTTCAAGATTTATTTAACGAAGCAGATGAAACACTGGGATTCCCATTATCAAAGCTTATTTTAACTGGCTCTAAGGAGGAGTTGGACTTAACAGAGAACACTCAACCTGCAATATTTCTACTTAGCTACTCAATTTTTAAAATTGTTAAAGAAGAGTTTAAAATTGACTTAAATAAAGCAAACTTTTTTGCAGGACATTCATTAGGTGAATATTCAGCATTAGCTTTAGCGGGATCCTTATCATTCTCAGATACCTTAAGAATATTGAAAATTAGAGGGAAAGCGATGCAAGACTCAGTTCCAAAAGGAGTGGGTGGAATGGTTGCTGTTTTAGGATCTGAAATTGAAATAATAGAAAATATTATCAATGAAAATAAGAATAAATACGAGTGCTACATTGCGAACGATAATTCACTGGGTCAAATAGTATTAAGTGGCAAATTAGAAGACCTAAATAAAATGATAGTGGATTTAAAGAATGCAAATATTAAAAATATTAAACTACCTGTAAGTGCCCCATTTCATTGCAAACTAATGAATAAAGCAACGCTTGTAATGAAAAAAGAAATTGCAAAATTAAATTTTAAAGAGCCCAAAAATACTTTAATTTCAAATGTAACTGGAAAAGAAATATCTAATTCAAATGAATTAAAAAATTTACTAGTTGAGCAAATTGAAAGTAGAGTCAGATGGCGAGAAAGTGTTCTACTAATGATTAACAAAGGTATTACTCAATTTATAGAAATAGGACCAGGTAAAATTTTATCAGGCCTAATAAAGAGAATTGATAGGAATGTTAAAGTTAGTGCAATAAACACAGAAGAAGATATAAAGTTAATAGATATAAATGAGTAGTTTAAAAAACAAAAATATTATTATTACAGGTGCCTCAGGAGGAATTGGTAATTCTATAGTTGAAAAACTCTACGACAATGGGGCAAATATTGTTGCTACAGGAACAAGACTTGAAAAACTAGAAGAGTTAAAAAAAAAATTTAATAACATCAAAATACTTAAGTTTGATATTTCACAACATGAAAAAATTGATGAGTTTATAAGCAATGCCACAGAAGAATTAGGTGGATCACTTGATTGCATAATTAATAATGCTGGAATTACAAAAGATAATTTAACAATTAGAATGAGTTTAGAAGAATGGACAAAAGTAATTGATATTAATTTAACCTCAACTTTTTTAATGTGCAAATATTCTATAAAAAAAATGCTTAAAAACAAATCTGGCAAAATTATTAACATTACTTCAGTGGTGGGGCACACTGGAAATGCTGGTCAAGCAAACTATACAGCGTCTAAGGCAGGTATTGTTGCCATGTCGAAAAGTCTAGCAATTGAATATGCGAAAAAAAATATTAATGTCAATTGTATATCACCTGGTTTTATAAGCACTGCAATGACAGACAAAATAGATGAAAAACATAAAGAGGCAATAATTGCCAAAATTCCCTCTAATAGATTGGGTAAACCTGAAGATATTGCAAATGCAGTGGTTTTTTTAAGCTCAGATCAATCAGGCTATATTAATGGAGAAACAATACATGTTAATGGAGGCATGTATTTGGGTTGACAAACTCACTTTTTAATTTATTAACAAAATATAACAAAAAGGAACAATATGTCAGATGATATTTCAAACAAAGTTAAAAAAATTGTTGCAGACCATTTAGGTATAGATGAAGCTAAAGTTCTGGATGATTCAAGCTTTATAGATGATCTTGGTGCAGACAGTTTAGATACAGTAGAATTAGTAATGGCTTTTGAAGAAGAATTTGGATCAGAAATCTCTGATAGCCAAGCTGAAAAAATTCTAACTGTAGGTGATGCAGTCAAATTTATTGAAGGCAAACCAAACTAGAAATTTAAATGCCTAAAAAAAAAGATGGGATAATGGTAATTTTATCATCCCCATCTGGGGCAGGAAAAACTACCTTAGTAAAACTTTTATCTGAAAATAAAAAGTTCCATAAATCAATATCCCACACCACAAGAAAACCCAGGTCTAACGAAGTCAGTAATGAAGATTACTATTTTGTAGATAAAGAAAAATTTGAGAATCTGATTAAGAACGAAGAATTTTTAGAGTACGCAAAGGTTTTTGATCATCTTTATGGAACTACAAGAACTGCTGTTATAGAAAAATTAGAAAAAGGACAAAATGTAATATTTGATATTGATTGGCAAGGTGCTGATCAGATTAAAAATAAAAGATTAAACTATAAACTAATTACTTTTTTTATCCTTCCACCAAGTAAAAAAGTATTATTCCAAAGACTTTCAAATAGAGACATGAAGGATAAATTAATTGCTGAGGAAAGAATGAAAGAGTTTAGTAGAGATGTTTTGCATTGGATTAATTATGATTATGTAATAATAAACGATAATCTAGAGGAGTGTTATTCTAAAATTAACAATCTAATAGAGGCAGAAATTAATAATGGTTCAAAAGATTATGATAAAGAGTATATTAGGAAGCACATTAATAAATTAACATCTTAAATCTTCATACTCTTTAACAAGTTTATAATATATATCAGGTTCAAGATTTTGGGGTCTAAGATTAAGATCAATCTTAAATTTTTCTGAAACTTCCTTCGCATTGCTAAAAACTTGGTTAAAAGGTTTTTTGAGCATTTTTCTTCTTTGGCTAAAAAAAACTCTAGTGAGCATCTCAAGGTTTTTAGCATCTTTTAATTCAAAAAAATTTTCTCTTGGAGTAAATAGTAGTAGTGTGCTGTCAATCTTTGGACGTGGAGAAAAACTTTGTGGTTTAATATCTATTATTTTTTTAACATTTAGTTTCCAGTTTGATAAAATAGATAATCGTCCATATTTTGATGTATTGGACTCTGCAATAATTCTTTCAGCAACTTCCTTTTGAAACATTAGCACTAAGTTTTCAAACCAAAAATTATTATCAATATTTATTATCCATTTTGAAAGAATTTCAGTTGAAATATTATACGGTAGGTTTCCGAATACAGTTAGTTTTTCACTAGAAATTTTATTTTCATGTATTTTTAAAACATCATCATTAATAATATTAATTTCATTAGTAAATTTATCTTCCAATAATAAAGCCAGGTCATCGTCTTTTTCAATCACATAAACTTTTTTTGGATTTTTTTTTAAAATAAATGCAGTTAAATTTCCACTACCAGGACCTATTTCTAAAACTTCTTTATTCGCAATTTCAACTGTATTAACAATCTGTTCTAGGATATTACGGTCTACTAAAAAATTTTGACCTAAACTTTTTTTGGGTTTAATAAACATTTATTTATCCAAGAACTTTAAAGCTTTAATTAAGCTTTTAGGGTTAGATAAATTTTTACCTAACATAGAACTGTTGGGGCCATGGTCTGGTGAAATTCTTATAAAAGGCAAACCCAGTGTTATATTTATAGCATCAAAGCCAAAAATAGTTTTTGAAGGTGTTAATACTTGATCATGGTACATACCGATAATTACATCATATTTTTTTGATTGTTCTTTCATAAAAATAGTGTCCGCTGCAAAAGGACCCTTTACATTATATTTTTTCTTAATTAAATACTTAACAGTAGGTATAATTATTTGTTTTTCTTCGCTAGATTTATAATTGCTTTCACAGTGGGGATTTAACCCTGTAACAGCAATAGACGGTTTTCTTTTGAATTTTTTTAAATAAAAAGTATTGATTAACTCTACTTGTTTAATTATTTTTTGCTTAGATAGATGCTTGTGTACTTCTTTTAGTGGCAAATGTGTTGTTATAGGAGATACAGATAACTTCTTATTATAAATCAACATAGCTACATTATTTTTTTTATTTGTTTTGTGCGCTAGATATTCGGTAATACCAAAAAATTTTTTTTTTAGAAAGTTTTTTTTAGAAATAGGTCCATTTATCAATCCGGAAAATAAATCTTTGTTTAATAGCTTGATGGCTAAATTAAAACATTCATTAATGTAATTATTAGACTTATCTGAAATCTTATCAAAAGCTCGAGTAAATTTAAAATCTACATTTATTATATTTATAGATTTATTATTAATACTGTCAAAGTTAATTTTTTTTGGATTTATTAAATTAATTTCAAAATCATAATTTAATAGATTCATTTGTTTTAACAGTAATTTTTTTGAAACAATTAAGATTAATGGTTTTTTATAATTATTGCTCTCTAAAGATTTAAAAAAAATCTCCAGAAAAATTCCAAATGGCTCTCCTGCAATTATTAGAATAGGTTTATATTTCACTGATATTTAAATTTATTTTTACCCTATTAAAATAATTTCTTGAAAAAAGCTTTAGTTGACGGTCAGTTTCATTTTGTAAAATTTTATTAGTCAATTGTTTTTCATTAAATGACGATGACTCAGTTTTAATATCTTCAATCTTCAAAATTAAGAAATTATTGTCTAATTTTATTGGTCTGGTGATTTGACCAACATCAATTTTATTTAACTCAATCAAAATAATTTTAGAAAGTTCTTTTTCCTCTACCCAGCCTATGTTACCACCCAATTTAGCACTATCACTACTACTATAGATGTTAGCTGTATTTTTAAATCCTATTTCATTTATACTTTCAATTATTTTTTTACTTTTCTCTTCTATGGAAATAGAACTATCTTGAAAAAAAAATATTTCTGAAAGCAATAATTTTTTTTCTTTAGATATGGATTTTAAATTTTTAACCTCATCATTTATTAACTCCATATCAATGTTTACTTGTGATTTATATTTAGTATAAATTATTAGGTTCCAATTATTCTCAATATTAATTTTAGTACGTATAAAATCTAAAGATAAATTACTTTTTAAAAGATAACTCTGTAATTCTTCTTTAGTATTAAGGTTTAAGATTTTGTATAGGTTGTTAATTATATTCTGTGTATTTGGATTTTCTGCTTTTATTTCTGGATATTTTTCAAGTTCAATCTTTTTTATTGTTTCATTTTTTATTGAATCTATAGCGATTAATTTAACTTGATTTTTATCAAGTTTTTTCAACTGACTATTTAATGCAGTTAAATATTTCATCTCTTTTTGTATGTCTATATTTGTGATTATGTGATCATTAATCTTAATTTTTATAACTACTTGCTGTGCCTCAACAACAAAATAATTTAAAGACATTAATAAAATTGCAAATAATATTTTTTTCATTTTTTAAATAAATTTGGAGTTTGTGTTTCACCAAATGGAACAAAGGTTAGTTTAAAGAAAACATTTTCCTCAGGTTGTAAACCTCTATCTTCATAAAAATCTTTATTATATTCTAAAGAAGCAATCAAACAGTCGTTTCTATAACTGTAAATTAAATTATAAAATTCAGTTAAAGATGTTTTTTTATTACGTCTTGTTTCGAAAGTGAAATCTTTTGAGTCACTTATTTTGTAATTTGTTTTATTCTCAAGATAGCCTTTATTATTTGTTATAGTGTCAAAATCTTCATTTAAAAAAGAGAAAGACGTAACAAAATTATTTAAAGTCATAGAGGTTTTAATTAATTGGTAATTTTGATTTTGGAGATTTTCATCAAGTGAAAAATCATAATTAAATTCGAAAATCTCATTTGGATTAAATTCTATTTGACCAAATAAATCGGACGTTTTTTTTCCTATAGAAGACATTATGGGCAAGTTCTTATCTTCCTTATATCTTATAGAGTTTGCTAATTTAACATTTAATATTTCATCATTATCTTTGTTAATTTTTAAAAATTCAGTTCCTAATGTTAACGACGCACCACCTTCAAATGTATCTTCAGAATTAATTCTATTTGGGTTAAAAACATTATTTATGTCAATTCTGCTTTCATCATTTCTCATTGGCCTTGTTGTGTTTGGACTAAATTTAAAAGATGACGATGGTATTAATAAATTTTTGCTGCCACTACTTGCTTCTTTTATCAGTGGGTATGACGATTTGTATTCAAATAAGGACGCCAATCTATAAGCGTCATTGTCAATATATTTTGATGGGTCTCTTGTTTTTTTATTTGAATTTTTTAAAAAAACATTGGTGTTATTTTTAAAACCGTATTTATTAATTTTTGAATTTGAAGCATAATCAAAATTATTAATTACCGTATGCTCAAATTTGTTTGTATCGTAATTTTTAGAATAACCATTGCTACTAAGGTTAAAGTTTCCATTATAAGAGTTTTCTTTAAAAATTCTTTTATTAAGTCGATAATTTGGAGAAATAAATTCGAAACGATCAGATTTTTTTAAGGCTAAATTTTCATATGATCTCATATCAATATACAATGACGTATCTTCATTAAACCCATCAAAGCTCAATGACGATGTTAAAACACTGTTATCCTCAATCAATGGTGACTTAAGTTTGTATGTTTTAAGATATGTATCACCAGAAGTTTGCTGTAACTGAAAATCTATTTTACTTTCTTCAAATATATCTAAGTCTAAATTTCTTGTAAATTTAGAAAAGAAATGATTTCTAGTTTGGCCGCCATCATTTAACAAACTAAAGTCTGTCGTGTTACTAGAATTTTTATTGACTTCTCGATATTCGGATTGAATTAACTGCTTGTTTTGAAAATAAACTCTTGGCCTCACTGTAAAATCTTTATTATCAGACAATACATGGTAGTAAGGTAAATTAACTGATGTTCCCGTAGAGGATGAATCAGATGTTGTCGGAATTAAAAAACCAGATCTCCTTTTTACAGTTGGATCAGGGTGAAAAAACTTTGGAAAATAAAAAATTGGCCTATCATAAAGTTTCAACCAAGCATTATCGTAATAAATAGTTTTTTTTATTTTATCATGAGTAATTTTTTTTGCAGATAGTTGCCAAGGTGGACAATCATCATTTTTTTTACAAGTAGTAAAAACTCCCTTTGAAATTATAGATTTATCATTTTCAAATACTAAAGAGTTTCCGGCTATTCTAGTATTGTTTTCTTCGTTATAAAAAATACTATTTAAATTTACTAAAATATCTTTTGCTAGCAGTTTATTTGAAGTTAAATTCAAAAATGCTAATTTTAAATTAATAGTATTTTTATCTTTATCAATAATTTTAGCATCATTAATCTTAATTACTGATTTTGAGATATCATAATTGAACTTATTTACAAAATATCGATTTCCAAAATTATCATTAATTATAGAAGGTTCTTTTGAAAAAATGATTTTATTTTTTAAATCATAAAATATTTTTTTTGATTCTATTTGAATACTTTGCTCTTTATTTTCTATTATTAAATTTCCAGAGGCACTTAAAGAGGACAATAATTTGTCATAAACAAATTTTTTACCTGTAATTTTAATTTTATCTATGACAGAATTTGCCTCACCATCAAGTGCGGTAATAATATTTCCATTGTCTGAAATTTGAATTTCGGCTGTATCAAAACTTATTTCATTAGCATTAGAATAGCTAATTATAGTAAAAAAGAATAAAAAAATTATGTAAGAAATTTTTTTCATGTTTTATTTTTCGTTAATCCTTATTAAACCAATAATTAAAAAAAATAAGATAATTATAAGAGGAAACCACACAGAAAGATATACAGGCAAGTTTCCATTTTCACCAAAAAAAGTTGACAAGAAATAAAAATAATAGATTAATACTGATAAAAGTATGCTAAAAAGTGCATGAAATAAGTTTGATTTATTCCTCCCTATATTTAACATTATAACGCCAGCCAAAACTACCATAAGAGATAGGAATATTGGATAAGAATAAATCTTATGTAAACTTAAGGACACTTCATTCGAAGAGTATCCAAGAGATTCATAATCTTTTTTGAGCTCCAGTAGTTCAATAATATTTAATGATGATAAATTTCTAAATAAACTATTTATTTTTTGAGCATCAAAATGAGTATTTAAAATTAAATTTTCAGTTAGTTCTTTAACGTCATTATCAGTGGATATGATTGGATTATTAATTTCCCATTTTTTATTTAGTATGTTCACATTTTTAGAATAAATTGTTCTAATAAGTTTAAAGTTGTTGTCGAATTCAGTTATTTCAACATTTTCTAGATTACTCTTTATAATCTTAGAGGCATTTATAATTAAAATTTTTTTATCAATTTCATCTTTTACCCACAGTCCATTTTCGGTAATTACTGCTAAATACTTATTATCATTTGAGTAATTATTCTTGATATCGAGATATAAAAATTTCATTTTGGAGGACACAGAGTAAAAAATTAATACTGTAATAACACCTAAAATGAGAGCAGTTGAAAAAATTATTTTTAGAATTCCAAAATTGCTTAAACCATTAATTTTAAATATTTCCAATTCCTTCTTATTGATTAAGTGTATGAAAAATAATTGAGATGAAATTAAATAGATAAATGGAAAAATATCAAAAATGGCAGAGGGTGTATTTAAAAAAGTCAAAATAAAAGGAAGAAAAGTATATGCATTCGTATCCTTAAAGAAATTTATTTCCTCAAAAAGGTTTAGAATAAAGATTAAAGAAAAAAAACCAACAGTTATAATAAGTAGTTTTTTTAAAAATAATTTGATTAGATATATCTTATAAGTTTTCATGACTTGTATTTAAGTTTTATAATTAAAGAAAGATAGAAAAGTAAAAAAAAGAATAATGGAAAAAATATAAAGATTAATAAACCAACCTCACTATATCCAGAATATCTTAAAAAAGTTTCAGAAATAATTAAAATAAAAAAATTAATTAAAAGTAAAACTATCTTGAAAATTCTAAAGTTGTGAGATTCTTTTGATTTAAATATTAATAAGCAACAAATTAAAGCTACCAAGGGAATATATATAGGCTGATAAAATCTTTTAAAAAATTCTTGTTTGATGGCGCTAATAGATCTTTTATCACAAATGAAGTAACCCTCATTAAAAGTTTTATTATCTTTAAAAAAAGTTTTTAAACATCTTAACAAAAGTAGACTTTTTGTTTCTTGTACCTTAGGGTGAGTGGTTGTCTTAGAGGCATATTTTGAAAGATCAAAGTCTATTTGATCAAAAGAAAAATTTGAAACTTTTCCATTATTATTATTAATGAACTTTCCTTCAAATAACTTAAAGTATCTTCTATTTTGTTGATTGATCAATATTCCACTGTTGGCATAAATTATTTGAGATTTAAATTCTGTGTTATCTTCTATTGTTTTATTTTTGAATTGTTCTTTAATAAATATATTTTTATATATTCCATTTTCATCTTGCGTATCAATAAATATCGTTAGATTTGATACTGTATCGATAAATTTCCCTTCCTTAATCAATGAAGGGAAATAATCAATATTAGATTCTTTTAAAAATTTCCTAGCCTCCTTTTGCCCTAATGGAGAGATATAAGATCCTAACAGAATTTGAAAAAAAACAATAATTAAGCTAAATAAAATAACAACATTAACAAATTGTATTTTATTAATTCCATGTGTCCAAAAAATTAATAATTCATTCCTATTCTCATAATTAGAGATTTGCTGAAATAAGGCTATAAAAAAAATAAATGGAATAATTCTATGAATAATTTTAGGAAAATTTAATAACGTATACGAAAAATATACTTGTAAATTATGACCATCTTCTGTGACAAATTTTAAAAAATTTACCGCCTGCATTATCCATATTATCGTTCCTAGTGAGATTCCTATTATTAAGAATAGCTTCAGCACATCTTTTATAAAATTTATAAATAATAATTTTTTCATTGAAATATATTAATTTTGATCATATATACCATCGAACACGTATGAGGTGTATTTAAAATTTATGTCTATTCAAATTAATTATAAAAATAGTGGTGCAAAAAAGAACTTAACAAATCTTGTGCTTTTTGTTGATGAAAATTTCAATATTAATGGTTTAAAAAAGCATATATCTAAAACAGAATTTTCTTACATAAGTGATTTATTAAAAAATAATGATTTAAAAAAGAATCTACTTTTTTTTGAGGTAAATTCTAAAAAAACAATTTTTTTATTATCAATTAAAAAAAATTTGGAAACCTCAGATATAGAAAATTTAGGTGCAGAATTTCACAGTTATATTAATTTTAGCAAGAAAAGTGAGTATTTTGTAAACTCAGATAGTGTAAGTAGTAAATTTGAAAATTTTATAGGTCATTTTTTACATGGACTAAAACTAAAATCATATGAATTTAATATTTATAAATCTAAAAACGATAAAAAAACTGTTTCAATTAACTTAATTGGAAAAAAAAATAAACCATCTATTGGAAATGAATTACGGTTCAAAGCAATCGAAAGAGGAACTTTTTTTGCAAGAGATCTTGTTTCCGAACCACCTAATGTACTTAACCCCAAAGAGTACACAAACAGACTTTTAAAATTAAGAAAATTAGGAATTAAAGTTACAACTTATAATGAGGCTCAACTTAAGAAACTAGGAATGCATTCTCTTTTAGGAGTCGGTAGAGGCAGTGTAAACGAGTCGTTTCTTGTTACACTTGAGTGGAACGGTAATAAAAAAGATAAAAAAGCGCCATTGTCGTTTGTTGGAAAAGGTGTGTGCTTTGATACTGGTGGTATTTCTTTAAAGCCTGCAAAATTTATGGAAGAGATGAAATATGATATGGCAGGTTCAGCTGTGGTTGCAGGTTTAATACAAGCATTAGCTATAAGAAAAGCAAAAGTAAATGCGGTTGGTGTAGTAGGTTTAGTTGAAAATATGCCAGGAGGCGATGCTCAAAGGCCGGGAGATATAGTTAAAGCTTACAATGGAAAAACTATTGAAGTTTTAAATACCGATGCAGAAGGTAGATTGGTATTAGCAGATGCTTTGAGTTTTACAGAAGCGAAATTCAAACCGAGATTTATGATAGATCTTGCAACTCTAACAGGTGCAATAATAATGGCATTAGGAGAGGAGTATGCTGGTTTATTTTCCAATAATGACGAACTATCAAATAGATTGTTTAAAGTAGGAGAAAAAGTAAAAGAAAAAGTTTGGAGACTTCCATTGCATGATAATTATGACAAGTTAATGAATTCACCAATAGCGGATATTCAAAATATAAATTATTCTGGTGGAGCAGGATCAATTACTGCTGCACAATTTTTACAAAGATTTGTAACGAGCAAAACCCCGTGGGCGCATTTAGATATAGCTGGAATGGCATTTTCTAAAAAAGCTGCAAATTTAAATCCAGGTGGTGCCACTGGTTTTGGAGTAAGATTATTAAATCAACTAATAGAGGAATATTATGAGTAACACAGAAAAAACTTTATCAATTATTAAACCAGATGCTGTAGAAAGAAATTTAGATAATGAAATAAAAGAAATATTTAAAAATAAAGGTTTTAGTATTGTTAAAGATAAAAAAATACAAATAGCAAAATCTGAAGCAGAACAATTTTACAAGGTTCATGAAACAAAGCCTTTTTATAGTGATTTATGTGCATATTTATCTTCAGGACCAATAGTTGTAATGGTGCTTGAGAAAGAAAATGCGGTATTAGAAAACAGGAAATTAATGGGTGCGACTAAGCCAGAAGAAGCAGAGGAAGGAACGATAAGAAAAAAATATGGAATTTCCATTGATAAAAACTCTGTTCATGGTTCCGATAGTATCGAAAATGCTAAATTAGAAATTGAATTCTTTTTTAAAGATTAAGTAAAATTTTTAAAATAGCTTTTGGGTAAAGTTTATGCTCTTCTGTAATGACCTTTTTATCCAAAGATTTTTCGGTTTCATTTTTTGTAATTTTAATTTTTTTTTGCATAATTATTCTTCCTGAATCTAGTTTTGCAGTGACATAATGAACCGTGCAACCAGAAAATTTTTCGTTATTAGCTAAGGCTCGTGCGCTTGTGTTTAATCCTTTGTATTTAGGAAGATATGAGGGGTGAATATTGATAATTTTTCCATTAAATTTCTTAATAAAGTTATTGGTAATAATCCTCATAAACCCACAAAGACAAATGAATTTAATTTTTTTTTTTTTAAGGATAATTAAAATGTTTTTTTCAGCGATTTTATTATTTTGGTAGTCTATAATTTTTTTTTTAATTTTATATTGATCCGCAAATTTTAAACCTTTTGCTTTTTTGTTTGAAATAACTAAATCAATTTTAATGGGTGATTTTTTTTTTTTAGAAAATTTAATTAAATTATTAAGGTTACTTCCTCTACCTGAAATAAAAACAGCAGTTGCTATCTTTTTAGGACCAGTCAATTTTTTCATTAAGTTTAACCTTATTTTTTCCCAAAGTCATTTTTCCAATAATATATGGTTTAAATTCTTTAGTGAAAAATTTTTTGATTTTATTGAATTTTTTTGGATTTGCTATTAAGCAAAAGCCAACCCCACAATTAAAAGTCTTTAACATTTCTCCGTCTTCAATATTGTTTTGTTTTAACCATTTAAAAATTTTTTTAGTTTTGATTTTACTTAAATCAATATCCGCAACTAATCCGTCTGGAATAACTCTTTTAATATTATCTGCTATTCCACCCCCCGTGATATTTGCACATCCATTTATAAGATTATTATTAATCAGACTTAAAACTTCTTTTACATAAATTTTTGTAGGTTTTATCAATTCTTTTTTTAAAAAATTATCATTTTTAAAATTAATTTTTTTTTTTTTTAAAATATATCTTATTAAAGAATAGCCATTAGAGTGAATACCGCTTGACGGTATTGCAATAATTAAATCATCTTTTCTAATATTCTTTTTTTGAAGAATTTTTTTTTCGTCTACAACACCTACAGCAAAACCAGCTATATCAAATTTACCTTTTTCGTATGTACCTGGCATTTCAGCAGTTTCACCACCAACTAATTCACAGTCAGAAATTTTACAACCCTTAACAATACCTTTAAGAATGGATTTTAATTTTTTTAAATCAATTTTATTGATTGAAATATAATCTAAAAATAACAAAGGCTTTGCTCCTTGAACAATTAGATCGTTTACACTCATGGCAACTAAATCAATACCAATTGTGTCATATTGATTAAGAATATTTGCTATCTCTATCTTTGTTCCAACACCATCAGTGCAAGCCACAATTTTAGGTCTTTTTAAATTTTTGGGAATGCTAGAAATTGATCCAAAACTACCAATGTTGCTAAACTTCTTTTTGCCTGTATTGTTTGGAGAAATTGACGATATAAATTTAACAAAATTATCAGCAGCAGCTATGTTAACACCACTTTTTTTGTAGGTAAATTTTTTTTTTTTCATTAGTATAAAATATGCAAAATATTAATAAATTGTTAGGATTACGGAAGGTGTATATATTTTTTATTTCATTCTTTCTATTTATAATAATTTTTTCTACAAACTATTCACACGGAAGCTCTTTTAAAGTATCTGACATCGAAATTTCATCTCAATTTGAGCTAAATTTTAAGAAAAATGATGCAATAGATGAAGGATTTCAAACCTCTTTTTTAAATTTAATTTCTATGATTACAACCTCAGGTGATCGGAACAAGGTTAAAGATATTTCAATAAAAGAACTGAAAGGTATGATCGATTCTTTCACAATCAGTGATGAAAAATTTATCAATAATAAATATTTTGCAAGACTCGAAACTACATTTAATAAAAAAAAAATTTTAAATTTTTTAGAAAGAAAAAAAATATTTCCATCAATACCAATACGAAATAGAGTTTTATTAGTGCCAATATTAGTGGATACAGAAACAGACACCATTTATTTGTATAATGACAATATTTTTTATGCAAAATGGAATAATGATAAAAAAAATTATCAATTATTAGATTACTTGTTGCCCAGTGAAGACCTTGAGGATTTAAGTAAGATTCAAGAAATGTCAGCTTCTATCGAAGGATATGACTTTATAAATTTGATAACAAAATATGATATTCAAGATTATATAATTTTGATTATATACAAAAATAAAGATGAAATTAAAATACTTTCAAAAATTAATTTAAACAACTCTCTTAAGATAAATAATCAAAAATACTTTAATATTAATTTAGAGGATGAAATAGATTTAAAAAAAATTTTAGAAAATTTAAAAGATATTTATGAAGATCAATGGAAAAAAAATAATGAAATTAATACTTCAATAAAACTTCCATTGATTGTATCAATAGATTCTAAAGATTATAAAAAAATTATGCGACTAGAAAAAATACTTAGTAGCATTGACTTGATTGCTAATTTTTATATCTTAAAATTTGATAGTCAAAAAACCCAATACAAAATAATTTATAATGGTTCACCCAAAACTTTTTTAAATGATATGAGCAGTAGAAATTTTGAGTTAAAAAATGAAAATAATGTTTGGGTAATTAAATGAAAAATTTAAATCAATTATTACTAGATTTTGATTACGAACAAAATTTTAAGGAAGATGATTTTTATGTAGGAAAAAGTAATTTTTATGCATTTGAATTAATTAATAAATGGCCCAAATGGGAAAAAAATTTTTTAAACATAAGTGGAAAAAGATTCTCTGGCAAGACTCATTTAGCAAACATGTTCCTAAGGAAATTTAATGGAATTCGTATTGATTCTAAAATACTTAACAATGAAAAATTAAAAACTATTAAATCACATCAAAATATTGTTTTAGAAGACCTGAGTTTAGATATTGATGAGAACATTATTTACACACTCTTCAATTTAATAGATCAAGATAATAAATTTTTAGTAATTACTTCCTCCAATCCAATTACTGAAATTGATTTTAAACTTAAAGATCTTAGGTCAAGAACTAAAAACTGCCTTATTGCAAAAATAGAAAACCCTGATGATGAGTTGATGTTTGCTTTAATATTAAAAAATTTATCTGACAGACAGATTACTTTAGATAAAAAATTGATTGATTTTATTATTAAAAGAGTTGACAGATCGTATGGCAAAATTTTTGAATTCATATATAAAATCGACAAGATTAGTTTAAAAAAAAAAAAATCAATTGACTTTAAGATTATTAATGAAGCATTAGAGGAATAAGTGAATAAGTATAGAACGCATAATTGTAACGAATTAAATAGAGATAATAGTGGCCAAGAGATTGTATTATCTGGATGGATTAATAAAAAAAGGGACCATGGAAATCTTTTATTTATTGATTTAAGAGACAATTACGGAATGACTCAATGTATTGTTGATAAAAACAATGAAAATTTTAAGTTACTAGAAAAAATTCAGTTAGAAAGTGTAATTAAGATTAATGGAAAAGTTGTTAAGAGAAGTGCTGACACTATTAACTCTGAACTTAAAACGGGTGAGATAGAAGTTGATATCAATCAATTTGAAATACTTGGTACATGTAAAGAACTTCCAATGCCAGTATTTAGTGACCAAGAGTATGCGGAGGAGATTAGACTTAAATACAGATTTTTAGACCTAAGAAGAAAAAAAATCCATGATAATATTATTTTAAGATCAAAAGTTATTTCATTTATTAGAAATGAAATGTTTAAATTAAATTTTTTAGAGTTTCAAACTCCAATCTTAACATCTTCAAGTCCAGAAGGAGCTAGGGATTTTTTGGTACCTAGTAGATTAAACCCTGGAAAATTTTATGCACTACCACAAGCACCTCAGCAATTTAAACAATTAATAATGGTATCTGGTTTTGATAAATACTTTCAAATTGCTCCATGTTTTAGAGATGAAGATGCAAGAGCAGACAGAAGTCCTGGTGAATTCTACCAACTTGACCTAGAAATGTCATTTGTTGAGCAAGAAGATATTTTTCAAGTTGTTGAAAAATTAATAGCTAATGTTTTCAAAAAATTTTCTTCAAAAAAATTAATGCATGAACAATTCCCAAGAATACCTTACGAAGAATCTATGCTTAAGTATGGATCAGATAAACCAGACTTAAGAAACCCATTAATAATTTCTGATTTGTCAGATATATTTACCCGAGAAGATGTTACATTTGAAATATTTAAAAAACTTGTAAAATCTGGTTCTAAAGTAAGATGCATTGTAACTAAAAATACAAAAGAAAAGCCCAGAAGTTTTTTTGATAATATTGATAAATGGGCAAAAGAGCAGGGTGCGTCTGGTCTTGCTTATTTTACAATTGAAAAAAATGAAAATATTTCAGCAAAGGGCCCAGTTGGAAAATTTTTTTCAAAAGAAGCGTTAGAAAAAATCATGAAAATTACTGGAGCTGAAGTTGGAGATAGTATATTTTTTGCTTGTGGAAAAATAAATGATGTTGAGAAAATAACCTCTCAAGCTAGAGATAAAATTGCTAAAGATCTAGATTTAATTGATGAAAATATTTTTGCATTCTGTTGGATTATTGATTACCCAATGTTTGAAAAAAATGAAGTAACTGATAAAATTGAATTTAGTCATAATCCATTTTCAATGCCTCAAGGTGATATAAAAAATATTGATTTTGAAAATCCTCTTAATATTAAAGCTTACCAGTATGACATTGTTTGTAATGGAATTGAGCTGTCTTCTGGTGCAATTAGAAACCATGTACCTGAATTAATGTATAAATTGTTCTCAATAGCTGGCTATGAAAAGGCACAAGTTAATGAGAAATTTAGTGGCATGATAAATGCCCTTAGTTATGGAGCACCTCCTCATGGTGGTATAGCACCTGGTATAGACAGAATTGTAATGCTTTTAGCAAATGAGAAAAATATTAGAGAAGTTACAATGTTTCCAATGAATCAAAATGCCCAGGACTTAATGATGAACGCTCCATCAGAAGTTAATGAAGAGCAGCTTAAAGAACTTGGTTTAGCCTTAAAGCTTAAAAAATAATACTATTTTTTACCTTTTAAACTTATTTTAACATCGGATAAATCAACAAGATTTTGTTTATAATTATTTCTAACAAAGCCTTTGCTAGTAACATCTTTTATAATCTTTAGTAATTGATTTTGATCTTCAGTGTTTTCTTCCTCAGGTAAGGATTTATCTGCTCCACCAATCGCTGGAGTGTGTGCTAGATCTTCCCTATTTTGGTAAGATATAGCCAGCTCTCTAAATATGTAATCTAGAATTGAAGAAGCGCTCATAATTCTATCGTTACCATGTACTTTTCCAGAAGGTTCAAATTTAGTATCAACGTAAGCGCTGATAAATTCATCTAAAGGAACGCCGTACTGAAGACCAAGTGATATTGCTATTGCAAAGTTGTTCATTAAAGCTTTTACTAATTCACCTTCTTTGCTTGTATCGATAAAAATTTCACCTATCTTACCGTCTTCATATTCACCTGTATGTAAATAAACTTTATGATCACCAATAGTAGCTTTTTGAATATAACCTTTTCTTCTATCGGGCATACTAAATCTTTTACCCACACCTTCATTAATCTTTTTAACAAACGTACTATTATTTTCTTTTGAAATGATTTTAGGATGGTTTTGTTCAGATATAATGTCTAATTTTTTAGCTTCAGTCACTTTATTATTTGGGTCTAAGCTTTTAGTTTTTCTTGTATCTAGTTTCACATCTAAAACTTCAAATTTCCCATCATCACGTTTTTCCAGGTTTGCAAGCTCAGTTTCATTAATATCATCAAGATAATGATCAACTTTAAAACTGCACGTGTAGTAAGTTTCGACTAGATATTTTGCCATTTTTCCTTTAATTAAAAATTGATATAGATTCGTAATTTATTAATTTATATACAAATTCATACTTTAGTCTAATTTAAATTATACAATTTTGAATTGAAAGAATTATTAAATTAAATGTGGACTTTTTTAAAAAAAATTTTTATTTGGTGGAATCAAGCAACACTTGGAACTAAATTTAAAACAATTTTTTCTGGTAAATTTGTTGGCAAAGATTCCTCTGGTAATAAATACTATCAAAACAAAAAAGGTAGGAGATGGGTCATTTATAATGGTGAAATAGATGCTTCAAAAATACCAATTGAATGGTATTCATGGATACATTTTACTAACAATAGAATTCAGAATAATCATGATTTAGAAAAATATGATTGGCAAAAACCCCACCAGTCAAATCAAACTGGCACAGAAAATGCTTATCACCCTAATAAAAACAATGAACCAATTAAAAAAAAATACACTACTTGGAAAGACTAATTTTTTAATAGTTTTAATTTATTTTATTTTCATAAATGTCTTATTTTTTGAAAATAAAGTTTTTAGTGGAGACAACTTAGAGGGTAAATTTATCGAAATAAAAATTTTAGACAAAGTTAGTTCAAAAAATAGTCTTTTAAAATTAAAAATTGGAGTGGAAAAAAGATTCAAAAATTTACTAATAAAAACATTAAAATGTAAAAATTCAGAATTTGATGATAATCCAGAAGTTACCGCATATATTCAAGTTAAAGATCTAACAAATAGTGGTAACGATGAAGTTTTTATTTTTAACGGTTGGACTTTCTCATCAAGCCCAACAATCAACCCCTTTGATCATCCAGTTTATAATATTTGGATTACCAGATGTATAGTTTAATATTTAACAATATAATTTAAAATATTAAAACTTACTATTCTTAATTTTTAACCTAAAAACTAATAAAATTAATATAACTGATATATAAATTAAGGGTTCAGTTAAATCCCTCTTTACTAACCATAAATAGTGAATGGCACCAAATAAAGAAATTAAATATATTAACCGATGTAGCTTTTTCCATTTGTCTTTTAAAATTTTTATCATTTTTTTGTTTGATGTCACTACTAAAGGAATTAAAAGAAGCCAGGCTAAGAAACCAATAAATATATACTTCTTTTTTACTATATCATCTCCAATACTTACTAAATCAAATCTATAATCTAAACCAACATAAGTCATTAAATGTACTGATGCATAAAAAAAAATAAACAAACCGAACATCCGCCTATAACTAATCCAGATATTTAGTTTTGTAATTTTTTTTAAGGGCGTCATGGCAAGGGTAATCACAATAAAATAAAGTGTCCATTTACCAGTGTGGTGAGTTATATCCTTTATAGGTTCAGGCCCAAGTTGATCGGTTAGAATTTGATATATAACATAAAATATTGGTACTAATGATAAGGTAAAAATTATCACCCTTAAATATCTTTGATTTATTTGTGTGAGCATGATTCTCTTATACTAAAAACTTAAAAGTACTTTTTTAAATCCATTCCAGAGTATAAATTTGCAACCTCATCTCCATAACCATTAAACATTTGAGTTTCAACTCTAGGGGATAATAAATTTCCGCCGACAACCCTTTCAGATGTTTGAGACCATCTTGGGTGGCTAACATTTGGGTTTACATTTGAATAAAATCCATATTCTCTTGGTGAAGCTTTCATCCATGAAGAAGTAGGCATTTTTTTAACTAGTTTTATTTTAACTATTGTTTTTGCACTTTTAAATCCATATTTCCATGGAACAAAAATTCTTAAAGGTGCACCATTTTGATTGGGCAAAGTTTTTCCATAAAGGCCAGTAACAAGAGTAGTTAAAGGGTGCATTGCCTCATCAATTCTTAACCCCTCTCTATAGGGCCAATTCAATACAGGGTATCTTTGACCCTTCATTTGCTCTGGATCGTAAACGCTTTCAAATTCAACAAACTTTGCTTCAGTTTTAATTGAAACCTTATTAAGTAACTTACTTAATGAAAAGCCCATCCAAGGGATAATCATTGACCATCCTTCAACACACCTTAGTCTATAAACTCTTTCTTCAGAAGGGTATAACGAAAGTATTTCATCAGCAGAAAGAGAGATTGGCTTTTCTACCTCACCTTCAATTGAAATATTCCATGGCTTAATTTTAAATTCTTGAGAATTTTTATAAGGGTCACCTTTACCAGTTCCGAACTCATAATAATTATTGTAAGTGGTAATATCTTTATAACTGGTCAATTCTGAATTATTTTCTAAAGAATGAGCATTATTTAATAAAGACATTGAACTTAGCGTTAGTGATCCAAGACCTAAACCAACCGATTTAACAAACTTTCTTCTTTTGTTGTAAATTTTTTCTGGTGTTATTTCAGAATATTTATAATTTTTCATTAATAATAGATTTGCCTTTTAACCATTCAGTTGTTTGATCTTCATAGTGTTCTTTTTTCCAAATAGGAGATCTTTTTTTAATCTCTTCAATAATATATCTAGATAAGACATATGCTTGATCTCTATGTTTACAAGCTACAGCAATTAAAATGCTAATATCACCCAAATTTAGATATCCTTTTGTGTGCTCTATAAATACTGCTTTATCTGGTATTTTAAGTTTTTTAGTTATTTCTTGATATATCTCTTCAAAACTATTTATAACCAACTTGTCGTGAGCATCATAAGTAATTCCAATTACTTTTTTATTTTCATTAATATCTCTTACAGTTCCTGTAAAAAAAATAGAGGCTCCAAATTTAGAGGAAGAAATAAATTTTTCAGCGTCAGTTATTGAAATTTTAGTATTTTTTATATTGACTATTCTGGTATGTAACATCAACCACCACCTATTGGTGGTATGATTCCTATTTTTTGATTTTTAGTAATTTTGTAATTATCATTAATAATATTATTTTTCTCAGAACAAAAAGCAGAAATTTCAACAATTCTTATAAAATTTTTATTCCCTTTAAAGTTTTTATCTAAATAGTTAATTAATTTTTTTCTAAAATCTTTGATTTCAATCTTTTCTTTAATTTCAAATTCCAAATAATCTTTATTACTAAATTCTCTACTTGCACCAAAAAGCTCAAGTTTTATTTTCATGATTAAAAGATATTGTTTAAAAATTCTGGAAGACCGTCAGGATTAGTCCATAAACCGCTTTTTCCACCTTCTTTAATTAACAACCTAACATTATCAATTTTAAGATGTGGATTTACAATTTTACTCAAATCATAAATTGTAATTAATGCTACATTAACTCCCATAATAGCTTCCATTTCAACACCTGTTTTAGCAACTGCTGATACAACACAAAATACTTCTAGGGAACTATCTTCTTCATGCATAATAATCTTAGTTGCAGTGTGATCTATTGGAAGAGGATGACACAAGGGTATTAACTCACTTGTTTTTTTGACACCTAAAACAGCAGATACTTCAGCTAGTGTAATAGGGTCGCCTTTAGGCATTTTTTTATTTTTAATTAAATTAAAAACGTCTTTACCAACATGAATTTTTCCTGATGCTAAAGCTCTTCTAAAAGTTTTTTTTTTTGAAGAAACATCAATCATATTAAAAGAATTTTTTTTAAAAATTTCATCAGCCCAATTTTTTAATTCTTTTTGATTTATTACTTTTAAATTTTTCATTTATCCACCAGTACTTGATAAGTTAGGAGTAATACCTGTATCCCCAAGCTCTAAATAATGTGATTCTTTCTTAAGATGTAATTGTTTTATTATAAGATCTACAAGCTCTTCTTTTTGATTATCATTTTGCAAAAGATGCCGGATACTAATTCCAGTATTTCCAAACAGACATAATCTTAAGTCACCCCTAGAAGTAACTCTTAATCTGTTACAAGTTTTGCAAAAATCTTTAGAGTAGGGGGCAATTATTCCAAATTTACCTTTATATTCAGGATGAAAGAAGTTTAACGCAGGACCTGCGTCTTTTCCATATGTTTGATGTATCCAATTATTTTTCTCTAAATAATCTTTAAATATTTTTGAAGAAACATGATTTTTTTTAAAATAATCTAAATTATCACCAGTTTGCATTAAC
>Ga0307986_10000910_pt1 | contig 21785 bp, 25 predicted proteins | sample EllFjometageno82_FD_203170 | JGI IMG/M metagenome (GOLD analysis project Ga0307986, IMG submission 203170) | Marine microbial communities from Ellis Fjord, Antarctic Ocean - #82 | ecosystem: Environmental > Aquatic > Marine > Unclassified | place: Southern Ocean | collected 2014-10-09
GCTTCAAATTGAAAAATTAGAAATCATAAAAGAATGTGCCTCTGTTGGTATCCAAATTACCAAAAAAAGAAGTCATGAAAAGCTCTGAATTAGGCAAAGACGTAATTAGAAAAGAGCTACCCTTAATTCCTAAGAGTCCTGGTGTTTATAGGATGCTTGATCACAAAGACGTAATTTTGTATGTAGGAAAAGCAAAAAATCTTCCCAATAGATTAAAGAGCTATGTAGCTGAAAAAAACCACATTATTAGAACTGCAAGAATGCTATCTCAAACTTTTAAATTAGAGATAACGACTACTGCCAATGAGAGTGAAGCATTACTTTTAGAGGCCAATTTAATTAAAAAACACAAGCCTAAGTTCAATATATTGCTTAAAGACGATAAATCTTTTCCTTTTATCTTTATAGGTAATAAAGATCAGTGGCCACAGGTTACAAAACACAGAGGAAAAAAAGATAAAGAAGGTTTTTATTTTGGACCCTTCGCATCTGCTGGAACAGCAAATTGGACAATAAAAATGCTACAAAAAATATTCCAAATAAGAGTTTGTGATGATTCAACTTTTAAAAACAGAAAAAGACCCTGTATACTTTATCAAATTAAAAGATGCTCAGGACCATGTGTCAATTATATTAATAAAGAAGATTATACAAAATCAGTTGATCATGCCATTCAATTTGTATCAGGAAAATCAAGAGATATTCAAAAAAATCTGTCTAAACAAATGGAAGATGCAAGTGAAAAACTTGACTATGAAAGAGCTACAATTTTTAGAGATAGAATTAAATCATTAAATATAATTCAATCATCACAAAGAATTAATGAAGCAAATCTCGTAGACGCAGATGTTATAGCAGCCTACAAAGAATCTGGCAAAACTTGTATTCAAGTATTTTTTTATAGATCTAAACAAAATTGGGGCAACCAAGCTTATTTTCCAAAACATGACCCTGATCAAGAAATTAATGAAATAATGTCTTCTTTTTTAATGCAGTTTTATGAAAATAAAAATGTTCCAAAATTAATAATCATTAATTCAGATATTAAAGATAAAAAATTAATTGAAGAAACTTTGAGTAAAAAAGAAAATAACACTATCTCTATTAACGTGGCTAAAAAAGGGACAAAAGCTAAAGTGATTGCAATGGCAGAAAAAAATGCAAAAGAATCCTTAAATAGAAAAATTTATGAAACAAACAACAATAAAAATTTATTTGTGGGCGTATCTAAAAAATTTAGTCTTAAGAATAGTATAAGCTTAGTTGAAGTCTACGATAATAGTCATATTTCTGGAACAAGTAGTGTTGGAGCAATGATAACCTTTGGAAACGAAGGATTTATTAAAAAGAGATATAGAAAATTTGATATTAAAACAAAAGGTGCAGAACAAGATGATTTTGCAATGTTAAAAGAAGTTCTTACGAGAAGATTTAAAAGAGCAATGCTAGAAAAAGGAAACTACTTAACATTACCAGATCTAATACTAATTGATGGCGGTAAGGGTCAGTATTCTTCTGCTAAAGAGGTATTGGATGAATTTGGATTACACGATCTGCCTATGATTGCTATTGCAAAAGGTAAAATGAGGAACAGTGGTGATGAAACATTTTTTTATAAAGGAGAATCTTTCAAGTTTGATAAAAATGACCCTACTCTATTCTTTATGCAGCGACTTCGTGATGAAGCACACAGATTCGCAATTAACTCCCACAGAGCCAAAAGAGCTAAAGGCATTACCAAATCATTACTAGATCAAATAGAGGGTATTGGATCTATTAGAAAAAGAGCATTATTAAACCATTTTGGCTCCGCTAGAGCAGTTGAGTCGGCTAGTTTCGATGAAATTAAAACAGTTGAAGGTGTTGAAGAAAAAGTTGCAAAAAAGATATATAACTTTTTTCACGAATAATTATGCTAAAAAAAATACCTAATATACTTACTATTGGCAGAATAATTTTAGTACCATTTTTTGTGCTAGCTTTTTATTTGCCTGGTCTTTATGGGGATTTAACTGCGTTTGCTATATTTGTGATCGCATCATTTACTGATTTTTTAGATGGGATGTTGGCAAGAATGATGGGGGAAGAATCAAAATTGGGTGAGTTACTGGATCCAATAGCTGATAAAATAATTGTAGCAACTGCATTAATTCTTCTAGTGATGGATGGTACAATTAGACATTACGAAGTAATTGCTGCAATTATAATACTTACAAGAGAAATTCTAATTTCAGGATTAAGAGAATTTTTAGCTAAAGGTCAAATAAAACTACCAGTTTCAAATTTAGCTAAATTAAAAACTTTTTTACAAATGCTTGCTATAGCACTTTTGCTTACAGGAGAGACTGGAAATAAAATTTTGAACTTCCAGGATTATAATGCACAAACTATTGGTATAATTCTGCTTTGGCTTTCTGCGTTTTTAACTTTATATACTGGATATGAATATTTAAGAAAAGGCATTGACCATGCAATGTCTGAAGATGATAAAAATTAAATTATTTATTTCTTTCTAACTAAAGCTTGATAGCTTTCATTTAAGTCAATTATAGTTTCACAAACTTTAAAATGATAATCTGCAATACATGAAACTGGTGTAACCTCGGCTGCTGATCCTGTTAAGAAACAACCAGTAAACCCTGAAAGCTCTTCAGGTTTTATCTTTCTTTCATTAATTTTAATATTCTTAGATTTTGCGATTTCAATAACTGTTCTTCTGGTTATACCATCTAAAAAAGAATCTGGAATTGGAGTGTGAATCTCTCCATCATTATCTTTAAAAAAAATGTTTGCACCAGTGGCCTCTGCTATATTTCCCTCATAATCTAACATTAAAGAATCAGCATATCCCTGTTGTTCTGCTTCATGTTTTGATAAAGTGTTAATCATGTAAAGACCTGACGCTTTTGTATCCCATGGTATTGTGCTCGGTGGTGGCTTTCTCCAATTTGAAATATTCAATCTAATTCCGTTAACTTTTAATTTAGGATCAAAATATGATCCCCAGTCCCAAGTTGCTACAGCTACGTGAATTTTTGTTTGTTGAGCAGAAATTGCCATCATCTCACTACCTCTCCAAACCCATGGTCTTACATACCCATCTTTTATATTCTGAACTGAAACAATTTCCTTGCATGCATTATTTATTTCCGATTGTGAATAAGGGATTGTAATTCCCATTCTCTTTGCTGAGTAAAAAAGTCTTGAAGTATGTTCTTCTAATTTAAAAATTGATCCACCATAAACTCTTTCACCTTCAAAGACACAACTAGCATAATGAAGTCCATGGTTTAAAATATGGATATTAGCATCAGCCCAGTCAACGAGCTCTTTATTATACCAAATCTTACCTGATCTTTTATCGTAGGGTATCATGAGTGAAATAATTTAATTAATTTAAAAATATCGTTGTATCTATAATATGTCAATATAACTTACCTATAATGAAAGAACTTTTATATTTAAAGGATGCTCAGTTAAAAGAGTTAATTGAAAGATTGTTTACCAGTTACAGAGAGTCCTTTTCCGATGCAAGAAAGGTACTAGATAAATACTCTATAGGAATAGCGCATCACAAGGTTTTGCACCTACTTTCAATGTATGAGGGGATAACGATTTCAGAAATGCTCAAAAGATTAAAAATTACCAAACAAAGTCTTAATAGAGTGTTAAAAGATTTAATAAAAATGGAAATTATTTTATTTCAAAAAAATCAACAAGATACAAGAGTTAAGCATATTTTTTTAAATGACAGGGGTAAAAAAATTTTTGAAGAGATCTTCACCGCTCAAAAAAAAAGAATACATAATGCCCTATTAAATTCAACTTCGGAACAAGTTTTGAACTTTGACGCCGTTTTACAAAAAATAATTAATGAATGAATTTATAGCGCATATCTTGGTGGTTGATGATGATGATGGGATTAGATCGCTAGTTAAACAATACTTAAATGAAAATAATTTTTTGGTATCTACCTCAAGTAGTGCAGAAAATGCAACTGAAAAGGTTTCAATTATTAAATTTGATTTAATCGTTTTAGACATAATGATGACTGGTAAAAGTGGGTTAGACTTTATCAATGAAAATAAAAAAATAATTGATACTCCTATAATTCTTTTAACTGCAAAAGGAGAGTCGAATGATAGAGTTAAAGGGTTAGAGATTGGTGCTGATGATTATTTAGCAAAACCTTTTGAACCTAGGGAACTTGTTTTAAGAATTAAAAATATTCTTCATAAAACTACAAAAAAGAATCAAAAAAGAATTATTGAATTTGACAATGTAAAAATTGATTTAAATAAACTATTAATATCTAAAAATGGAAATGAATTTAAGATTAATATTACGGAAAAAACTATTTTAGACAAAATGATCAATAACCCTGGAAAAACATTCTCAAGAGAAGAAATTGGAAAATTAATTGACCTAAATAAAGAAAGATCTATAGATGTTATAATCACAAGGTTGAGAAAAAAAATTGAAGTTAATCCTAAAAATCCCAAATATTTACAAACTTTAAGAGGTTCTGGTTATGTCTTATGGATTGAGTAAATTTATAAAAAAGTTTTTGCCTCGAGGATTGTTTTATAGGGCATTATTAATTGTAGCTATTCCTATTATTGTCTTACAGATAATTATAACAGTTGTTTTTTTTGATAGCCTCTGGATTAAAACAAACAAGGGTATGACTCGAGCCCTAGTAGGTGAAATGAAAACTTTTATTACAGCTCATGTTAATGGTAAATATAATAATAACGATTTATCTGGCCTTTTTTCGGTCTACCTAGATTTAAATGTTAGTTATAAAGAAGAAGATTTTTCGAGAAAGGAACAAAATAACAGATGGTTTAGTCCAATCGATAGAAGTTTAAGAAGAGAATTAAAAACAAATATCGGAACTGAAAATTATTGGTTTGATACAACAACTTATAAAGAGCTCATACATATAAATATAAAGCATAATAATGGTTATTTTGAATTTTTCATTCCAAAAGATAGGGTGGCAAGCACCTCTGCAAGGATATTTCTGTTATGGATAACCCTCCCAGCATTATTAATGATAACGATTGCAATAATATTTCTAAAAAATCAAACAAGACCCATTCTTAATTTGGCAAAAGCTGCAGAGAAATTTGGTAGAGGTGAAGATATTGACGAATATAGACCTTCTGGTGCATTAGAAATAAGAAAAGCGGGTTTCGAATTTGATAAAATGAGAAAGAGAATAAAGAGACACTTGAATCAAAGATCTGAAATGCTATCAGGAATAAGTCACGATTTAAGAACACCGTTAACCAGACTCAAGCTTCAGCTGGCTTTAATGAAGGATGAGGATTTATCAAAAAAAATGTCTTTAGATATTAATGAGATGGAAAAAATGCTTAATGAATATTTACAATTCACTAGCTCAAATTATCAAGAAAAAAATGAAACATTTGATATTTCTGAATTAATAGAGAATATAATTTCTAAATACGCCAATACTAACATCTCTGCGAAAATTATTTCAAGAATATATATGGATGGTAGAAAAAATTTAATTCAAAGATCAATAAATAATTTAATTGATAATGCTCTTAAACATGCAAAAAAAGTAAATTTAAATTTATCCAAAAAAAAAAACAACATATTAATTATAATAGATGATGACGGACCAGGAATTCCAGATCATGAACATGAAAATGTTTTTAAACCATTTTATAAGTTGGATAAAAGTAGAGGAGAATCAAAATCAAGTGTGGGTCTTGGTTTATCTATAACGTCAGATGCTATAAAATCACACGGTGGAAATATTATATTAGAAAAATCTCCCCTAAGTGGCTTAAGGGTTAAGATTTTTTTACCCTTGTAGCCTTCTTTTTAGGTTTAATTTTTTCTAATTTTTGAATTTTTTTTTCAAGATTTTCTACTCTTTCGATTAAAATATCTGTTTCTTCCTTACTTGTAAGCTTCATCTTAAAAACAACCTCATCTCGCTTTGATCTTAAAATGTTCAATATTTCAGAACTTAAATCTTTATAAGAAATAAAGCCTTGTTCAAACATCTTAGCCAATTTATCGATTACAAATTTTGATTTTGTCATATATTCGTTTATATAATTAATATACTTTATAGGTAGTTTTTTAAAAATGTTTATTAATAACTTTGACCCAGTTGCTTTTCAAATTTTTTCACTAGAAATAAGATGGTATTCATTGGCCTATATTGCTGGGATTTCGTTAGGATGGCTATACTGTAAAAAAAAATTAATCAAAGACCATAACGTGCTAGTTATTTTTGATGATTATATCACTTACTTAATTATAGGAATCGTTCTAGGTGGACGAATAGGCTATGCAATATTTTATAATTATGGATATTATCTATCAAACCCAATCGAAATATTGATGATTTGGAATGGAGGGATGTCTTTTCACGGTGGTGTGATAGGTGTTATTGTTGCTTCTAAAATATTTTCAAATAAATATAGAATTAATCAATTTATTCTTTTAGATTTAGTTGCCATATCTGCCCCCATTGGTATTTTTTTTGGTAGAATCTCAAATTTTATAAACTCAGAGCTTTATGGAAGAGCAACAGATGTCCCTTGGTCCGTACAATTTGCTCTAGTAGATAATATTAAAAGACATCCCTCCCAGCTTTATGAGGCTTTTTTTGAAGGTGTTGTGTTATTTCTTATATTGGGATATTTCTTTAAAAAAAACTATTTAAAAAAACCTGGTCAGATTTCAAGTTTATTTCTAATCCTTTATTCAATATTTAGATTTTTTGCTGAATATTTCAGATTTCCTGATCCACAAATAGGGTATTTAATTTTCAATTTAACATTGGGTCAATTAATAAGTGCTGCATTTTTAGTGTTAGGCACACTTCTATTTTTTATCAAAAAAAATGTTAATTAAAAAAAATCGTATATTAAGCCTAGATAAATTTATAGACGAATCTCTTTATAATAAAAAATATGGTTATTACATGAGTGGTAATCCTTTTGGAGAAAAAGGTGATTTCATTACAGCACCTAATATTTCGATATTATTTTCTGAAATGATTGCAATTTGGATAATTTCATTTTGGGAAAGCTTAAATTGTCCGAAACAATTTAATTTAATTGAATTGGGAGCCGGTAATGGAGAAATGATGACCATAATGAAAAGTACATTTAAAAAATTTCCTAAATTTAAAAATAGTTGTAATATAAAAATCTTAGAAAAAAGTAACAATCTTAGAAAAGTTCAAAAAAAAACAATTAAAGATAATAAAGTTAAATGGTTAAATGATTTAAAAGATTTAAATAATTTTCCCTGTATTTTTATTGCCAATGAATTTTTTGATGCTTTGCCCATTAAGCAATTTATCAAAACAAAAAGTAAATGGCATGAAAGATATGTTAAATTTAATAATAAAATAAAATCTGAATACTTGGATGTTCCATTTGATATAAAAAAACTTGAAAAAGAAATAAAATTTAAGGTTTCTCTAAAACAAAAATTTATAGAATACTCCCCTCTTACTTTGAGATATTTAAAAGATATAACAAACAAAATTAATCTTAATAATGGTGGGATTTTAATAATAGATTATGGCTATCTTGACAAAGAAATGAAAAACACTATTCAGGCAGTTTCTAAACACAAATATACTAATATTCTTAATAGTTTTAGAAATTCAGATATTACATACAACTTAAGTTTTAATCTAATTTCTCAAATTATAAAAAAAATGGGTCCTTTTTTACAAATGACAACGACCCAAAAGGAATTTCTAACAAAACTAGGAATACTCAAAAGAGCCGAGATATTGTCTAGAAATATGCAGTTTAGCAAAAAGGCTGATATGTATTTCAGAATTAAAAGATTGATTGATGAGAAGCAGATGGGAAATTTATTTAAAGTAGTTTTTATAACAAATAAAAAAAACAAATTTAAATTAGGATTTTAAATTGATTAAATCAAAGAAACTATCAAGATTTAGAGAGATAGAGCACTCTTTTTTCAACAGATTGGGTGGCAAATCTAATGGTATTTATAAAAGTTTAAATTGTGGTCCTGGATCATTTGATAATAAAAAAAACATATCAAAAAACCTATCTCTTGTAAAAAAGAAGATTAAATCTCGTTTGAACAAAATAGTTATATTAAACCAAATTCACAGTAATAAATTTTATTACTTGGGCAAAAAATCAAAGCCAAACCTTAAAAAATTTACAGGGGATGCTTTAGTTACAGATAAATCAAAGACACCAATTGGTGTTTTAACTGCAGATTGTGCTCCAATATTAATATTTGATAAAAAAAATAAAACTATTGCAGCAATTCATGCTGGCTGGAAGGGTGCATATAAAGGAATAATAAAAAAAGTTATAAAATTTATGATCAAAAAGGGTTCATCTACTAAAGATATCACTGCTGTCATCGGGCCATGTATCTCACTAAAAAATTACGAAGTAAAACAAGACTTTATCAAAAGATTTATGAAAAAAGACCCTAAAGCTAAAGTTTTTTTTAAAAAGATAAAAAGTAAAAATTACTTCAACTTGAATAAATATATTACCTATCAATTAAAAAGCTTAAATATTAAAAAAATTGAAGTTATTAATAAAGATACTTTTGATATAAAAAACAATTTTTTTAGTGCCAGAAGATCTATAAGTCGCAATGAGAATGATTATGGTAGAAATATTTCTGTAATTATGATTAATTAACACAATCAAATGAAATTACTAACTGGAAATAGCAACAAACCTTTAAGTAAAAATATTGCAAAATATTTAAAGAACAAGCTAATAAATTCTAGTATTAAAAAATTTTCAGATGGTGAAATTTATATAGAGATTAATGAAAATATTAGAGGCAACAGTATTTTTATAATTCAATCAATTTCTTCACCTGCAAATGACAATTTGATGGAATTACTACTCTGTATTGATGCATTAAAGAGGTCGTCAGCCAAAAATATAACAGCTGTTATTCCTTATTTTGGATATGCAAGACAAGATCGTAAGGTGGTACCAAGAACCTCAATATCTGCAAAGCTTGTTTCAAATTTGATTACTAAAGCTGGTGCAGATAGAGTTGTTACTGTCGACTTACATGCTGGACAAATTCAAGGTTTTTTTGACATACCTGTAGATAATTTATTTGCTACTCCTATTTTTGCTAGACACGCAAAAAAAAATATTAAAAGTAAAAATATAATTTGTGTAGCACCAGATGTTGGTGGCACAGAAAGAGCGAGAGCCCTTGGTAAGATTTTAAATGTTGATCTTGCTATTGTCGACAAAAGAAGACCTAAACCAGGTCAATCAAAAGTTATGAATGTGATTGGAGATGTCAAGGGTAAAACATGTATTATAGTGGATGATATAATAGACTCTGGTGGAACCATAGTAAATGCGGCTAAAGCTTTAAAAGACAGAGGTGCAAAAGATGTGTACGTTTATATTACACACGGCGTACTAAGTGGAGAGGCTGTAGATAAAATTAAAAAATCAGTTATAAAAAACTTGGTAATAACTGATACTATTGACAATCATAATAAAATAATAAAAGTGAAAAATATTGAAGTTTTACCAATTTCAAGCCTTATGGGTGAAGCTATTAAAAGAATTTCAAATTCCACTTCAGTATCTGACTTATTTAAATAATTATCTTGAGTTATTGCTTAAGTTGCGCTAGAAACTTTTGTTTTTATGAATTCACTCGAAGCAAATACTAGAAATACTAAATCCAAAGGAGATATTAGATCTCTTAGGTTAAATGGTAACGTTCCAGGAATTATATATGGAGGTTCTGACCAAAATGAAAAAGTTTCAGTTTCAAAAAAAACCCTCAAATTTTTAATAGGTAAAGAAAACTTTTTATCAAATATCATAACTCTTAATTTAGATGGTAAAACTCAAAATGTACTACCAAGGGAAATTACTTATAATGTTATATCTGATGAACCAACTCATATTGATTTTTTGAGAGTAGTTCCGGGAGTAAAAATTAGAATAGAAGTACCTGTTCAATTTATTAATCATGAAACATCTCCAGGCTTAAAAAGAGGTGGAGTTCTTAATATAGTTAGAAGAAAAATCGAACTGAAATGTCCTAGTGAAAAAATCCCAGAATCAATCATTATAGATCTTGATGGAATAGATATTGGTGAAAGTTTTAAAATTTCTTCCATTAAATTAGAAGAAGGTGTTACACCTACAATTATAGGTAGAGATTTTGTGATTGCAACTTTAGCAGCTCCCACAGTTATGAAAGAACCTGAAAAACCAGCAGAGAAAGCAGAGGGTGCAGATGTGGTAGCAGATGGTAAAGAAGAGACTCCAGTAGCTGACGGTGATAAAAAAGAAGGCGAAGAAAAAAAATCTCCTGAAGAGAAAAAATAATCAATTTATTGTAGTGAATATTCCTAGATACAGTTTAAAAAAATTATGCTTCTATTTGTAGGTTTAGGTAATCCAACCCCTGATAGTGAAAACAATAGGCACAATATTGGCTTTAAACTAATTGATGCACTTAATAAAAAATTTGGACTATCAAAACAAAAACCTAAATTTAAAGGATTATTAACAACTGGAAATATTGATGATAAAAAGGTTTATGCAATAAAACCCCTGACATTTATGAATAACTCTGGAATTTGCATAAGAGAATTAATTGAGTATTTTAAGATAGATGCAGAGGATGTAATTGTATTCCACGATGACTTAGATATTGAATTTGGAAAAATAAAAGCAAAATTTGCAGGCTCTAGTGCGGGACACAATGGAATTGAGTCAATTGATAAGTTTATTGGAAAAGACTACTCTAGAGTGAGAATAGGAATTGGCAAACCCAAAACTAAGGCCGATGTTTCAGATCATGTGCTAAAAGATTTTGATGAAGATGAAATGATACAACTAGAAAAAATCACAAATAATATTATCAATTCAATACCAATACTACTTGATAAGAAATTAGATCTATTCTCGAGTACAGTAAATAATAAATAAATGAGTTTTAAGTGTGGAATAGTTGGTTTACCTAACGTTGGCAAATCAACATTGTTTAATGCACTTACAAATTCTAGTAAAGCCCAGGCAGCAAACTTCCCTTTTTGTACGATAGAGCCCAATGTTGGGGTAGTTCCTGTTCCAGATGAAAGGTTAGATAAATTAGTTACAATATCAAAATCAAAAAAAAAGATAAATACCACAATAGAGTTCGTTGATATAGCTGGTTTAGTAGAAGGTGCATCGAAAGGTGAAGGTTTGGGAAATAAGTTTTTATCTCATATAAGAGAAGTAGATGCGATAGTCCACATGATTAGATGTTTTGACTCTGATGATATTCAAAATGTTAACCCTACGGTAGATCCAATAAGAGATTTAGAGATTATTGAAACAGAAATGATGCTTGCGGACTTAGAATCTGTTCAAAAGAGATTAGAAAAAAATAATAAAAAAAATATTGATGAAGAGCAGCTCAAGATATTAGAAATAGCATCAGATTGCATTAACAATTCAAAAGATATCAAAGTTCTCTACGATCAATTTGAAAAAAAACTTATAAACCAAAGTGGTTTACTTTCTTTAAAACCTAAAATCTTTGTGTGCAATGTGGATGAGGCAAGTGTCCAAAACGGTAATCATTACACAGAGGCCTTTATTAAAAAATTTGGTGAAGAGAATACACTAATAGTTTCAGCAGATATCGAAAATCAAATAAACCAATTAGAAAATGAAGAAAAAGAAAATTATATGGAAATGATTGGATTAAAAAAAACTGGTTTAAACATGCTAATTCAAAAAGGCTATAATGTTTTGGAGTTAGATACTTATTTTACATCTGGTCCTGAAGAAACTAGAGCATGGACTATACCTAAAAATTGTACAGCTCCAAAAGCTGCAGGTGAAATACATACTGACTTTGAAAAAGGCTTTATAAGAGCGGAAACAATAGCCTATGAGGACTTTATAACTAACGATGGTTGGGTTAATTCAAAAACAAACGGTAAAATGAGGCTTGAAGGAAAAGATTATATTGTTAAAGACGGTGATATTCTAAACTTTAGATTCAATACGTGACCAAATTTTCTTCATGCTGAAATAAACCAATATAGTTAGAATTATCAAATACAAAATCGCTTTGAAGCCCATTTTATGTCTAGCTTCTAAGTGAGGTTCTGCAGTCCACATTAAAAATGTTGTTACATCTTTAGCCATTTGTTCTTTTGATGCAATTGTTCCATCACTATACTCGACTAAACCATCTGATAGTGGTTCTGACATTTTAATATTATTTCCATACATATATTTATTGTAATAAACGCCATCCTCAAGAGTTACTCCACTGGGAGGATCTTCATAACCTAAAAGTACTGAATAAATATAATCTACCCCACCACTTCTGGCTTTTGCTAGTACCGACATATCCGGGGGATAAGCTCCACCGTTTGCTGCTTGTGCTGCCTTTACATTTGCAAAGGGCATAACAAACTTGTCTGATAACTTAGCAGGTCTAATAAACATCTCTCCATCACTATTGGGTCCGTCCGTAACTTCAAAATTTGCTGCTATAGCTTTTGCTTGATCTTCTGAAAATTCTGGTCCTCCTGGCTCAAATAAGTTTCTATAACTAACATATTTCATTGAGTGACATGACGCACAAACTTCTGTGTAGACCTGATAGCCTCTTTGCAATGATCCTCTATCAAATTTCCCAAATAAGCCCTTGAAACTCCAGTCAGTTTTTAAAAGCTCTATTTTTTCTGCAGCAATAACTTGATTAGCTCCAGCTAATAATAGAATTATTAGATATGATATTTTAAAAATATTTTTCACTAGATTAATCTAAACTTTCTTTTTTTTTAGCAATTACAGCATTTGGAAAACCACCAAGCACAGGTTCTGTAATACTCAAAGGTAAGGGTATAGTTTTTTCTTTAAATCCAAGAATGGGAAGAATCATTAAAAAGTGTATGAAGTAATAAGCTGTGGCAACTCTTGCAATCAGCAAATAAAGACCCTCTGCTGGCATTGCTCCAACATAACCAAGTATTAATACGTCAGCTAACAATATCCAATAGAACTGCTTGTAAAGTGGTCTAAATACAGCCGATCTAATTTTTGAAGTGTCAAGCCATGGAAGTGCTGCTAAAATTAAAATTGCAGATAGCATCGCAACTACACCCATTAATTTATCAGGAACTGATCTTAAGATTGCATAAAAAGGTAATAAATACCATTCGGGCACTATATGTGCTGGCGTTACCATTGGGTTTGCTTCTATATAATTGTCAGCATGTCCTAAAATATTTGGTGAATAAAATACAAAGAAAGCAAATACAATCATAAACATTAATAAAGCAAAAGCATCTTTAATAACAATGTAAGGATGAAATGGTACAGTATCCTTTGAAGGTTTTTTTACATCAATTCCTACTGGATTATTATTTCCAGGTATATGTAAAGCCCAAATATGAAGAACTACTAATCCTAAAATCAAGAATGGAATTAAATAATGAAGTGTGAAAAACCTAGTCAATGTTGGATTATCTACTGAATAACCTCCCCACAACCAATTTACTATTCCTTCACCTACTAAAGGTATAGCGCTAAAAAGATTTGTAATAACTGTTGCTCCCCAAAAACTCATTTGACCCCATGGAAGAACATAACCCATAAACGCAGCCGCCATCATTAAAAGATAAATAATTATTCCAATAATCCAAATTATTTCTCTTGGAGATTTGTAAGACCCATAAAATAAAGATCTGAATATGTGAATGTATACTGCTAAAAAAAACATTGATGCACCGTTTGCATGTATATATCTTATAAGCCATCCATAATTAACATCTCTCATTATGTGCTCAACACTTTCAAAAGCCAAGTCAGCATGAGCAATGTAATGCATTGCCAATGTTAAGCCGGTAACAATTTGTATAATTAAGCAAAAGGATAATATTCCACCAAATGTCCACCAATAATTTAAGTTTTTAGGTGTTGGATAATCAGTTAAATGACTAGCAAGTGATAATAGGGGTAGCCTATCATTAAACCACTTTCCAAATTTTGATTTGGGAACGTACTCATGATCACTCATAATTATTTACTATCCAATTTTAATTGTATTACTGTTAACAAATTCATATTTAGGAACTTCCATATTCAATGGAGCTGGACCTTTTCTTATTCTTCCGGACGTATCATAATGAGATCCATGACATGGACAAAACCATCCATTGTAATCTCCTTTATCATTCAAAGGTACACATCCTAAATGTGTACAAACACCAACCATTACTAACCACTCAGGGTCTTTTGCTCTATCCTCATCTTTTTGAGGGTCCTTTAGATCTTCCATTTTGACAGCTCTTGCTTCTGCTATCTCTTCAGGTGTTCTTCTTTTTATAAAAACTGGTTTCCCTCTCCAAAGAACAGTGATCGTTTTTCCAGATTGAACTGAACTAACATCAACTTCTGTACTAGCCAATGCTTTAACTGAGGCATCTGGATTCATTTGATCAATTAACGGCCAAACAACAGCCCCTACTCCCACAGCACCTACCGCATATGAAGCTGTAAATAAAAATTCTCTTCTTTCAGGTTTTTTTTCAGACATCTTTTATTTTTGTTTATTGTTATCTAATATATGATTTCATATAAGAAAAAAAACTTTTTTCTACTGAAACAATGACACATAAAACATGAAGATAAGACCTAAAATAGCACTATATGAACCAGATATTCCACAAAATACTGCTGCTATCATTAGAACGTGCGCATGTCTTGGGGCTGATTTAGAAATTATTGAGCCATGTGGCTTCTTATTTAGTGACAAGAGATTTAAAAGAGTGGTTATGGATTATATGGATGAAAAAATGATAAAATTTTATCCAAGTTCAGAAGAATTTTTCAAATCAAAGAAAGATCAAAGAGTAATATTATTAACAACGAAATCGGCCTCGTCTTATGCTGAATTTAAATTCGAGAGTAACGATACATTGCTGTTTGGCAGAGAAAGCGCTGGGGTACCAGAAAATGTCCACAATTTAATTAAATATAGATTAAAGATACCTATGATGAGCGATAAAAGGTCTTTAAATATTGCGTCTTCAGTTGCTATAATCCTCTCAGAAAATTTAAGACAAATTAATTTTAATAAATAATGAATAAAGAAATTAAAAAAAAACTTGCAAGCAACTGGTTTAAATTATTACAAAATGTAATTTGTAATGATATTGAAAAATTAGAAAATAAAAAAATAAAATTTAAACCAAAAAAATGGCTTAAAAGTAAAATTAAAGATGAGGGTGGTGGTGAATTTAGAATTTTAAACGGAGGTAAAGTTTTCGAAAAAGTTGGTGTGAACTTTTCTGAAGTATATGGAAAATTTCCTAAAGAAATGAGAAAGAAAATACCAGGTGCTGGTAAAAATCCTAATTTTTGGGCCTCAGGTATTTCAGTTGTTATGCACATGAATAACCCGTATGTTCCAGCTATTCATTTCAATACCAGATTTGTTTATACAACTCATGGCTGGTTTGGTGGCGGAATGGACGTAACACCATGTATCATAGATAATAAAGAAAAGACCCTTCTTCATAAAGAGTTGAAAAAATTATGTGATCGACATAATAAAAAATATTATAAAAAATATAAAAAATGGTGTGATGATTATTTTTACCTACCACACCGAAAAGAAACTAGAGGTATCGGTGGTATTTTTTTTGACTATAAAAAAGATAACTGGGAAAAAGACTTTAAATTTGTATCTGATTTAGGAGTTACATTTCAAATGTTATTTAATTCATTAATAAAAACAAAATACAAAAAAAAATGGACTGCAAAAGAAAAGGAATTACAGTATATTAAAAGAGGAAGGTATGCTGAGTTTAATTTGCTCTATGATAGAGGAACAAAATTTGGACTACAAACTGGTGGTAATGTTGAGGCTATTTTAATGTCTTTACCCCCAATAGCAAAATGGAATTAAGATGGAAAAAGAACCAATAACAGCTGCCGGACTTGAAGTTTTAAAAGAAGAGCTAATTTTTTTAAAAGAGAAAAAACGTCCACAGATAGTAGCTGCAATATCTGAAGCAAGATCACATGGAGATTTGAAAGAGAATGCTGAATATCATGCTGCAAAAGAAGAACAATCACATAATGAAGGAAGAATAGTTCAGATTAATGATAATATCGCAAGAGCAAATGTAATCGATGTTACAAAAATGAGTAATGATGGAAAAGTCATCTTTGGCTCAACTGTAGATTTAGAAAATTTAGATACTGAAGAAAAAATTACCTATAAAATAGTTGGAAAAGATGAGGCTGACCTTCAAAAAAAACTGATATTTTTTCAATCACCAATAGGTAGGGGTTTAATTGGAAAAAACAAAAATGATTTAGTTAAAATTAAAACTCCAGCAGGGGTAAAAAACTTTGAAATTAAAGATGTAAAGTACGTTTAATTACTTACTATTTTTTGAACTTCTTTATCTGAAATTTTGAAGTCGTTACTAATCCAAACTTCTTCTATTGCTTTTAGCCTCTGTCCCAGCTCCCTTCCCTCAGGAATTTGATATTTTTCCATCAAGGTACTAGCTTTAAATGGCATGGCAGGCATTTCTTTTTTCTTAAAAATTTCAATTAATTTAATTAACTTATTGTCTACTTTTTTAGATTTAAAAACCTTAAAATAAAGAACATCTAATAATGCCTCTCTACTATTAAAATAAAAAACCTTATTCAAATTTTTTTCTGAAAAAGTTTGGCTAGTATTTTTTTCTAAATTAAACTTATTCAAAAATATAAGTCTTTTTTGATCTTTTTTAGATAAATTGAATTTATAAATAAAATAATCTACATTATCAGTTCCATCAATAATCATTAAAGATAACAAAAAAATAAAATCTACTTCAAGAAAATTTTTTTTTGCAAAACTATTCATTTTGTTAAATAGAGAAATGTTTTTAATTTGTGGAAAAATAAGATTTATAATCTCTAAACAATCTTTATCCTTGGTTAACTTTAGAAAACCATCTGATTTTAATAACTTTTGAAATTCATCTATTAATCTTTCTGAGGAAATATTTGAAACACCACTTAGGTTTTTTTTAATTGCTTTAATAACTTTTGGGTCATGACTATGTTTGGAATAACTAAGATAAAATCTAACATATCTTAACACTCTTAAATAATCTTCTTTAATTCTTGTTTCTACATTTCCAATGAAATTAATTTTTCCATTTTCTAAATCTTTTTTTCCATCAAATGGGTCAAATAAACTTCCTTCAATATCTGCATAAATGGAATTGATAGTAAAATCTCTTCTAGAAGCATCATCTTTCCAGCTATCAGAAAACTCTACTTTTGCATGTCGTCCATCTGTATCAACGTCTTTTCTTAATGATGTAATTTCAAATTTTATATCATTAATTAATGCTGTAATTGTTCCATGTTCTATTCCACTCTCGTAATATTTTATGTCTTTTTTAGTAAGGGCCTCACATACCTCTTTTGGATTCAAGTTTACTGCTAAATCTATATCGTCATATCTTTCTTTATTAATAATCTTTCTTACACATCCACCAACATACCTAATTTCACTATTGGTAGAGTATGAATGAATTGCTTCAAATATTTTTGAAACTTCTGTTTCTTTTTTTATATTTTTGAAGCCTAAATTTATGTGATTAAGGTTTTGAGATCTAAAAAAAATTTTATCTAATAAGTTATTCATATATGGCTGGCCCACAAGGATTCGAACCTCGGATCTCTGTACCAAAAACAGATGTGATACCACTTCACCATGGGCCAATATTAATTTCATATATCACAAAAAAAAAAAATTATATAGTTTTTGATGCAATACACCAATTACTACTGAATTTCCTTTTAAATTGACTATACGCATTACCACACGACCTCTTAGAATCAAAATAGGCTACGATTGACGATCCAGATCCCGACATTCTAACAAACATATTGTTGTGTGTGCTTGATAAAAATAATTTAATTTTTTTAAGTTTTGGGTATTTTTTAAAAGCTATTTTTTCGAGATCATTATTCAAAGTTTTAAGATATTCCACCTCAAACATTTTTAACTTGGGAAAACTAAATTGAGGTTTTGAGAATGATTTTACTTTTGAATAAATGTATTTAGTTGAGCAGCCAAAACTGGGTTTTACAACTAATGTATGAAGTCTGATATCTTTATTATATTTTTTTAATTCTCCATTATGTGACAGAATTGCAATAGTTGGTTTTATTCCTAAAATAACGTCAGAACCGATCTGGCTTGTCAGCTTTATTAATTCATCTTTTTTTATCTTTAATATTTTTTTTTTAATAAAGAAATTAATCAAACTTGCTGCATTCATTGAGCCACCGCCCATTCCAGCTTCTTGAGGTATATTTTTGACAATTTTAATGTCAAATTTTTGATTATTAAGTAGGTTTTTTTTATCTAATAATTTGAGTAAATTTGTAACTGTATTTATTTTACCAATATTTTTAGAAAACTTTCCTTTAAAAATTATTTTATGATCTTTTTTTTTTATTTTTTTTAAATAAATCAAATCATGTAAATCTATAAAAGAAATTAGACTTTCAATTTTATGCAGTTTTTTTTTTTTTCCAGTTACATTTAATGCAAGATTTATTTTAGCATAAGACTTGATCTTGAAACTATTCATAAATTAAGAATTAGCTAAACCTTCGATTAATTTGTCTTTAATAATTTTTTTCATTTCATCATCTGTTTCTTCTAAGTTCAAAATATTTTTCCAAAAATATCTTGCTTGGATTTTTCTATTCAACCTCCAAAGAATATCGCCATAATGATCATTTACAATTGGATCTTCCGGCATTAATTCGACTGCTCTTTTTAGATAATTTTCAGCTTTTACGTGATCATCAATTAAATAATAAGCCCATCCTATTGAATCAATTATGTAGGGGTCATTGCTTTGAGCAGTGTAAGCCTTTTCGAGCATTTGCAGTGAAAGATTAATCTTATATTTTCGTTCCAACCATGAATAAGCTAAATAATTTAACACATATGCATCATCTGGATTAACTTCTAGAGATTTCAACAAGTCTTTATCTGAGTTAACATAATCACCCAACCTTTCATAACTGCTCCCTCTTCTATACAAAATTTCCGCATATAGTTGAGCATTAATATCAATTTTGGAAATAATTTGATCATAATACTTTATAGCTTCTTTATATTTTTTTGCATTTTTATTAACATTTCCGATATCAAAAACTATTTTTAAAGAAGGGTTTTTGATCTTTTTAAATTTTGAATTAATAAAATCTACAGATGCTTCTTCACTTTTTTGTTTTGAAATTATTTGTGCTTCTTTTTTTAATTTAAACCAATAATAAACCTCGTTTTCTTTATCAAAATTTTTTAGGACTTCTAAGGTTTTTATATAATCTTTATTAAGATAATGATTTTCAGCTAATAACGATAAATTGAATTTAAATTTAGGATTTAAATAATGAGATATATTTAAATAAAAATTAGATTTTTCAAAATTATCTTCAGATGAGTAAAGGTTAGATACTAAAAAAAAAAACTCACCAACTACATCGGTAATATTATTGCATGAAAATATTTTTTTAAATTCTTCTGGCCTTTGATCTTCAATCCACTTTTTTCCTTGTGAAATAAGCAAGGATGAATTTAAATAATCTAAATTATTGCTAATATATTTTGCTTCTTCATGCTCACCATTTTCTATTAAATAATTTAAATAAAAAAATATATATCTTGAATAGTCTGAATCATTTTGTGAATTAATCAAGTTATTAAAATAAGTTTTGGTATTTTTGTCATTCAAATAACATCTTTGAAAAACTTCATTGATGAATGAAAAATTACCAAATTTATTTTTTATATTTGAAATTTTATTTTCCTCAAAAACATATAGATATTGTTTTAATGTTTCTGCAATTATTTGTGAAAATCTATCATTGTTGATAAATTCATATGACCTTTGTAGGTGTTCTCTACTTTTTTTATAATTTTTTCTCTTAATATGGTCTAGAGCCAGCAGTAAATGAGCTTCAAAAAAATCAGAATTTTCTTCAGTTAAGTTTTGTTTAATTTCTCTTGTAGCTTGCTGAACTTCACCCTCATGCACAAGAGCATAAATGTAGTTTTTTAGATAAGAATTATGTTGTTTAATTAAATACTTTGAAGATTTAAAAAATTTTAAAGCTTGAGAATTTTCGTTGTTCTCATAGGCAACAATACCAGAAAAATAGTTAGATAAATAATGCGAATTAAAATCGTTTAATGTCTTACTTTTTGAGTATAATGGGCTTTGATAAAACAATAATATTAAAACTAATTTAAAAAACTTTATTAACATTTGGGTATTGTATGTCTAAAAAAACAATAAATCAAAATACGAATTACGATACAGAAATTCTCAATTCTATTGGATCTAATTTTGTTTTTGACGAAAATCCTATCAATAGATTGAAGAATACTGCTAGTAATCTAAAAAAAGAGCATAACGTTGATGAGATTGACAAAGAGAAAGAGCTTAATGAATTAAAGTTACAAATAAACTCAATTATTGATTGTGATTTAAAAAATAATTCAAAAAAAATAGTTTTAGGGGATGGAAATATCAATAGTCCCATAATGTTAGTTGGTGAAGCCCCAGGTACGGAGGAAGACGTTACTGGACTAACGTTTTTGGGTGAGGTTGGAGACCTTTTAAAAAAGATGTTGAATGCAATAAATATAAAAAAAGAAAATATTTACTCTACTTATGCTGTAAATTTTAGGCCTCCTGAAGACCGAAAGCCTTCACCCAAAGAAATTAAGCGATATTCTCAATTTTTACAAAAACAGATTTCAATTATTAAGCCTAAATTAATAATTCTTATGGGAAGCACTGCTATGGAGTCATTAACAGGCCTGAATAGTAAAATTTCTATGGAAAGAGGAAAGTGGAAAGAAGTAATTGTCCAAAATACTACTTATAACACTATTATTACCTTTAACCCCTCATACCTTTTAAGAGCTCCTGAAAATAAGAAATATTCATGGGAAGACTTAAAAAAAATCAAACAAAAAATTATTGATTTGAAATTAAAAATCTAATGAAAATTTTGGCTGGTGTTGATGAAGTTGGTAGAGGTAGCTTAATCGGTCCAGTTTACGCAGCAGCTATAATATTGAATAAATCAATTAATCAAAAATTGTTAAAAGATTCTAAAAGTTTAACTAAAGATCGAAGAGAAGAACTTGATAAATATATCAGAAAAAACTCTATATGGGCTATAGGTCAAGCATCAGTTAAGGAAATTGAAAAGATAAATATATTGCACGCAAGTTTACTTGCAATGAAAAGAGCCATACTTAAATTAAAAAAAAAACCTTCTCTTGTTTTAATTGATGGCAATAAACTACCTGATCTCAAAAATTATAAATTAGAATATATAATTAAAGGGGATCAGAAAATTCCTAGTATTTCTGCAGCATCAATTATTGCAAAAGTAAGTAGAGACAGATTTATTACAAAACTTTCAAAAAAATTTAATAACTATGGGTGGGATACAAATTCAGGTTACGGAACTAAAGAGCATTTAAGAGCAATCAAAAAGTTCGGTATCACTGAGTATCATCGAAAAACCTTCTCCCCTATTTGTGATCTCTTATAAACTTCACGTGGAACTTCACAACATCTAGTTGTTAGAAAAATTATAAACACAATTTGAATCTAATTAATTCAATCTGAAGTTGACCGTGGAATCCATTTGGAGTCTAATTGTTTT